>Ga0256404_1012017_pt1 | contig 11386 bp, 7 predicted proteins | sample RumenRJG_01DNA_FD_185990 | JGI IMG/M metagenome (GOLD analysis project Ga0256404, IMG submission 185990) | Bovine rumen microbial communities from Lethbridge, Alberta, Canada - RJG_01 | ecosystem: Host-associated > Mammals > Digestive system > Stomach > Rumen | place: Canada: Alberta | collected... | reverse complement strand
TGATTGACGGATACGTCTTCTTTAAATCCTCAAGGTACCTGATCTCTTGGTCGGAGGCAGTGGTTACCGGCTTTCTTCCGGTATTGCCGTGAGTGAGAATGGTAGACGTATCTTTTATCTTTCTCTCGGCTGATAATCGCTCAATCTGCTTCCGGCTGTATCCACATTGATCAGCTATCCATTGACATGTAATCTTAGGGTTCGAATCCCTTTGCTGCAGTAGTTCCAAGGCTTTTACTTTATCTTTAGTTTTCTTCATCTGGATCACCTCCAGATGAATGCATTAATCCCAGAATGCCACGAAATCAATGGGACATTTTCATTTGATCATGCGTGGGACATTTTCATTTAACAATGACACATCGCTCAACAAATAAACAATAAACATACTATCTCTAGCAGTCATCAGCTGTCATTTCCTCTCTTCGCCGGCTGATGGCTGTTTTTTCTTCGAAAAAAATGAGGGAAGAGTAAAGTGGAAAATTTTCCAACATGCTGAGGGACAGAATATCTCTTGATAGATGATTAATCATCTCGGTTTATAATAGAAACCATAAGACAATGTTTGATTATAGAAAAGTTTGATTGTTACGCTTTCATGCTTTCTCGGACTAAGCATTTTAAAAATTGAATTTGATTTGAATGTATTACTGAAACTGATTGCTGTGAGAAATGTTCAATTGTATTAATCGTTCTTTGTGAGGGGCAAAAGACGAGATATTACTTGGCAGAAAACGAGGGGAAAATTGCCATGCAGAAGAAGACTATTTTTTTACTATCAGTTGTTTTGACATTGCCGCTTGCCGGATGTTCCAGTGCCATTGGTAAAACCTTCATCGATGATCAGATGATGAAGAAATCCGGGGTTCTTGAAGATGACAATTATAAGCAGTATCAGCAGATGGTCACAGAAGATCGTATTGATAGTGACGGCTACTTTACAGATAAGCTTGAGGAAGACAAAGAACCACAAGGGCAGATCCATGTGACTTTTGCTAAGAACAGTAATCTGGAAACGCAGTATTATCTAGATTCTGCTCACGAAAAAGCTATTGATACGTCTGATTGTTATCTCAATCCTGGAACATCGATCTATGCGGTAGTGACCAAAAAGGATGATGTTTTTTCCAGCATGTATGACTTCAGCAGCTTTCGCATCTATGAGTTCGATAAAAATGGAAAGCGTGTTGAATCTTCGGATTTAAGAATGACTGATACCGATGATGGTCAGGTTCTGAATATTCCTGACTCTTTCTCCGGCACTGATATTTCCATTGAGCCTGTAGGCTTATATCAGCAAGGAACAATTAACCTGAACGATTACTGTACGGATGATAATGGCAATCAAAACAGTCTGGCAGGAACATGGTTAATAAATAATAAAGAATGTACAGATGATTCGTATACGATCAGTCCGGTCTCAACATATTTGATCACATATCAGTTTGATAGTGATGAATACTTTTTTCTGTCTTCAGACCCAAAGTGCTTCTATGTAAATAATGAGGATGGCATAGTCATTTTCAGTGAGAGAAAGCCGAATGACGATACAGATGATTATTCTGTAGAATTGCACAAATATATTTCTGCAGTTCTTGTGTCGGATATGGATCGGCAGGTTAGTGTAAACAACGAGGAAATTCAGAATCTCAAGGCAAATTCCGAATTGCCAATTGGGAATCTGAAATATGGGGACAAAGTCACCATAACAACTGATAAAGAATGGCCCGCTCTTGAAAATAATAAGGAACTGATTCTTACGAATAGTGAGAATCTATCTGGGGGAAAATATAAATATACTTTGATCGTTCCCGAAAAAGACGGAGAGTTCCTGTTCGATCCTTCGGAATACACTTACGAGCATGGATCTCTTACTTTTAAATGCTTTGGCGAGATAGTAACGATGCCTCAGATGCTGGCAAAGGGAACGAAGATTTATTACGAACAGGCTGAGGCAAGTCCGGGTTATTGGCTTGCCGGTTCGGATCATTACATAACTGTAGGCGAAGAAACTGATACGAAAGAAGCTCTTCAGGCAATTCACTTTACTCCAAAGGTTCAAGTTACTGTCGAGCTTCCACAGCCGAAATCAGGCGGAACTATCACCTACGAACTAAATGGGAAAGAAATAAAGGATGATTCCACCCAGGCGTACAGTGGGGATACCATCACAATGAAATTTACTCCATGGGAAGGCTGGTTTATCAACAGCGAAGAGAAGGCGGCAAAATATATTGTTTCAGACGCCCAAGATCAGACAGCAAAGGTAAATATTGACGACACCGTAATAAGTGTTGATGAAGTACTAAAAGAAGATGTGAATCATAAGCCAGAACTTAGTCTGACTCTTGATAAGAGTGTTGGCGACAATATGGAGTTCTCTCTTACCGCCTCAGAATTCAGTTCCGGCGAAAAACACTATGGCAGCAGCAAGGATCGATTTAACTTCATTTCAAATTCAGAGACTGTAATAAAAGACGAAAAAATTGGAACAGACCAGCCGATTCAGATCACAATGTCAAATCGAGCCATCCAGCACGGAACTGCGGTGCGCATGATTGTGACAATGACTGATTCTGATGGAAAGGAAACAGAGGAGACAGAATATTATTCTGATTTGAACAATCCGATTCCTCCGATTTACATCTACTCGCCGGGAACGAATGCGACTTCAACTGCTTGGTATAAGAAGGTTGATATTTCTATCGGCGTTGTGGATATTCAAACGTTTGCTAAGCCTTCTGCTGGCGAGAACACCAAGATCAACGTGAAAAATAATATGAACGGAAAGCTGATGAAAGATGGTGATCTGATAGAAGCTGGCACTAAAGTCACAGTGAACATTACCCCTCTTTCTGGATACTATGTGACCGGCAATAATGTTTACGACAATGTTTATTCAAAGATCATGAAATTCTCCGATTATCAGGAGGATATCGGAAGCATTATTTCGAATCACAAGGCAGAAAAGTATGTTGCGGTAACTCTGGATAAGTCGGATCCATATGCAGCATATACCTATGAGCTGGATGGAAAAGAAGTGACCGGTACAATCAATGCAAAAGCCGGTCAGAAGCTGAAACTCACGTATGAGATTACTGACTCAGCATATAAATTGGCAAAGAAGTCCGGGGGAACAATTTTCAATCTAGGAGCATCTGAAACCAAAGCAACGAAGACAATTACCATCACAGAAGAAATGGATGGCAAGACAATAACAAAGGCAGATTTCCAGATTGAAACCGTGAAAGGGGATTGAAGGACATGAAGGATATATTCAAGAAAATTCCAAAGGATGGACTTCCAATCATTCTGTGTGTGCTGATAGCGATTGCCATGATCTATTCAATTAACCTTAGGATACAAGCTTCTTCTATAGGCAGTGGGATTGGAAGTGGAACAGGCTCCATTGTCGGAAAAGCAGTTGGATCATTTGAAGGAATGGGAAAAGGAATAACTGAGGGTACTAAAGCTGGAAAAGAGGAAGCTTTAAGTGCTGAAGAAACGGTTGCTGATATTTCTAATCGAATTCAAAAATCCGAAAATTTGGAAGTCCTTGTAGCAAGCGTGAAATTGACTAACTTCCATACGATTGGGAAGGACTATGCAGCTTTGTATCTGGCAAATGGGAATGTAGTTTTTACGGTGGATATGAGCAAGGCTGAAGTTCGTAAAGAAAATAAAAATCTCTATATTACTCTTCCTAAGCCCGCTGGAAATCTTTATATAGACAACAGCTCTATAAGCAAAGTTGCCGAATATCAGAGGAAAATATTCAACGGAAGCGCTGAGGATGGATTTGATGCTTATTTAAATACATTGAAGAAAGTTCAGGCGGCTTCTGAAGAAACCCTGGATAACTATGATGCTTTATTGACATCTGCAGAAGACGCTGCGGAGCGCCAGGTCACCTTGCTTGCAGAAGGGGTTTCCACGGACTCTGATCAGAAAATAATAGTTACGTTTACCGATGAAGAGGAGTGATTATCTTATGAGCATAAAGGATGAAAACGAGAAAAAACTCCCTCCGGTTTCGGAGCAGAAATCAGAATCGAAAAGTATCAGAATAAAAATTCCCAAACTGAATAAGAAAAACAGGACTTTAGTTGAGATTATTCTGATTCTCGTGATGGGAGCTATAACAATTTCATTGTTCCGGGGAGCTATTAAGACAGGAGCGAGTGCTCTTCTCGATAGCTTTAATACTGAATTCCAAGATGAACGAGAAGCCGCCAGCAGTTCTGTGTACCAATATTATTACGATAAGGCGAAGGAAAAGTACCTTGTGAAAAACCAGGTTTCCATATCAATTGAAAATATCAGGGAAACCGCATCCTTAGAGGTTCTGAAAGTTAGTGATACTGAGTACATCATTGATAATGCAGAAGATACGGGAAATGGAATTACTTCCTGGCTGGAAGTTCCTGGTAATGGAACATATACGGTAAATCTTCAGGCTGCAGAATTCGTTGTTGATGATGAAAGAGATTATGTACTTGTAAGGGTCCCATATCCGGAAATAACAAATATTTCATTGGATTATTCAAACGTAAAAAAGCTGTTCTTCCATAATGATATTTTTTCGAATGAATCAGATGCCGATGGTGAAAATCTGGCAAAGAGCCAATTGGATGCGGCAGAATCCTTGATCAGAAAGGAATTCGCATCTAATCAGCGCTTTTATCAAAATGCTCAGGATGCTGCAGTGATTTCGATTCAAAATCTTGTTAGGCGGCTTAATCCGGATGTTCAGAACTTGACCGTTGATGTTGAATTTTATTGAGCTCTCATCATCAATGTAGTAAATGGCATGTTTTAGTCGCGAAGAAACAGTTTTTTGTAAATCCGATAATTATTGATTGCACTAAGCGACTGGATGACGTGGAGGGGAGACTTAAAATATGGACGCAAAGGACAGCGTACTTCATGACGTTAAAGATGCTCATTCCAAAGCATGGGAGAGCGCTAAAAGGCAGCTTCCGGAACATGAGCTGTCACTGGTGTTGAGTCTGATCTGCGACGTCTTTGACCAAAAACTTAAGCCTGAAGAAGCGGCGGCCAAGCTTGCCAAAAAGAATGAGAAAGCATTCAAGGCATATGCTAAAACTTTTGCTGAAATAGTAGGTGAAGATCTGATTAAGGAGCTGCTGAAGAATGCAAAGAGCGAAGATGTGCGCAGCCTCTCCGACTCAGACTTCTCGAAGCGTATGATCAAATGCTGCGAACAGATCCAGAAAGATGTGTCTCTCTACATGAATCAAAAGATTGATGTGGCTGAGCTGATTCAAAGAATCGGGAAAACGGACGCGGTGGATCTGACAAAGATATTTGCCGGCCGTATGGGTGTTGATACACGGGATATTCCTGATTCAAAGCAACTGGAAAAAATACTGATGGCAACGAAGAGGGCTATCATTCTGCAATTGGCTTTCGTTGCCAGCGTTGCGGCATATGAGATTCTCATGAATACACTTGATGAGGCGCATAAAGCTCACCTTGAAGATGAGAAGATTATTGCTCAGTGCAGAGAAAGCACTCAGGAAATTGTCAGATATCGTCAGGAAACAGAGCGGCAGGTTAATCAGTATCTTGGAAATTACCTGAATACCTTTGAAAAAGCATTTGGCGTGATGGACCAGGCTATTGTTGAAGGGGACAGCGACGGCTATTTAGCAGGCAATGCGAGCATCCAGAACGCGCTGGGAAGATATGTGCAGTTCTGGGACCAGAAGTCATTTGATGATTTTATGGATTCAGATGTACCACTGAAATTCTGAAAGGAAACTTATGGTCAGTCTTGGTAAAAAATTCGGCAAAGTAATGAAAGACCTGGCGGATAACGCAGGTGAGCAGTTGAAGGAAACTGGTAAATACGCTGCTGATGGTATTAAAGACAGCACATTGAAGATGTCTGAAAAGATCAAGAACAAGGATTTTCCCAACAAGGAAGAAATCCGCAATGCTTTTTCAGATACTTCTAAAAAGGTTGTTGAAGCAGGCAAAGAGGCTGCGGGCCAGGCTAAGAAAGCAATTGATAATCTTCCGCATGATGTGAAGCAGGTTGACCTAAAAGAAACTGGGAAAAAGGTTGCGGATCAGGCAAAAAAGACCGGGGAGCAGGTCGCTGAGCTGAGCAAAGGGATGGCAGATAAAACGCGTTCCGCTGTTCAGAATCTTCCAAAGGACAACAAGGGAAACATTGATGTAAAGGCTTCACTGGAGAAGATGGGCAATAATGCCTTAGACGCAATAGAACAAAATCTCCAGGACCAGAAAGAATCAAAACAATGGACAGAAGAAGTACTTCAAGAAATCAAGAATAAGAAGAAATCGTTCAATCTGGATGAAAAGAGCTGCCTGACTCTTATTTATTGCGTCATGAATGCTGATGGGAATTTATTGCCGGAGGAAGAGCAGGAATATAAAGAAATCTGCAACGAGTTCAATCCTTCAATAGATTCGTTAGCTTTGCTTGACACAATTAAGAATGAGAACTGCAGCATTTCTGTTGAAGACCTTGTAAATATGACGCTTGGAGAATCTAAGAATAATCTGGATGGCACCGTGAATCCGAAGCTTCTGATCTGGGATCTGATAGCCGTTGCATGGAGTGATCATCAGTATTCCAAAGATGAACGGGATCTCATTTCAAATATCCGCGAAAAGCTGAATATTGATGAGACGGTTCAAATGGAAATGGAACAGTCCTATCAGACAATTATTGCCGTAGAAAAAGAGAAAGAACAGCTTAAGCAGGCAGATATTGAAGAGGATAGTCGGAAGAAGAAATTGTCTGAACTGGACAAGCGCGAGAATGTGATCCGTACTTCAATTAATACGCTTGTGATGGATTAGGAGGGCAGCATATGCCAGTTGTATTGTTTATAGGCGTCGCCGCAGCCACTGCCTTGCTTGGAACCGAGCGGACCATTCATGGCGCAAAAGATAACCAGACCGCAAAGATTATTAATGAGTATGCAAACAATAATGTGAAGGATGCGCAGAATGTCCTTCTGGAACAGAGAGATAAAACAGCCAAGGCCTTTGATGATCTTGCAGAGCTGAAAGTTTATGTATTGAATGACACTATCAAGGAATTTCTTGACACGTTTGAACAGATTAAGAACGTTGATTTTACTGATTCCGAAGGTTTGGATGAACTGAAAAATCTAAAGATAACAAGAGAAGATTTCAAAGAGTTAAAAGAGTTGAGAAATTTCGCCGCAACACTTACAGAAGGCGCTGTTTCCGGCGTCGCCGGCGGAGCGTTGACCGCCTTTGGTGCCTGGGGTGCTGCTCAGGCACTTGCGACTGCTTCTACTGGAACGGCGATCAGTACGCTCAGCGGCGCTGCCGCAACCAATGCGACTCTTGCTTTCTTTGGAAGCGGATCTCTTGCCAGCGGCGGCTTAGGAATGGCTGGCGGAGCATATGTACTTGGTGGACTTGTCATTGGTCCGGCGCTTGCAGTGATGGGATTAATTACTGCCGCATCAGCTGGCAAGCAGCTGGATGATGCACTTGCCAATAAAGAACAGTCTGATGAAATCGCAGAATCACTGAGAACTTCATCTGTAAAATGCGCCTCAATACGGAGAAGAACCTATCTGCTTTACAACCTGCTTGCACATATGGATTCCTTTCTGCAGCCGCTTAACTGGAAAATGAAGCATATCGTAGAAACTGAAGGTAATGATTACAGACTATACAAACCAGAATCCAAGAAAATCATTGCCATGACAGCATCAACTGCAGTATCTATTAAAAGCATTCTTGATACGCCGATTCTGAATAAAGATGGAGCAATCACAGAAGAGTCTGAGGAAGTCAGCAAACGTATCGCCAAGCTTATTTACAAAGATAATCAATCATTTCAGGTCTATAATTTTCAGAACTAGTTAAAAGCGTACATATCTCAAGTCTGTCGAAAATGATGGATTCTAAAATTTCCGTAGAAATAATGTGCAAGCATGATAAAACACTTATTTTTTCCTGGTTATCGTCAATAAGTTTCCAAGGCTTTCTTTAAAACCCATTGTGGAAAATAATATAAACAAATAATCTTTGCTTGTTTCATTTGTTCCGTCTTCTTGTTTAATTGTTCTTCCTGATGCAATAGGAGAATCGGCTCAATTTGAAAATGGAATTTTCTTTTGGAACATTTGATCTGAAGGCTATGGTGAATAATTTTCTTACAATGACTGATGAAAATGTCACATTAAAAGTGTCGTACAATAATTCCATCTAAACATCGGTGACAAATGAAACGAGTGGGCTTTGCCTAATAAAGAAAAAAGTTCGAGAATAGATAGGAAAAGGTAATGTCCCTATTTCGTAGGTATCCTAAAAATATTGGTAATTATTACATACTTTGGATCATAAAAAAGAAACTTTGGGGGAATGAAATATGGGCGTTTGCGTACTTGTTGATGAATTAAATAGGCTGCGGAAATCCTCTGGGGATTCTATTGATAGTGACAAAAAATTCGACGATTTTAAGAAATATATTCATGTAAAAAGAGAAATTGAAGATGATTTAAAAGAGATTCTTAGAAACGTTAATAAAGCCCGGCGAAAAACTTTGGTGCTTTTATGCGGAAGTGCTGGAGATGGAAAATCTCATATGCTTTCCTACTTGAAGAATGTAGATGAAGAGCATTTACTGGATAATTATCGAATTCATAATGATGCAACCGAAAGTAGTGCGCCAAATAAAACGGCAATTGATACGCTCAATGAAGTTTTATCCGATTTTTCAGATGAAAATATAAATAAGCCTGGGAGAAACCTGATTCTCGCAATTAACCTTGGGGTTTTGAATAATTTTATTGAGTCTCAATATGGTGATAATTTTAAAACGTTGCGAAAATATGTAAGTAATCACTATATTCTCTCAACCAAGATTATTGACAATAATTATGACGAAACAAGCAGTATTCAACACATTAGTTTTGCGGATTATCAACTATATTCTTTAACTGAAAAAGGCGCAGATTCTCAATATATTGAAACACTCTTTGAACGAGTTTTTAACTCAGCAAAAGAAAACCCGTTTTATAGGGCTTTCTGTAAAGGCTGCAATCAATGCTCCATGCAGACAAAATGCCCTGTTAGATATAATTATCTATTTTCATCAAGCCATTCGATTCAACAATACGTTACAAAGTTGCTAATCATGACAATCATAAAGAAAAAAGAAATACTTACTACAAGGGAGATCTTGAACTATTTTTATGATATTACGGTTCCACAAAACTTTACTTATACAAGACTCGCGAAAATTATTCCTAATGATGCTTTGTTGAAAAACTTTCTTTATGGAATGACTCCAAGCCTAATATTTGAACAAGAAGGTGTAACAACCATAATGGATCATGTAAGAGAAAATGATCCTTTGTTATATCGAAATGAAAAAAGTGATGACTTTGCAGTTGAATACAATGTTTCGACGGATGTGTCACAAATAATTAAGGAAGATGTTGATAAAACAATATATAACGATTATTTGTCAAGCCCAGACTTATTACAAATAGCCAATTCAGACAAAGAAATAAAGAGCATATTTTTTCGTTGCATAGTGAGGCTTAATGCAATGAACAATAATTGTGTGACAGATTCTATTTATGAGAACTATGTCAAGCTTCTCTTTTACTATAATTCAGGGAAGCAGAGACAATTAGGAATTTTATATAATTCAGTAAAACATGCTCTTTTACAATGGTGCGGAACTGATGGAGATGACCATGCATGCATTGACTCGCAAAATGAAATTTATTCCTTGTATGAGAGAATAGAATTTAAGCCTGATTTAAGTTGCATTCCCCAGGAAAAAAATGAGGAAAGATTTCATAGGTTTTTACCGGAACTGATAGTCGGTTTTAAAAATGGTAACGAGGAAGCTGCTGCAACACTTCACATTGATTTTCCTCTTTTTCAAATGATCAACAATCTCAATAATGGATACATTCATACTGTAGAAGATGAAAGCAATTTTACTGATTTCACCAGTTTTATCACTCGTGTATTACGCTCTGGAAATTCGGATCAGGAAGTGTTTATTGTTGATCGAAATGGGAAAAGGTCATCGTTAATAAGAACTGATTTTGGATATGAATTTGAGGTGATGAAATGAATTACCGTTTTTCTGAAAACTTATTTAAGGAAACTTTTAATTGGAGATCTACAGAAGAAGTTAGCCCAGACTCTTGCAGAATAACGCATCATCACAATATTCATTTTAAACTTTTCCCATTTACTGCTAACGGTAAAACGCCTGTTGTTACAGACATGAAAGATGTAATTGGCGACTTCGTAAAAAATGCAATAGGTGTGGAGAGCACTGATACAAATTTTCAAAATCTAATGAGTAAGATCTATGATGAAACAAATGTAGATAAAGATGATAAAGATTATCTGGCAAACCTCATTCATGGCTTGTTCTATTATAATGATAGCTTTATTGCAGATAATATTGGTTTATATGCTTATAAAGGCAAATCTCAAAATAGTTCTGCAGAGAAATTGGCTAAATATCTAAATGATGTTTTTCAAATCAATATGGAGGATCGTAATGTCATCCTCAAAGCCATTAGTCAATACCCGTATAATGCGCTAGAAAAATTAATCATTGAATGCTTAGATAGAAATCCTTTAGATCCAAATAAAGATGCTGAGAAATATTTTGTCGTCTTTGAAGATGCAAGCGATAAGTTTAAAAAGGATTTTCGGTTTATGCTTGAAAATGGAATGAGTGGACCTAATGATTTATCGGATTTACTTTCCCTGTATTACTTGTACTATTCTTCTCAAACCTGTATTGCTTTGGATCATTTTGGGGCTGGAAGCCGCTCACAGCAAACCCCAATATATTTTGCACTCGATTGGGAAAAAGTAAGCGCTAATAGAGAATGCTGCAAAGGTGGGTGGAAAGAGTTAAGTGAAAAAGTTGCCCATATTTTTAGTCATGCAGTCACTTTAGAACTTCTTAATCAGATAGAGGATACGGATGAAGTATTTGATTACAAGCGGTTGTCTGACTGCGTGGATCAGAGGATACTTGATGACCATAATGTGGCAACGGAAATTGAAAAAATCACTCAAATATACACAGAGTCGGTAGGCGATTATGATTTTAATTCGATTCAATATCCCGAGGGCAAAAGTGAAACAGATTCAGCAATGAGATATTTGTTTCAATGTGTAAATGCTCAGTTTATCAATAGAAAAGCTGCAAATGATAAATATGTCAATAAATTGTTGGGATTTTATAGAAGCCGTTGGTTAAAAAACCGAAAAAAAGCTGGCCTTGTTTTTAACCTGACGGAAAAAGATATTATTTTCTTGACAAAGATTTCCATTCAAAAAAATGATCGTATTCGATTAGTTG
>Ga0256404_1012016_pt1 | contig 11387 bp, 8 predicted proteins | sample RumenRJG_01DNA_FD_185990 | JGI IMG/M metagenome (GOLD analysis project Ga0256404, IMG submission 185990) | Bovine rumen microbial communities from Lethbridge, Alberta, Canada - RJG_01 | ecosystem: Host-associated > Mammals > Digestive system > Stomach > Rumen | place: Canada: Alberta | collected... | reverse complement strand
CTTTTGCGATAGCTCAAAAAAGTGTTCTCAAGTGTTCTCAAAAAAAGAGAAAAGAGAACAGCTCAAATCCGATGATATATCAACGAATTTGAGCCATCCAACCCGCGGAGAAGGAGGGATTTGAACCCTCGCGCCGGTCACCCGACCTACACCCTTAGCAGGGGCGCCTCTTCGGCCTCTTGAGTACTTCTCCGAATTTCATTTTCCTATGAAATTGCGCCGGTGGCGCATGGATATTTATACAATAGGCGGAGGCGCTTTGTCAACGCCTTTTTACAGCACAATGCGAATCCGGGTGCCGATATCCTCCCGGGACAGGATTTCAAAATGTCCCCCGTGCTTATCCACGATCCATTTTGCGATGGACAGCCCCAGGCCGGTGCCCTCCACGCTGCGGGCCTCGTCGGAACGGTAAAATCGTTCGAAAATATGACCCACATCCGCCTCCGCCATGCCGATGCCCGTGTCCTGAACCTGCAGATAGGGCCTTTCCTCCGTAAGGCCGGCGGAAAGGATGATCTCATCTCCCGGGGCCGTAAACTTGGCCGCATTATCTATCAGCACCCGAAAAGCCTGCTTTAACAGGCCCGGATCCGCCCGGAGGCTGATATCCTCCCGGGGGGCATTCAGCCGGTAAATATGGGCTTCGTCGATCATCACCGACTCCTCATAGGCCTCCCGGAGCAGCCCGGATAAGGAAAGCTCCTCCAGGCTCAGCTGGGTGCGGCCCGCATCCCCCCGGGCCAGAAAGAGCAGCTGCTCCACCAGATGCTTCATCCGGGCGGTTTCCGTGCGGATGGCCGCCACGGATTCCTCTAAAACCTTTTGATCATCCTTCCCCCAGCGGGCCAGCATATCCGCATAACCCCCGATTACGGCAATGGGAGTTCGCAGCTCGTGGGAGGCGTCGCTCACAAAACGGGCCTGCTGCCGGTTACTTTCCCGAATCCGCAAAAGCAGGTTGTTGATGGCGGCCTCCACCCCCAGAAGATCCTTTTCTCCCAGGGAGAGCCGGGCGGATTCATCTGCCTCCAGTTGGCTGATGGCATCCTCGATCAGGCGGTATTTATCCTCCCCGAATTCCATGCGGGAAAGCTCATCGGCCTTTAAGGCCAGCTCATTTAATGGGGCCAGGATCTCCCGATACCGGCGGTTTTTGCCGGGATAGGCCCCCAGCAGAAATAAGAGCCGCAGCAGAAGGTAAATCCCCAGGGCATATAAAAAGCTCCGGGCCTCAGGGAGGACATCCGCAGAAAAGATTTCTCCCTCACTGTCCGAGGAATAGATCAGCGCCTCCGGACGGCCCTCTGCATCCTTTTTTAGCGCCAGCTGCCGCCTGGCGGAAAGAGACAGCCGTCCCAGGGCACCGTACTCCCGGGCCCCCAAATAGAAAAGGGGCAGGAGAAAAAGGAGCAGCAGCACGCCGGCAAAAATCCGGCCCAACCCTCCTTTCAGCCAATCCAGGCTCAGCCGCCGGGTCAGAGATCCCATGCGCTTGCTCTGGGTATTATTCGGAGCGGATGACATAGCCCACCCCCCGGACCGTCTGAATCATATTCACACGAAAAACCTCGTCGATCTTGGCCCTCAAGTGCCGTACATATACATCCACGATATTGGTATCTCCCAGATAGTCATAACCGCAGACTCTTTCCAAGAGGCTTTCCCGGGACAAAACAATGTCCCGGTTTTTCAAAAGGGTTTGAAGCATCAAAAATTCTCGATTGGTCAGCTGAATGGGGGAACCCTCCCAGAAAACCTGCCGCCGGGGCTCATCCAGCACTAGCTTTTGCCAAACAAGCTGCCCCTCCCGGAACCCGGGCTCCGCCGCCTCCGTGGATACGCGGCGGAGCTTCAAGCACACCCGGATCCGGGCCAAAAGCTCTTCGATGGCAAAGGGCTTGGTGATATAGTCCACGGCGCCGCCGTCCAGACCCGCCACCTTGTCCATCACCGAATCCCGGGCGGTAAGCAGGATCACCGGGGTATCCTTCTCCATCTTCAGCCGGCGCAGCACCTCCATGCCGTTGAGCCCCGGCAGCATGATATCCAGCAAAATCAGGTCATAGCTTTCCGCCAGGGCCCGGTCCAGACCCGTCCGGCCGTCGGTGCATTTATGGACCTGGTAGCCCTCGTGGCTCAGCTCCAGCTCTATAAAGCGGGCCAGCTTCTCTTCGTCTTCAATTATCAGGATTCTTCCCTTCATGTTTCCTCTTCAAAGGCTTCTTTGGCATTTTCCGCCGCCTTTCGGGCCTTTTCCATAACCCGGTTTACCTTATCCATATCCTTTTCTCCCTGGCAGCGATAGCTGAAGCCGAAGAAGAGGGAGACCACCACCAGTACCAGGCTCAGATACCAGGTCATCATCAGAATCAGGGCCACGCCCCAGAAGGGGAGCTTTGCCACCAGATTGCCGTTCCGATGGATCAAAAGGTAGTTGCTGCACAGGAAATGCCAGACTTTTTTCCCAAAGGCCTTCAGCTTGCTCCAGCCGCTCTCCCCCTGCATGCGGCCGCTTCGGCCCGCCGCCTCCAGGGCCTGCGCCACCGGCTCATAACGGGGCTGGGCCTCATATTCCGTGGAGTAGCTGCTGTTTTTGGGGGCCTTGATCCGGCCGGACTGCTCCAGAAGGATCATGGCATCTAAAAGATCGCCGCCGCTCTGCTCCAAAACACTGCGAGCCTCCTCGTAGGAGATGCCGGTCTTCTGAACTAGTTTTTCCACCTTGTCGAAGTTTTCCATTTTTCTGCTTCCTTTCTTCTCCGGAGAACGCCTCCGTTTTCTTAAGATGGGCCCAGTATAAAAGCCGGGTCTTAAGGAAGCCTTTCCGAAAGATTAAAAACAGATGAATTGTTGCTTAAGCTTCCGTTTTTTACGGAGCCGTGGCGGTCTCTTTGTAATATACTTCCCACATCAGCTGCTTGGCAGCCCGGATACTGGCCTCATCCGGCAGGGTGACCCAGTCGGGACTGGGATGGGAAAAGCTGGTGTAGCCGTTTACATCCTGCCCCGTCACCGGGTAATTGATCAGATTCCAGTCCTTGCCGCCGGCCAGCTCCTGCCGCACCAGGGAAGCCATCAGCTCATAGGGTATGGTGGATTCAAAGGCCCCCTCCAGGGCGTCCAGGATCTCGTTGAAACGGACCAGCATCTGGGGCGAAAGCAGCTTTTTGAACACGGCCTGGATCACCGCCATCTGATGGCTGTCCCGGCTCTGATTGCTGCCCCCGAAGGCCTTCCGTTCCCGAACAAAGGCCAGGGCGGCGGCGCCGTCCAAATGGTTGGTGCCTTTCACAAAATGATACCCCTCGGCGTAAAAATCCGCATCCGATTCCACATCGATGCCTCCCAGGGCGTCCACGATCCGCATAAAGCCCGTAAAATCCAGGCGGAAAACATAATCGATTTCCATTTCATAAAGGGATTCCATGGTCTGCCGGGACACATCCACCCCGTAAAGCCCCGCATGAGTCAGCTTGTCCTTGGCGCTGCCGGAAATGGGGGTATTTATATAATAATCCCGGGGGGTGCTGATAAGGGCCGCCTGACGGGTGGTGGGATTGATCACCGCAATAATATTCACATCGCTTAAGGAACGGCTCACCAGGCCCCGCCGTGAGTCGATGCCGGAAATATAAACCGCAAAGGCCTGGCCCCCTGCCTTCAGAACACTGCCCTGGGGCCGAAGGTCCTGTCCGGGATCCGCAGCCTCAGCCGGATCATCCGGGGAATGCTCCCCCTTGTCCGGGGCGGCGGCCACCTGGATTTTGACCGAATACATGTCCAGGGCCCGCAGGGGCACCGTCACCAGGTCCTCCATGGCCTCCAGGTAGAAATCGCCGATCAGAATCACCCGGCTGCTGCCGCCGCAAAGGGCGGCGATCAGGCCGGCGGGGCTGTCGAACTCCTGGATGGTAGGCGTAAAGCCATGCTGGCGGACCAAGCCCTTAAGCACATCCTCCGCCTCCTTCCGGTCCGCCTCCTTCAGCAGGCCAAAGGCCTCGCCCTTTAGATCCCCGGGGCTTTGGGCCGGGTCATCCGCCCGGACATAAAGGCCCAGGGTCACCGTTTGGGTCAGCTCCGGCTGAAAAATACCCGAAAAGAAATTCCCCAATCGGACGGTAAAGGCGCTGCCCACCGTGGCCACGGAGCCTAAAAGCAGGGCCAGAAACATAGCCAAAACCGTCCGGCCGCTTTTCCGGTAATTCCGGGCTAAAAGGTAAATCACCAATAGCAAAAGGAAAAACAAGAGGCCCAAGACCCAAAGCACGGGGCCGGGGAAAAACTGAAGCCGATGCAGTCTGTACAGGAAATAAGCCAGAACGGGAGCCAGGGCCAGCGCCAGGAGCAGGCCGGGCCAGATAGGGGTCTTGTTTTGTTTTACAGCTTTGTTCTCCGGCGGCGCCGAAGGCAGCTTCTTGGAAGGATCTGCCATGACATAACTCCTTTGAACGACAAAATGATATAAAAATATGCTCAGAGCCGGAATCGAACCAGCGACACGTGGATTTTCAGTCCACTGCTCTACCATCTGAGCTATCTGAGCATAAATAAGGAAGCACGGAGTCAGGGGCGGGGCACAAGATTCCGACGCCTCGAAAGCTCGCTTTCAGAGGCGGAAGGAAGATTGTGAACCTGTCTTGACAAGTATTTACTTGTCAAGACATCCGATAGACGCCTGCGTCTATCGGATGAGCCCTGTCACAGGCTGGCTCATCAAGTGATTCTTGTTGACCAATTCTCCGTCTTCTTCGTAGCGGGGGCAGGATTTGAACCTGCGACCTCCGGGTTATGAGCCCGACGAGCTTCCGGACTGCTCTACCCCGCGTTGTCTAAAGTGCGTCACCATCAAGGTGCCTCGCTATATTAGCACCCTTCGCCCCCGCTGTCAAGTTATTTACAGCTTGTTTTCTTGCTTGTTTTCCCGGAATGCTTACTTTATAATGAAAAAGATTCAAGAGAACGAAAACCGCCCGGCCCTGCCCGGAGCCCAATAAGCCATGAGGATGCATATATGAAAGTGGTATTGTCCCATTTAAGTAAGCGATTCCCCAACCGCAACAAAAAGCAGGGGGGCGAGGTTATTGCCGTCAACGATTTTAATTTCGAAATACCCGACGGACAGCTTATCGGGCTGCTGGGCCCCTCCGGCTGCGGCAAAAGCACTGCGCTGAATCTGATCAGCGGTCTTTTGGAGCCCAGCGAAGGCCGGATCCTTTTCGGAGACCGGGATGTGACGGACTTTCCTCCGGAAAGCCGGGGGGTGGGCCTGGTTTTCCAAAATTATGCTCTGTATCCCCATATGACGGTATTGCAGAATATTATGTTTCCCCTTCAGAATCTTAAGGGGGATCAGAAGCTGCCCAAGGAAGAAATCCGTTCCCGGGCGGAGGAAGCGGCCCGCCTGGTGCAGATCGAGGGTCTGCTGGAGCGGAAGCCTGCGGAAATGTCCGGGGGCCAGCAGCAGCGGGTGGCCATTGCCCGGGCCCTGGTCAAAATGCCCAAGGTCCTCCTGCTGGACGAGCCTTTATCCAACCTGGATGCCCGGCTCAGACTCCAGACCCGGGAGGAAATCCGCCGGATCCAGCGGGAAACCGGCATCACCACCATTTTTGTGACCCATGATCAGGAGGAGGCCATGAGCATTTCAGACCTGATTGTGGTGATGAAAGAGGGCTGCATTCAGCAGATTGCGCCCCCCCAGGAGGTTTATGACGATCCGGTGAACCTCTTTGTGGCCAAATTCCTGGGGACGCCGGCCATCAATGTTTTCCAGGGCCGGATCCAGGGAGGCCGCCTGTATTTAGGGGACCAAGGGGTGATGGAAACCCCCGGCCTTGCGGATCAGCCGGTGACCGTGGGCATCCGTCCCGAGGGCTTCGAGCCGGATCCCGCCGGTGCCATGGAGGCAGAGCTGCTGAACGTGGAGGTCATGGGCCGGGATACCAGCGTGGTATTGAAGCACCCCGCCGGCCTCAGCGAAAATCTCCGGGCCATTGTGGGCTCCGGCAAGCGGCCGGATAAGAATGCCGCCTCCTTGAACTTCTCTCTGATTCCGGAAAAGGTTCATCTTTTTTCTCCGGAAACGGGACAGCGTCTGTATATTCGGGGGTAAGCCATGAAAAACAACAAGCTAAAGGGCTGGCTTTACCTGCTGCCCGCCATCCTCTTTTTAGGGATTTTCATGGTTTATCCTTTAATCGATGTAATGATCTATTCCATGGAGGAGGGCTATAATTTCGTGTCCCAGACCTCCCAGGGGGTCGGCCTGTTCAATTATTCTTATGTGCTCCACGACCCCTATTTCATGCAGGCGGTGAAAAACACCTTTATCATCGTGATCATCACCGTGCCCCTGTCCACGGGCTTTGCCCTGCTGATCTCTCTGGCCTTAAATTCCATCACCCGGCTGAAGGATCTGTTCCAGACCATTTATTTCCTGCCCTACGTCACCAATACCCTGGCGGTGGGGCTGGTGTTTATGATTCTCTTTAAAAAAACCGCCTATACCGACGGTATGATCAACATATTGATCCAGCTTTTCGGGAGCCAGGGGGTGGATTTCATCGAGGGGCCCTACTGGGCCAAAATGTTTGTGATGTGCTTTTATACCATCTGGGTGGTGCTGCCCTTTAAGGTGCTGATCTTAACCAGCGCCCTGGCCTCAGTGAATCAGGATTATTACAACGCCGCCCGGATCGACGGAACCTCCAAGGGGCGGATTTTCCGGCGGATCACCCTGCCCATGATATCTCCCATGCTGTTTTATTTGATCATCACCGGCTTTATCGGGGCCTTCAAAGCCTACAGCGACCAGGTGGCCCTTTTCGGTACGGATCTGAATGGGGCGGGGATGAATACCATTGTGGGCTATGTGTATGACATGCTTTACGGCTATGCGGGGGGCTATCCCTCCTACGCCTCGGCGGCGGCCATTATCCTTTTTGCCATTGTGCTCACCATCACCTGTATCAATTTGATGGTGAGCCGCAAAAATGTCCATTATTAAGGAGGATGACCATGCTGCAGTCAACTACGCAAAAGGGAAAGCAGCCTCGGAAGAGGATCCGGCCCGGCCGGGTGCTTACCTATCTGTTCCTCAGCTTCTGGGGGCTCATGGTGCTTTTCCCCTTTTATTGGATGATCCTCACCTCCTTAAAATCCACCGCGGCCTATAATTCGGAGTCCGTGCCCCGCTTTTTTACGGCGGCCCCCACCCTGGAAAACTACCGAGAGGCCTTTACGGCGGTGCCCCTGGGGCGCTATTTCTTAAATACCCTGGTTTTCACCCTGGCCACCACCGCCCTGATGCTGGCGGTGATCATCCTGGCGGCCTATGCCTTCGCCCGGCTGGAGTTTAAAGGGAAAAACCTGGTATTTACCCTTTTTCTGGCCTTGATGATGATCCCCGGGGAGCTGGTGATCATCACCAATTATGTGACCATCACCAACTGGGACCTGCGCAACACCTTCCTGGGGCTGATCCTTCCCTCGGTGACCTCGGTCTTTTATATCTACCTGCTAAAGGAGAACTTTGCCCAGGTGCCGGAGGATCTGTATAAGGCCGCCAAAATGGACGGCTGCACGGATTTGGGCTTTTTGTTTAAGGTGATGGTGCCCATCTGCCGGCCAACCATCATCACCGTGGTAATTCTGAAGGTCATCGAATGCTGGAATTCCTATGTGTGGCCCCGCCTGATCACCACAGATCAGAATTACTTTTTGGTATCCAATGGCATCCAGCAGATTCGGGAAAGCGGCTTCGGCCGGGACAATATTCCGGCCATGATGGCGGCGGTGGTGGTGATTTCCCTGCCCCTGATCGTCCTGTTCCTGATCTTCCGCAAGAAAATCATGGCCGGAGTTTCCAGAGGAGGGACAAAGGGATGAGAAAAATGCGCGTCAGCTTTGCCTTCTTAATGCTCTTTTGCCTGCTGATGCTGGGAGCCTGCCATGGCCAGACGGCCCCCCGGGAAAGCAGTGCGCCTCCCACGGAAGCCACCAATCCCCAGGGGGAAACCTCTTTTGCCGGGGCAGAGACCACCGCTCCGGAGCCGGAAACCCAGGCGCCGGGACTGGGGCTGGAATTGAATACTCAGAAAAAATATACCATTGAGTTTTGGGCGAAAAACGATTCCAATCTTACCCAGATCCGGATTTATAACAAGGCCAAGGAGGACTTCGAAGCCCTGTATCCCAATATCACGGTTAATATCCGCTTTTATTCCGATTACGGGAAAATATACCGGGATGTGATTACAAATATTGCCACCAATACCACGCCCCACCTGTGTATTTCCTATCCGGACCATATTGCCACCTATTTAAAGGGCCGGGACATGGTGGTGGCGATGGACGATTACATGGCAGATCCGGATTACGGCTTCGGCGGAAAAAAGCTGCTGTTTGACGGCCCCGACCAGGGGGAAATGATTGATAAATTCATGGAGGAAGGCTTCTTTTCCGGTCATCAGTACGATCTGCCCTTTATGCGCTCCTCCGAGGCTTTATATATCAACAAGACCTACGTGGAGGCCATGGGCTACGAGATTCCGGAAATCGTCAGCTGGGACTGGATCTGGGAGGTTTCGGAAAAGGCCATGGAAAAAGAGGGGGATACATTTAAAGCCAACGGCCAGAAGATCCTGATCCCCTTCATTTACAAATCCACGGACAATATGATGATCCAGATGCTGCGGCAAAAGGGGGCGGGCTACGCCCTGGAAACCGGCGAGGTGCAGCTTTTTAACGACACCACCCGGGAATTGCTTTTTACCATTTATCAACACGTGAGCACCCGGGCCTTTTCTACCTTTAAAATCGACGGCTATCCCGGCAACTTCTTCAATGCGGGGCGCTGCCTTTTTGCTATCGATTCCACCGCAGGCTCCACCTGGATCGGCTCCAACGCCCCTCTGATGGATATCCACAGCAATGACGTGGCCCAGTTCGAAACCCTGGTCCGGCCCGTTCCCCAGTTTGATACGGAAAACCCCCGGATGATATCCCAGGGCCCCTCCCTCTGCCTGTTCAATAAGGCGGACCCTCAGGAGGTGCTGGCAGCCTGGCTCTTTGCCCAATATCTGCTCACCAACGAAGTCCAAGTGGCCTATGCCCAAACCGAGGGCTATGTACCCGTTACCGCCAAAGCCGTGGAATCCGCGGCCTATCAGGATTATCTGGCCCGGGCTGGAGAAGACAATAATCTATATTATGATATTAAAATTGCCGTCTCTAAAATGGTGCTGGATAATGCGGAAAACACCTTTATCACCCCGGTTTTCGACGGCTCCACCTCGGTGCGGGATACGGCGGGCACCCTGATTGAAAACGTGGCCAAGGCCACCCGGCGAAAGCAAATCAGCCTGAATGACGCCGGGACGGCTTTAAGCAATGAATACCTGGAAAAGCTCTTCGCAGATGTGAGTCAGCTTTATAAACTCAGCGAAATTCAGGTGACCCCCACCGCCCCCGGCCCGGGGGAAGCGGATCCTTCAGGCAGCGCGCCGGATTCAGGGGAAAGCAGCCCTTCCCAGGCGGCCAACAAGCAGGATTCCCGGGATCTGGGGCCCCTACCCGGCACCGCCAAAGCGCTGCTGATTACCCTGGCCGGAAGCTGGATCTTCCTGGGCGCCGCCGCCCTTTTTATGGGCCTGAAAAAGAAGGATTCGGGGAATAATCATTGATTTTTCACAAAACTTGGCTATAATATTAGCGGTCAAAAAGACCCTGTTCGAGTTTTTTGATAAACAAGAGGAGAAAAAAGATGAAAAAACTGTTGGCCTTATTGTTGTCGGCGGTGATGGTGCTTACCCTGGCGGCCTGTAACCGGTCCCCCGCCCCCACCGAGTCCGACACCACTTCCGTTACGGAAACCACCACGGAGGAGCCTACCACAGCGCCCCAGCCGGCTGCCCTTAGCTATGAGCAATTTATGGCGGCCGCGATGGACACCGAGGTGGTGATCGAAGCCTGGGTCCAGTTGGCGGCTTACAATGCGGAATACGGCAACGCCAGCCTGTATCTGGCAGATGCGGACGGTGCCTATTTTGTGTACCGCATGAACGTGACCCCGGAGGAGAGCAAGCTCCTGGAAGTGGGCAAAAAACTGCGGATCACCGGTTTTAAAACCGCCTTTGAAGGATTGGTGGAAATTGAAAATGCCACCTTTGAAGCGGTGGACGGAGATACCTACATCAGCGAAAACACGGATGTAACGGCCGCCCTGGCTCTGGGAGAGGACCTGAGCAGCCTGATGAGCCGCCGGATTTCCATCAGCAATGTGACGGTGGTGCCCACCCTGAACAAGGAAAAGGAAGAATCTCCCTTCCTGTATGGACACGATGGCAGCGGCAACGAGGGAGATGATCTGTATTTCACCGTACAGGTGGGCGGAAGCGCCTGCAAACTCGTGGTGGAAAGCAGTGAATTCGGCCCCGAAACCGAGGTCTACCAGGCCGTTAAGAAGCTGCAGATCGGTGATATGATCAGCCTGGAGGGCTTCCTCTACTGGTATATGGGGCCCCAGCCTCATATCAGCCAGGTCCTGCCGGCGGATGCCCGGGAAAAATCCGAGGGCGTAATGGATTACAAAGCCTATCTGGCGGCGGCCCAGGATACCCCGGTGGTCATTGAGGGCTATATCCAGCAGTTAAGCTATAATGCGGATTCCGGCATTGCCAATCTGTTTTTGGCGGATCCCGACGGCGCTTATTACGTGTTCCGGATGAATGTCACGGCGGAGGAAGCCGCCGCTCTGCTGCCCGGCGCCAAAATCCGGGTGGAAGGCATCAAGGCAAACTTTAACGGAGAAACCGAAATCACCGACGGTAAAATGACCGCTCTGGAAGGCTTTTACATGGCCATTCCTCAGAATATCACTGATTTCCTGGGGATTGAAGAACTGATGATGACCGCCATGAACCGCAAAGTCCTTCTGAACGGCGCCACGGTGGTGGCCTCCTTAAACGAAACCACCGGAAAGGAAGAAACCTTCCTTTACAAATCCAACGGCACCGGCAAAGAGGGCGACGACCTGTTCTTTACCATCTCCTGTGGCGGCGTCAGCATGCTGATGATGGTGGAAAGTGAATTCTTTGCCCCCGGCAGCTCCGTTTATGAGGCCGTCAGAAATCTGTCCCTCGGCGATGTGCTGGATGTGGAAGCCTTTCTGAGCTGGAACAACCACGAATATAATAAGGGCCCGCTGCCTCTGGTCACCGGCCTTGCCATTTCCGAGCAGCCCAGCGATGTGGCCATGAGTTACGAAGAATTCCTGGCCGCGGAATTGGATACCCAGGTCACCGTGGACGGAATTGTTGAGCTGGCGGCTTACAATGCGGAATACGGCAATATCAGCCTGTTCCTCTCCGGCAAAACCAGCGGTG
>Ga0256404_1012015_pt1 | contig 11387 bp, 9 predicted proteins | sample RumenRJG_01DNA_FD_185990 | JGI IMG/M metagenome (GOLD analysis project Ga0256404, IMG submission 185990) | Bovine rumen microbial communities from Lethbridge, Alberta, Canada - RJG_01 | ecosystem: Host-associated > Mammals > Digestive system > Stomach > Rumen | place: Canada: Alberta | collected... | reverse complement strand
CCCTTCTCCCGGGGAGCCGGTGCACCTGTGCCGCCCTCCGCAATGGACACGTACATATCCGCCGCGCGGTGGGCGATCACGGACAGTTCCCCGAAAAAGGTGTCCCGGACCTTCGACTCCAGGAGATGCTCCACACCTGTCCTGTGCGCCATCAGGTCTTCTGCGATGGGGATCACACAGGTAAGCGGGTGGGCAATCGTCCTGGGATCCTGAAATATTTTTTCCTCCCAGGCGATCAGCGCCTCCTCAAACAGAGAGTTTATCCCGTCAAAATGGTAATAGAAAGTATTGCGGTTCACTTTGCAGCGATCCACAATGTCCTTTACCGTTATTTTTTTGTAGGGTTTCTCTTCCAGGAGTTCCCAGAACGCCCCGGTGAGAATCATCTCCATCTCTGTCATTGTTTTATCATACAATGAATTTATTAAGATTTTATTAATATTACGATTTTTGTGAACCGAATTCCGTTTTTTTCCGTCCTATTATCGAAAGGCTGAATCTGCCTTATCTTTTAAGCCCGATACAGGAGGATCAAAATGAAGATCATGACAGGTGACGCAGCAGTCCGCGCCTCAGTTCCCGGCACACACATTCTGGATACCGCCGACGGAATCATCCTGTTCCCGGATGCCGGGACCGGCGGGAGCACCGGCGCAGGAACCGGTGACAGAAGCGGCGCCATAACCTGCACCCGGGCAGTCCGCTACCGCCCCGGATACGCAGGACATCTCCCGGAATTCTGGCCGGCCGATGCTGCCGAGGCCTGCAAAATGGCACGCTCCGCGAAGCTTTACGCAGGAACCTACCGGACACCGGTGCTTCTCCGCCTGCCTGCGGAGATCCGGAATTCCAGGATCTCCGTCATCCCGAAAAAGCGGACGATGACGGAGCGCCGCAGTACGGACTACATCATGGACCGGAAGAAGCAGGAAGAAAAAGCGGGGGGCGGCACCTCATCCGGAGCGTCCCCTGCCGGACCCTGCAGACCGCTTATCCCGGAAGAAGCCTTCTCCGACAGCAGCTGGAACCCCATCTACGGACATGGCGGGAAGGGGATCATCGTCCGCGGCCCTGCGTACAGAAAAGTGATCCGCATCCTGAACGGCTACAGCGGCGTCCGCGTCCTGAAGATCGGGACTGCCTGGCCTCTGCCGGAAAGCCAGATCCGACGCTTTCTCCAGTCCGTCCGCACTGCGCTGGTTCTTGACGACACTCAGGAAGAGCTTCTGGTCCCGGTCTACGCAGTCAAGGGAAAATATGAGCTGACCGGCAGTATCGTCCCCTTCGAAGGAATGGAGGACAGCACGGAAGACCTCGCTGCCGCTGTAATTGATCTCGCCGGACGGGACGCTGTCATGGACATGCTGCGCATGCGGGCGTGAGAACCCCGGATCTCAGGACCGTGGATACAGAAAAAGTCCTCTGCGGCGCTCCCCTGTTTTCCAGTCAGGGGAGTGCTGCGAGGACTGTTCAGACAATACCGAAACGATGCGGAGAAAGTGCCTGCTTACTTCAGCAGCTCATTCACACGCTTCTGCACCTGCGCATAGTCATAGCCTTCCGCGATCAGTCTTTTCTTTCTCTCTTCGCCGTTGCCGTAGTTTCCTCTGATGACAAGCTTTGCGATCTCGTCAAGGGGCTTCAGGGATGCGGCGGGCTTTGCGGGAGCGGCCGGCGCCGACGCCGCCTGGTTCGTGCCCTGCTTCAGGGACTGCGCAAATGCTACAGCCTTGTCTGTCGCTGCCTGAACCTTTTCATTCGCCTTTTCTGCGTCCGTCTTCATTTTTGCCAGATTCGAAAGAGCAGAGGAGAACGTTTTTTCCTGTCCCATACTGATACCTCCTGATGTACATACAGTGAAGTCTGCGGGTAATGAACCTCAGTACCATTTTACTATATAATCCGCTGTGAATCAGCATCCTGTCAGGAAAAAGACCCGCCTGAAAAAAGGCTGCGGGATCCTGCCGTCAGTTATCTCTCGTAAAGGATACTGGCGGCGCAGCCGTAGCTGTCCGGTCCGGTATGGACCGAGATGCTCAGAGACAGCGGATTGTAGCGGACATTCTGGTCCGGGAAAGCCTCCTGGACCATTTCGCGCCATGCCTCGGCGTCCTCCTGATGCAGGAAGCTTCCGGCAGTGTCGACCTTGACGTGAAGCCCCCGCGCCTTCATCTTCTCGACCTCGCCCGCGAGGGCTTCCACTTCCTTCTTGCGGCATGCCTTGGTTCCGCGGACCGTCGCGAACTTGTCCAGCTTTTCACCGCGGATCACCGTCAGCGGCTTGATATTCAGAATGCTGCCGATGGCGGCGCCTGCCGGAGTGATCCGTCCGCCCCGCTTCAGGAAGGTCAGTGTCTCAAGGCCGAGGAAGACCACGGAATCAAACGCAGTCTGCTCCAGGACATTCTTCACCTGTGCCGCGTTCATCCCGTTTTTGATCATCACCTGCGCGTCCTCGATGGCGTGGCGCATGGTCAGAGAGATGCGGTGATTATCCGCGACCTGGACCCTTCCGTTATAATCCTCCGCCAGGATCCGCGCGGTCTGGCAGGAACCGCTCAGCCCGCTGGACATCGGAATATAGACGAGATCATCATACTCCTCCAGCACCCGGTCCCAGGTCCCGGTCACATCCTCCGGCGAGGGCTGGGAAGTCATCACCTGCTGATTGCTGAGAAGCGCGTCAAAGAACTCCTCCTGGGTAATGTTTACCCCCTCGAAATAGGTTTCTTCTCCGATGATCACGGGCATCGGTACCACATGGATTCCAAGCTCCGCAGCCTGCTTTTCATAAATTCCGCTGTTTGTGTCCGTCACAATGGCTGTACTCATTTTTTTCTCCTGGGATTACCCTTTCCTTTTCTTTTTCAGGCATTTCCGCCGTTCCCGGATCATAGCTTCTCCGGTTCTCTGTTTCCCGGCCCACTCAGCGGCTTTCCGCATATCTGCGGCTGCTACTGTGGTCCTTCTTTTCCTTCTTCTCCACTGTGCAGAGCACCACACAGTATTTCATGACGCCTTCCGCAAGCGCTGCCAGGCCGATACAGATGTGGTGAAGTCTTCCGCTTTCAAAGGGATCGATCAGGATCAGCACAGCAAACAGCGCCGTGATGATCGAGACCACCAGCAGAAGCACCCATGTCCGGATCCCGAACTTCGCGGCATCCTTCGAGATCTGAATGCTCATCGCGCTGTCCAGAAGGATCAGAAACCCGAGAACGCTGGGCAGATGGCTGTAGGCGCGCACGTTGAAGATCAGTACCAGCAGTCCCAGTATCAGCAGGATGATGGCAGACGCCATGTCGTACTGGAACGCCAGGCTGTAACGGTCCGGCGCCAGATACCCGACCAGCTTCACGGCCCCGTAAACGATCAGCAGGATCCCCAGCATCAGACAGACTGCCATCTCCGGCAGGTCCGGCAGGAACATATAGGCAAGTCCTGCAAGGAAAAACAGGACTGACAATGTCATATATCCGTACTTTGCAAAAAACAGACGTTTCATCCGATCCTCTCTTCTGCGCAGTACACGCAGTTTAATATACTGAGATTTTAAGAGAAACCGTCATGTACCGCAATGGACAAAGGACACGCGTTTGTCTAACGGGACAGGTGCCGCGAAACCGGACAGGCGTGTGCAGGTACGACGGCAGTTCTCCTGCCTTATCGCGAAAAAAAACTGCCGCATCCGGGCGGCCCGATGACCGGGTTCCCGTATGCGGCAGCGTTCTGCCGAAACTGATATATTATTTTACTTGACGATCCTGACTGCCGGTGCCTGGACGCCTGCAGCGCCGAGGGCCTCGGTGATCTGCTGGGTCAGGTCAAAATACACATCCCAGTAATCCGCATTCCTGCACCATGCACGGACGGTAAACTCCATGGCCTCGTTGGTGCCGCCGGACAGTCTCGCGAAGGGAGCGTCAGCCTCCGGTGCCTTGAGGACCTTGTCATGCTTTGCCATGACTTCCTGCATAATGTTCTGGATGTTTGCCGGAGCCTCAGACTTCGCGCATGCGAAGGTCAGGTCGACACGGCGCAGCTCCTGACTGGAATAGTTGGTGACGTTTGCGTTCATCAGGCTGCCGTTCGGGACCGTGACACGGCGGTTGTCCAGCGTCATGATCGTGGTGTAGAACATGGTGACCTCCTTGACCACGCCGGAGACGCCTGCCGCTTCCACAAAATCACCTACCGCGAACGGCTTGAAGAACATGAGCATCAGGCCGCCTGCCAGGTTCGCCAGCGCTCCCTGCAGGGCCAGACCGACCGTCACGCCGGCGGAAGCAAGGATGGCGACGACGGATGCCATCGGGACACCCAGAATGCCGATGATCGTGACGAGCAGGACCACATAAAGTCCGATGCGGACGAAGCTGAGAATGAAGCTGCGGGCTGTGGGCTCGATTTTATCCATCGCCTTCAGCTTCCCCACCGCCTTGACGATCGAATCGACGATCACGCGTCCGATCAGGTAGGCGATCAGTGCAAATAAAAGCTTTCCGGCCGCTGCGGTGATAATTCCAAGAGCAACTGCAATATCCATAATTAAACCCTCCTGTTCTGACAGGCGGCTTCCCGCTTCGGTTCCCCGAAGAAAAGGGCCGCCGGATTTATGGCTGGTTCAATTATACTACAGATTGTCCGCTGCGGCACAGCTGTGCGCCGTAATCCGCACATATTTACTGATCGTTCCCGGACGCCGGCCGCACTGCGCTGCCGGGAACGCACGCCTTTCAGTTCACGATCCGCACGGCCGGAGTCTGGATGCCGGCCTGAACAAGGGCCTCGGCGATCTCCTGTCTGAGGCCGAAGCAGATATCCCGGTAATCGTCCCCGTCATACCATACCCGCACCAGGTACTCCGTGGCTTCGTTTGTTTCGCCGGAAACGCTGATATAGGGCGGCGCGGCATTCGGAACGTTCAGGACCTTCGGATTTGCCTCCACGACCTTCCGGACAAGCTCGGTGATCTTTGACGGAGCCTCCGTCTTGGCGACCGAGAAATTAATATCCATCCGGCGGTTCTTTTCGCTGGAATAGTTCCAGATATTCGCGTTCATCAGGCTGCCGTTCGGGACCGTGACGCGGCAGTTGTCGGAGGTCGTGATCACGGTATAGAACATCGTGACCTCACGGACCATTCCCCAGACGCCGGAAGCCTGCACAAAATCGCCCACCGCGAAGGGCTTGAAGAACAGCAGCATGAGACCGCCCGCCAGGTTTCCGAGTGCGCCCTGCAGAGCCAGACCGACCGTCACGCCTGCGGACGCCAGGACCGCCACCACTGAGGCCATCGGAACGCCCAGGATGCCGATGATGGTGATGATCAGCAGAATATACAGCAGCATTCGAAGCGAGCTGAGAATGAAGGTCCGCGCGGTGGGCTCGATCTTCTCCAGCGCCTTCAGCTTTTTCACCGTCCTGAGGATCGCGTCAACGATCATCCTGCCGATCAGATAGGCAATTACCGCAAAAATCAGTTTTCCGCCCGCAGTAGTAAGAATAGACAGAATATCCTGCACTACCATAATACTCCCCCCCTTAAGATCCGGTTTCATTTGTTCCGGTATGGCTGTTCCCGAAAACAGCCTTGGTCCATACCTTGTTTCTTTTATGATTATACTATAAAAGCATCAGTATGTATTATAACTGTGATTGTAATGATTTAAATCACATTACAATCCCTGTTACACACATTTATTCACCAGTCTCACGCCGTCTCATCCGTCTCCCGGCCACCCTGTTTTCTTCAAGGCACAGCTGCAGAGTCCCCGTAGCTTTTCAGCCCCAAAAAAGCTGCCCGACAAAAAAAGAGCCGGCCCCATGAGGGACCGGCCCGCTGAAAACTTTCTCTGTATGCTTCCCGGGGCTTCCTGCTTTCTCAGTACACATCCGACGGGCCGTAGGCCTCGGGATATCCCGTGCCGGCCTCGCGCACCGCGTCCAGCGCCTGCCGGAACTGGGTCTCGTAAAGTTCCGTGTAGACGCCGCCCTTCTTCACCAGTTCCTCGTGTACGCCCCGCTCGACGATCTCCCCGTCCTTCAGCACCAGGATCTCGTCTGCGTGAAGGATCGTGGACAGCCGGTGGGCGATCAGGATGCTGGTCCTGGCCTCGATCAGCGGGTCGATGGCCTCCTGGATCTTCGCCTCGGAGATCGAATCCAGGGAGGAGGTCGCCTCGTCGAAAATGAGCAGCGCCGGATCCTTCAGGAGCACGCGGGCGATGCTGATGCGCTGCTTCTCCCCGCCGGAAAGCTTCAGGCCCCGGTTTCCGACCACACAGTCCAGACCCAGCTCCTGCTTCTGGACAAAATCATAGATGTTGGCCTTTTTGCAGGCTTCGATGATCTCCTCTTCCGTCGCGTCCGGCTTCGCGTAGAGCAGATTCTCCCGAATGGTCCCGTTGAAGAGATAAGTTTCCTGACTCACTATACCGATATTCGAACGGAGCCAGGTGAGGTCCAGCTTCCGCACATCCGTGCCGTCAAACAGCACCTCTCCGCCGGTCACATCGTACATCCGCGGGATCAGGTTGATCAGTGTACTCTTGCCGGATCCGGAGGGCCCCACGATGGCAATGCATCGTCCGCTCTCCAGATTGAAGGTCACATCCTTCAGGATCCGGCGCTCCGGATTATAAGAGAAATCCACATGCCGGAATTCCACACAGCCTTCCGACTCCACTGACGGGACGACAGCATCGTCCGCGTTCCGGATCTCCGCCGGCATGTCGAAATACTCGAACAGACGCGTGAACAGGGCCATGGAGCGGATCCAGTCCACCTGGATATTCAGGAGCTGGTTCACCGGGCCGTACATGCGTCCTAAAAGGGCCACCAGAACGGTGATGTCGCCCACCGTCAGATCCGAGTCGTACTTCATCATGAGAATGCCGCCCACCAGGTAAAGCAGCATGGGGCCGATGCTGGAGAAGGTGGTGATGACCACGCGGAACCAGCGGCCCGCCATGCTCTCCTTGATGTTCAGGTCGATCATTCTGCGGTTCGCCGCCTCGTAGCGGTCGTACTCGTATTTCTCCTTGCCGAAAAGCTTCACCAGCTGCTGGCCGCTGACGGAAAGGGTCTCGTTGAGGATCCCGTTGATCTCGTCGCTGGCGGCCTGGGCTTCCCGGGTCAGGGACCAGCGGGTCCGGCCGGCGCTCCGGGTCGGGATCGTGAAGAGGGGGATGATCAGGATGCCCACCGTCGCGAGGATGGGGTTCTGCCGGTACATGACCGTCACAGCGACGATCAGTGTGATGGCGTTCCGCAGGATATCCGTCAGAGTGTTGGTGATGGTCCGCTGGACGCCGTCGATATCGCTGGTCATGCGGGTGATGATATCGCCCTGATTGTTCGTGGTAAAAAAGCGCTGCGACATCTCCTGGAGATGGCGGTACATCTGGTTCCGCATGTCGAAGGTGATGTGCTGGGCGATCCAGGTGTTCAGGTAACTCTCGAAGACACCGATCAGGTTCGCGCCCAGGGTCACCGCCAGTGAAAGAAGGATCAGCCGGATCAGGGCGTTCAGATCCCTGCCGATCAGCCCTTCGTCGATGATCCGTCCGGTCAGCACCGAGGGCATCAGACTGAAGACTGAGGACACGAAGATCGCCATGATTACCAGAAGCATCTGGAACTTATACGGCGCAAGCCAGGAAAAGACGCGTTTCAGAAGCGGCCAGGTCACTTTCGGGCGGTTTGCCTTCTCTTCCTCCGTCAGATAACCGCGGCCGAAGCCGTGCATGGGTCCGGGCATAAATATCACCTCCTCTGAATGAATCTATATGGATTTATCGTATCATGAAGTTGTGAAAAAATTGCAAAAAAAGGATATCCCGGCGGAACAATTTCTGTCCCGGCGGGATATCCCGGATCTTCATTTTTTACCGTGCTCCGGCCTTCCGGAATCACTTCTTTGTGTGCACCTTGTCATAGACTGCAAGGATCCCGGCGCCCGGTTCCGGCGTCGCGAGGGAAACGCAGATGTTCACGATCAGGTTGACGATGAAAGCCGGCAGGAGCTCGTAGATGCCGAACACACCGCCCATGGGCGCAAGACCGAACTTCCAGACAAAGATCATGATGCCGCCTGCCACCAGACCCGCGATGCAGCCCTGACGGGTGGAACGTCTCCAGAAGAGGGAGATCAGCATGGCGGGACCGAAGGTCGCGCCGAAGCCCGCCCACGCGAAGCTGACGACACGGAACACGGAGCTGTTCGGATTCCACGCAAGGATCAGTGCGACCAGCGCAATGCCGAAGACAGTGAGACGCGCATACTTCATGTTGGTCTCATTGTCCAGCTTCTTTCCGCCGAAATCCTGGACCAGGTCCTGGGAGACGGAGGAGCTTGCCGCCAGCAGCTGGGAATCCGCGGTACTCATGGTCGCGGCCAGAATGCCTGCCATGATGACGCCGGCGATCAGCGCGAAGAAGAAGCCGTGCTCACTCATGACGTTTGCCAGCTGGATGATGACAGTCTCGGAATCGGAGCTGGTCTCCAGCATCGGGATGACGCCGGCCTTGGAAACGCTGTAGCCGATGATGCCGATGAACATCGCAATAGCCATGGAGAGGACGCACCAGACTGCCGCGATGCGGCGGGACGTCTTGACATCGTCCTCGTGACGGATCGCCATGAAGCGGAGCAGGATGTGGGGCATTCCGAAGTAGCCGAGACCCCATGCCAGCGTGGAGACGATGGTCAGGAAACCGTAGGTTCCCGCGCTCTTGTCCGCCCAGTTGTAGCCCTGGAACAGGTTCAGGTAGCCCGGAAGCTCCTGCGCGTTGGTGACGACGTTGTTCATGCCGCCTGCCTTCTCGATCCCGAAGAAGACGATGATGACCAGAGCGATCGTCATAAAGATACTCTGGATCAGGTCCGTGGTGGAGACCGCCATGAAGCCGCCCAGCGCCGTGTAGGTGACAATGACAATGGCACCCGCGATCATGGCCGCATGGTACTCAACGCCGAAGAGGCTGTTGAACAGGGTTCCCACTGCCTTAAAGCCGGAAGCAGTGTACGGGATAAAGAAGATGATGATGATAAGCGCCGAGATCAGAGAAATGGTATGTTTCGTATCTCCGTAGCGCTTGGAGAAATACTCCGGGATGGTGATGGCGTTGATCTCCGCGGAATACCGACGCAGAAGCTTTGCCACCAGCAGGAAGTTCAGATAGGTGCCGCCGGCGAGGCCGATGATGGTCCAGCCGCACTCTGCGACGCCCGAGATGTAGGCAAGGCCCGGAAGGCCCATCAGCAGATAGGAACTCATGTCCGACGCTTCCGCGCTCATGGCGGTGACGATCGGTCCCAGGGAACGGCCGCCGATGTAGAATTCATCGGAGCTGTCAGCAGATCCCTTTCTGCTGAAATAGAGACCGATGAGCAGCATGGCGCCCAGGTATGCCACGATGGTGGCGATGATAATACTCTGTGCTAAAGTCATAAAAACCCCCTTGATTTACGGTACGATATTCTCCGGAGACTCGCAGTATTCTCCGGCTTTTTAACCGTAATGCGAGAATTATAACACAGCCTTGTATAAAAATAAATCTTTTTATCCTGACTCCCGCTCCAGGATCCCGTGGGTAAACTCCGCCCAGCTGTACTGCATCATATACTCACCGCGGTACAGCGGCGGCATGCCCGGCTCATTCCCGTGCTCCAGATACTGGTAATAATCGCAGTCTATCTTGTCCGTAAGGATCGCCAGGCCGCCCCTGGAACGGGCGATCACATCCCCGCAGCCCACGGCCTCCAGTGTGTCAAAGAGGCTCCGGCGGATCTTCTTGAGGTAGGACATATGGCTGCTGTCCTCGCTCTCGTCCTCCCAGAGCGCCGACAGCAGTTCTCCGTTGGAACAGACCGCTCCGCGGCGGTCCACCAGGTAAGCAAGCAGTTCCTTCGCCATTCCGGTCTGAAAGCGGACCGGCTCCCCGCCGACATAGGCCTCGAAATTTCCGAACGCCCGGATCACGAGCTGCGGTTTTGCTTCCGCTGCAGGCCGGTAGCGCAGGGCACTGAGTTCCGCGCGGACCTTCTCTTCCGTCACCGGCTTCATGATGTAGCCGCTGGCATGAATGTCGAAAGCCCTGCCCGCGTATTCCCCGTATCCGGTCGTAAAAATGATGTTGGTCTTAGGCTCCGCCTGAAGCAGCTGTTTTGCCAGTGTGATCCCGTCCATCCCGCGCATTTCGATGTCCAGAAAAACTGCGTACAGAGCGTTCGTCTCCGCGCACCGGAGCGCTTCCGCGGGATCCCGGAATCCGAAGACTTCAGCCTCCGGAGCCGCGGCGCGGATGGCGCGCACAAGTCCGTCCAGCGCAAGCTTCTCATCATCCACCGCAAGTATCTTCATGATGCCCCGTCCCTTTTATCCTTTTGTCCTTTTGTCCTTTTCACGGAAATGCCGCACTTCGTGCGCCATGTTCTGCAAAGAAATATGCCGCATTCGCGGCCTTCTTACAGTTATACCATAAGAAGCCGAAAATGCGGCATAATAATCCGAAAGTCTGAAAAGAATGACTTAACGGCTGGTCAGGTTCACCACCGCCGGGATCATCTGCTCTCCCAGACTTGCGCCGGCAGCAGTACGGAGGCGGTTGATGAAGGAATCCTTCGCCACCTCGACGTCCATGCCGAGCTTCATCTCATTGATATCGGTGCTGTAGGCCAGGTACGCGTGCACCGCGTCCACATGCTGCACGCCGTCCAGTGTCTTCTCCAGGATGCCGAGATCATAATAACGTCTTCCGTGAGCGCCGTCAGTCAGGACAATACGTCCGCTGTTCTCCAGGAAGTCGATCCGGCCGTCCGGAAGGATCCGGGCTTCGATGCCGGTGTCGAACAGCGTTCCGGGACGGAAGGGGTTGCTGATCTCATCGACCGCCTGGGAAGGACGGACGCCTGCGACATACAGTCTTCCCCAGCCGCCGAAAGGCTTCTTGTTGAAGCGCTCATCCAGCACATAGATCTTCACGCGGTCCTTTTCCGCCTTGTCCGGGATCAGTTCGAAACCGGCCTCGGCGTTCAGCTCTCCTGCCGTGGCGAAGAAGTGCTTTGGGAAATACTCCTCCGAAATGTGTTTCTTCAGTCTCCGGGCGGAGCGCTCCTCCAGCATGGCGTTGATGACTTCCTCGTAGCAGTTCAGGAAGATCTCCAGCTGTGCCGTGTCAAAGCGGTTCTCCCAGTAGCGGAGCTCCGTATACCAGCCGCCCTCGTAGCTCATGACCTGCATATGGAAAGGCAGGGAATCAAGCTGCAGATGGATGGGCTTCGCGGGCGCGCCGCCGATCTCATTGATGTTGATGATGTCGCCCTGATACTGGAAGAACATCTCGCCCTCTCTCGGGACGGAGATGAAGTTCTGCATCGTGTC
>Ga0256404_1012014_pt1 | contig 11387 bp, 9 predicted proteins | sample RumenRJG_01DNA_FD_185990 | JGI IMG/M metagenome (GOLD analysis project Ga0256404, IMG submission 185990) | Bovine rumen microbial communities from Lethbridge, Alberta, Canada - RJG_01 | ecosystem: Host-associated > Mammals > Digestive system > Stomach > Rumen | place: Canada: Alberta | collected... | reverse complement strand
CATCAAAGAGCAAATTCCGGATGATGTTTGTACCCCCGGTAGGGGGTTGCGTCAACATAGCGAGGGGATGAGCGAGATGAGCGGAGCGAATGAGCGATTCCCCTCGTAGTAGAGTCCCCCGGATTGAGCTACCCCCGGCAGGGGGTTGCGTCAATACCCAATCGATGCTCCGAAAACCTACGATTAACGCAACCCCCATCCGGGGGTAGCTAGATACCCGTGAACATCATACGAGGGGAATCGTCGAAACTTTGTTTCTCCTCATCCCCTCGCTATGATAACGCAACCCACTTCGTGGGTAGACTGTAGGAGGGTCGTCATTCCTGACGACCAAGCAAGAACTCCGATTGTATATCAAGAGTAAATCATTCGGCGGCAGGAATGCCGCCGCCCCTATACGTGCCCGATGTCATACCATATTCTAGAAATAATCTTGAAGATTTTCGTAAATCGCGGCCTTATTAGAAATAAAATCATTATTTTTGTAAGTCTAAACAATGCCAAGTACAGCAATATGAATTTCGAAGGAGTATTCAAACAGATAGACGATATACTTTGGAAGGACGCAGGATGCTCCACCGCACTCGACTACGTGGAGCAGAGTTCGTGGATCCTCTTCCTGAAATATCTCGACGACATGGAGCAGACGCGCGAACTCAAGGCCGAGCTCGCCGGCGAGGACTATCACCGCTTCATCGACGAGCGCCACCAGTGGAGCGCATGGGCCATGCCGAAGGACAGCGCCGGCAACTACGACCACACGCGGGCCCTCGTGGGACAGGACCTGCTCGACTTCGTCAATGCCGACCTCTGGCCCTACCTTTCCCACTTTAAGGAGCGCTACGACACCAACACCATCGAATACAAGGTGGGCGTCATCTTCTCAGAGATCAGCAACAAGATCACGAGTGGCTACACCCTGCGCGGCGTCATCGAGCAGGTGGACAACCTCCATTTCCAGACCGCCCAGGACAAGCACGAGATGTCGGCCCTCTATGAGGAGCGACTGCGCCAGATGGGCAACGCGGGCCGCAATGGTGGCGAATACTATACCGCCCGTCCACTCATCCGCACTATCATCAAGGTCTTGAAGCCACAGATTGGCGAGACCTTCTACGACGGAGCGGCCGGCAGCTGCGGTTTCCCCTGCGAGGCCTACCTCTACATGCACGACCATACCCGCCCCGGCACTACTGACGAGCAGACGCTCCAGACCCACACCTTCTATGCCAAGGAGCTGAAAGGTCTGGCCTACATCATAGGCATGATGAACATGATCCTGCACGGCATCGAGAGTCCCAACGTCATCAAGACGAATACCCTCGCCGAACCGCTCTCCGACATCCAACCGCGCGACCAGGTGGACGTCATCGGCGCCAACCCGCCCTTCGGCGGTGCGGAGCGTGAGGAAATTCAGCAGAACTTCCCCATCAAGAGCAGCGAGACGGCTTACATGTTTCTCCAGCATTTCATCAAGATGCTGAAGCCGGGCGGTCGTGCGGGCATCGTCATCAAGAACACCTTCCTCAGCAATTCCGACAATGCCAGCGTGGCGCTGCGCAAGAAGTTACTCACGGAATGCAACCTCACTACGGTGCTCGACCTGCCGTCGGGTGTATTCACAGGAACGGGCGTGAAGACCGTGGTGCTCTTTTTCCGCAAGGGTGAGCCCACGAAGAAGGTGTGGTATTATCAGCTCGACAAGCATTTCACCAAGACGCATCCCATGACCGAAGCCGACCTTGCCGACTTCCTCACGCTCCAACCCTCAAAGGCGGAGAGCGAGCACTCGTGGAACCTCGACACCGCCACGCTCGACGACAACTACGACCTTAGCGTGAAGAACCCGAACAAGGTGGAAGAAGTCGATGACCGTACGCCGCAGGAGATTGCCTCCGTGCTCGTGGAGCTGAACAAGGAGAATACCGAATTGCTCAAACAAATCAAGGAGATGCTATGAAGGAAGGTTGGACGTATAAGAAGTTAGCGGAAGTATGCGACTTTATTAGTGGTTACACACCTAATAATAAAGAATTGAATTCTATTGGGGGAATACCATATTTTAAAGTTTCTGACATGAACAGAAAAGAGAATATGATGTTTATGACAAAAACAGAACTTTATGTGTCTAACCCAAAGAAAATTATTCCCTCTGGTGCTATTGTATTCCCTAAAAATGGAGGAGCTATTTATACTGGAAAAAAAAGAGTTTTAAAGTATGACTCTATAGTTGATCTAAATACAGAAGCGATATGCAATAAATCGTCTTTAATACGTACAGATTTTCTTTTCAAATTTATATTTTACTTGGATTTAGGTAAGTTTGATAAAGGTGGAGCACTGCCTTCGTTAAATATTAATAAAATGAAGGACTTTTTAATGTCCGTGCCTCCTCTTTCCGAGCAGCAGCGTATTGTCTCTTATCTTGATTCCGCCTTTGCAAAAATTGATGCCGTAGCGAAGAATGCCGAAAAGTCTCTCAACCAAGCCAAGGCTTTGTTCCAGTCGGCTTTGGCAAAGATGATGGAGCCGAAAGAAGGGTGGGAAGAGAAAAATTTGGTTGAAGAGTTGAAACTAAAAAGTGGGGAATACCTCCCGTCTAAAGAACATGCTGGCGGCTCTATACCCGTTTATGGAGGTAATGGAATTGCAGGCTTTCATAATGAGGGGAATCTAGATGGCGAGTATATTATTATCGGAAGGGTTGGTGCTCTGTGTGGCAATGTTCATTTAACCAATGGAGAAGTATGGGTAACTGATAATGCTTTTGTTGCGACAGGACTTGATGAGGCATGGGATAAGAAATTCCTTTTGTACGAATTGACTTCAATTGATTTAAACAAGTATGCAACTAAGGCTGTTCAGCCCGTTATTTCAAATAAGTCTTTACGTGAGGTAAGTCTTTATAAGCCATCATTGGATGTTCAAAACGATATTACTAAGACACTAGAGAATGTTGAGAACAATATAAGCTCTCTATCCTCTAATCTTTCCCGTACCCTCACCGAGTGCGCGGCATTAAAGCAATCGATATTACGTCAAACCTTTGAGTAAAAGCAGCATCGCAATATGAGCAAGATATCCATCAGTTTCTATAAAGACCATGAAGTACGTGCCTTATGGGACGACGCATCATCGAAATGGTACTTCTCTGTGCTTGACGTTGTTGGGGCCATCAACGACCAAGATGACTATGCCAAGACACGAAACTATTGGAAGTATCTTAAAGCCAAATTTCGCAGGGAAGCCCCTGAAGTGGGTAGTGCCACTACCCAGTTGAAGAGGGTAGCGTCACTACCCAGTTGAAATGATTACGGGATTCGAAGTAGAATTTCCACCCTTAGAGAGTTGCGCATTACAAAATAATTGCTTAAGTTTGCAAAAGAAACAAGAAGAACGCATGATGGAGCAGATGATGAGAAAATATCCGGTAGGCATACAGACCTTCGAAAGAATCATTAAGGACGGTTATGTCTATGTTGACAAGACTGACCTTGTATGGCAGTTGGCGCACTACGCTACGTTTGTTTTTATGAGCCGTCCGCGCCGCTTCGGCAAGTCGCTGCTCACATCGACTTTGGAATCTTATTTCAAAGGCAACCGTGAGCTGTTTGAGGGATTGAAGATTATGGAGCTTGAAAAGGAATGGACAAAGTATCCCGTTCTCCATCTCGACCTCAGCGTGGCCAAAGGACAGGACAGTGCCGGAGAACTGCGCGAGACGCTGATGTGGATGATGAAGCCTTTGGCAGAGGTCTATGGCCGTGAAGCAGACGAGACCACGCCCGGCAGGTTGCTTACGGGACTCATCCACCGTGCGCAGAAAAGGACGGGCAAGCAAGTGGCGGTCATCGTTGACGAATACGACGCGCCCCTGCTCGACGTGCTTCACGATCAAGCTACCCTTGATGCCATGCGCAAGGTCATGCAGGAGTTTTACGTGCCACTCAAAGCAAACGAGGCTTACATCAAGTTCTGCTTCATCACCGGCATTACGAAATTCTCGCAGCTGAGCATCTTCTCCACCATCAACAACCTGTTGAACGTCTCTTTGGACGAAACTTTCGCCACCATCTGCGGGTTTACCGAAGAAGAGCTGTGCACTACTTTATGGCCGGACGTGGAGCGTCTGGCCACCGTCTTCAAGATTACGCCCGAGGAGATGCATGCCAGGCTCAAAGAGCAATATGACGGTTATCACTTCGCCGCGGAAGCTCCAGAGGTCTATAATCCGTTCAGTCTGCTGAATTGTTTCGTACGCCGCAAGTTGTCGAACTATTGGTTTGCCTCCGGCACTCCGACCTTCCTCATCAAGCAGATGCAGCACTTCCATACAGACATCACCGCGCTCGACACGCTCGAAGTGCCGGAAACAGCCTTTGACCAGCCCACGGAGAACATGAAGAATGCCCTGCCATTGCTCTATCAGAGCGGCTACCTCACCATAAAGGGATACGACACCGACATTCAATCCTACCATTTGGCCATCCCCAACCAGGAAGTGCGCGTGGGCTATGTCAACGGACTGTTGCCCACGTACACCGGACTGGACAGCGATGATGTACAGATGGGCTTCGCCGCCAAGTTTTGGCAAGCACTCAGGCAGGGCGACATCGATCTGGCCATGCAGCACATGCAGTCGTATCTTGCCGGCATTCCCTACGTGGAGGGCTTTAAGCAGAAACTCGCTGATGCAAAGACCAAGGAGGGATTCTATGAATATACGTTCTATCTCATCTTCTCCATGCTTAACGTCTATGCCCGTACGCAGGTGAAGGTGGCAGGCGGTCGTGTCGACATGGTCATCTTCATGCCCGATGCCATCTACGTGATGGAGCTAAAGGTGGGCGACACTGCCCGTCATGCCCTCGACCAAATCAACGCCCGCGGCTATGCCAAACCCTACCTCACCGACGGCCGACGGGTGGTGAAGGTCGGCATACGCTTCAATGCCGACAAGCATACGGTGGATGAATGGGTGGTAGAATGAAATGTAAATATCTGCTATGAACGAGAGCGATACGCGACTTCACAAGATTGACCCGCAGCTGAAGGCTGCCGGATGGGGCGTGGTGGACGGCAGCTACGTCACAACGGAATATTTCTTCACCAAGGGAAAGGTGAGCAAGACCGTCAAGAACAAGCCCAAGAAGGCCGACTACGTGCTCATCTACCGCAATGTAAAGTTGGCTATCGTTGAGGCCAAGAGCGACGAGGTGGGCTACAAGGAAGGCATCGCCCAAGCCAAGGGCTATGCCTCGACGCTCGACATCCGCTTCACCTACGCTGCCGACGGCGACCATGTCTATGAGATTGACCGCGACCCGCACAGTGGCGGCGAGCATGAGGTCGACAGGTTCCCCACGCCCGAGGAGCTCTGGCACCGGCAGTTTGGCAAGGCCGACTACTGGCGCGATAAGTTTCGCACGCAGCCCTTCTATCAGGACAGCGAGAAGCACCTGCGCTACTATCAGGAGATTGCCGTCAACCACGTGCTCGACGCCATCGCCCGGGGCGAGAAACGCATCCTCCTCACTCTGGCCACGGGAACGGGAAAGACCCTCATCGCCTTCCACATCGCCTGGAAACTCTTTCAGACCAAATGGAACGTGGCAGGGACTCAGACGCGGCCGAAGATTCTCTTCCTCACCGACCGCAACATCCTGGCCAACCAAGCCTTCAACAAGTTCACAGGCTTCGAGCAGGACGCGCTGGTGAGAATCCGTCCGGGCTCTGTGCGCAAGGACGGACAGGTGCCCACCAACGGCTCCGTCTTCTTCACCATCTTCCAGACGTTTATGGCGGGCGAGGAACCTTACTTCGGTCAGTATCCCAAGAACTTCTTCGACCTGATCATCATCGACGAGTGCCATCGCGGTGGCGCCAACGACGAGAGCACATGGCGCGGCATCATGGAGTATTTCGACTCGGCCGTGCAGCTCGGTCTTACGGCCACGCCACGCGTAGCCATGAACGTCAACACCTATCAGTATTTCTCTTATCACGCCTACGAATACTCGCTGAAGCAGGGCATCGACGACGGTTTCCTGACGCCCTTCCGCCACTTCAACATGAAGTCGACCATCGACACGTATCACTATACGCCCGACGACACCGTGCTGGCCGGTGAGGTGGACCCCGCGAAAACCTACACCGAGGAGAACTTCTATCACGGCGACATCGCCATTGCCGAGCGCGACCGGGGCCGAGTGCGCCAGTTCATGGACAAGATGGGCAGTACAGACGAGAAGACCATCGTCTTCTGTGCCAGTCAGGAGCATGCCGCCGTCATCCGTGACATGATCAACCAGTATCACCAGCAGCAGACCGGCGAATACAACAGCGACTACTGCGTGCGCGTGACGGCCAACGACGGCGATACGGGCGAGGCCTTTCTGGCTGACTTTGAGGACAACGAGAAGACCATCCCCACCATCCTCACGACGAGTGAGAAACTCTCCACTGGCGTGGATGCGCTCAACGTGAGGAACATCGTGCTGATGCGCCCCATCATCTCGATGATTGAGTTTAAGCAGATCATCGGTCGTGGCACGAGACTCTACGACGGCAAGTATTTCTTCACCGTGTTCGACTTCGTCAGGGCCTACGAGCACTTTGCCCAGCCCGAGTGGGACGGTGAGGCGGTGTGCCCGGTCTGCGGCAACAATCCCTGCACGTGCAAGAAGCCGAAGCCGGGCAACAAACCCGGTGGTGGCGGCGACAAGCCGGGCGGCAGCGGGAAACCACAGAAGCAGACCATCGAGATCAAGCTGTCCGACGGCAGGCGGCGGGCCATCCAGTATCAGACCGAGGTGATGTTCTGGAGTCCTGAGGGAAAACCGGTGCCCGCGCAGGACTTCATCAAGGAGATGTACGGTCGTCTGCCCGATTTCTATTCCTCAATCGACGACCTCAAGCAGCAGTGGGCCGACCCGGCAAAGCGTGAGGAGTTGCTCAACAAACTGGGTCAGGCCGGCTACGGCGTGGAGGTGCTCAGTCAGATTCGTCATATCATCGATGCCGACAACGCCGACCTGCTGGATGTACTGGAATACGTCTCCTATGCTGTCAGTCCCATCGAGCGGAAGAAGCGGGCGGAGAAGACGCGCGACTATGTCGACTCGCTCACGCCGGCACAGAAGAACTTCGTCGACTACGTCATCGTGGCCTACATCGAAAATGGGGTGAAGGAACTGAGCAAGGCCAACTTACCTGGTCTGATTGAGCAGAAGTTCCACGACGTGAACACGGGCATCACGCAGTTGGGTGGCATAAAGGCCGCCAAGCAGGTCTACGACAACTTCCAGAGAAAACTATATCTGTTGTAGAAGACCCACCCCCAACCCTTCCTGGACCCACCCCTATCCCCTCCCTATAGAGGGAGGGGGGAAGCAAGCGGGGAGTAAATGGTAGGAGCGCATAAGAGGGTCGTCATTCCTGACGACCAAGATTTCCGAACGACCCTTCAAAACTACAATAGGTCGTATTTCCGGACGAACCTTTAACAATAAATCGATTATCTTTCTTGGCCGTCAGGAATGACGGCCCTCCTATGCACATCATTCGTTATTTATTACTAGCAAATTCTCTTTATTTCATGGCCCAAGAAGATTCTCTAATTCTCCAATTCTTGACAAAAAAATCAAGGATTAGAGAATTATAGAATTTCCTTTCTCGCCGAGTACAAAAAAATTCTCTAATTCTCAAATTCTTGACAAAAAAGTCTAGGATCAGAAGACTCTCTTTCTTGTAGCTATCGGAACTTTCCCGTTCATACTAATCCAAATCCTCCCGTTGGATCAGTTCTGTCGCAGGGCGGAAAGAACCTCCATCACCTGGAGAGAGAGGTCCTGATAGTGGGACATGAGGGAATAGTCCTTACGCTCCCATATCTCGCTGAACTCCATAAACTCATGTGTCAGACGCGAGGAATACTTGTTCAGGCGGAAATTCTGCGTGCGGCCGTCCTTGGTTATCTCCACTTCGGCAAACTCGTTGGGCGCTCCGACAACGCGAATTGTGCCCCTCTCGCCCTCTATCAGGATGGAGGACGGACCGGCACAGTCCTTTGCGGCGGAACAGACCGCCTTCATGCTGTCGTAGTTGAGGACGGCGATGCCCGAGGTGTCTACGCCGTTGAAGCCGCGGTTGGCGAAATAATGGCAATCCACGGGGCGGCCGAAGAGACCCACCATGGCATTGAGGTTATAGACGTTGAGGTCCATCAGCGCTCCGCCTCCGAGTGCTGGATTGAAGGCCGGTGCTACGTCGCCCTTCAGATAGCGGTCGTAGCGGCTGGAATACTGGGAGTAGTTGCACATGACCAGGCGTACGGGCGAGATGTTTTTCAGTTGCTCACTGACGAACTTGAAATTGGGAGTGTGGAGGAGACTGACGGCCTCGAAGAGGTAGAGCTGACGCTCGCGGGCCATGTCGACGAGTTCTTTGGCCTGGTCGTATTCCAGACAGAAGGGCTTCTCTACGATGACGTTCCGGCCTGCCAAGAGAGCCAGCTTAACGTAGTCGTAATGGGCGCTGTTGACCAGGGCAATGTAGAGGAAGTCGGCCTTGTCCTCTGAGAGCAGTTGAGTGTAGTCGTTATAGACTGTCGGGATGCCATTCTCCTGGGCCAGCTGGTGGGCGGCCGGACTATTGCTGTGGCTATAGAGGCTGGTGATGCCGATGCCTTCAGCCTCCGTTCGGAGCATCTTGATAATTTCTTTGGCAATCTTGCCGGAACCGACAATACTTACATTCATCATATTCAAAGGGTTGGATAGTTTATCATCACTTATTATACCCGGTGGAAATCCTGTGGCAGACAGGAACATTCACTTGGCTTTGCAGTCGATAGGGATTGTGCCAAGTGGAACGTGCTGTGTGGACTTGAGGCGCAGGCTGTCGGGGGGACTTTCTGCGGGCTTATCTCATCGTTGTAGGTGCGTAGACAGAATGACATCCCAAAGTTACAGAAAGATGATATCATCAGCAAATACTCATGCAATAATTTTAGGAAAAATAACATTGGGCTTGTAGTTAGTTCTGTCCCTTCTAATGTGCTCCCTTCGGAGTTGTAGGAGCGTCGTCAGGAATGACGACGAAGAAAGAAGGGGAAGACCCACCCCTATCCCCTCCCTACGTAGGGAGGGGATAGGGGTGGGTCGAGAGTAGGTGGGTCTTCCCGTGCCATGAAAAAGGCAGCCACCCATACGGGAAAGCTGCCTTGATGTATAAAATATGGAGGGTAAAAGAGCTGTCGGGGGAAATCACTTGAATCTCGCTTTAATCTCATCCAGCGAGATGCAACGGATGCCCATGTTGCGCATGTCGAAGATGTTGTTCTTGGCCACTTCTTCGGTCTTGGCCGAGCAGGCGTCGGTGTCTACAATCGTCTCGTAGTCGTAGCTCATGGCGTCATTGGCAGTGCCGCGGACGCAATTGGGATATTGGGTGCCGGCAAGTACTACGGTCTTTACGCCCATCCTGCGGAGTATGAGGTCGAGTTGGGTGGCGAAGAATGCGCTGTTGCGGTATTTCTGGACAATGAGGTCCTCCTTGGCAGGAACGAGACCATCAACCAACTGGTATCCCTCTGTTCCGGGTACGCAGTAGCCCGGCTTCCCGTCAACGAAGAGGGGAATGCGGGGAGCGTCGACGTCGACGCCTGTGGCCTCATGGGCCCGCATGATCCAGATGACCTTCCAGTTCTTGGTACGGCCATAATCAATCAGCTTGTTGATGTCGGGTATGGTCTTCAGCGCGCCGTCAACGCAAAGTACAGCGCCTGGCTTGACAAAGTCGTTCTGCATGTCGATCACGAGGATGGCCACGTCGTGCTTCTCGGTGAGTGATGTGGGATAGCTTTGTGCGCCGGCTCCTATCACGGCCAGCATAAACAGAAGTGAAAGAATGATTTTTCTCATATTCGTATCGTTTTGTTAGACATTCTCGGTGCAAAGTTATAAAATGCTCGGTGATAAATCTAAAAATAAAGCAATAAGAAATCAATAATCAGATATAAATTTTCAAATTGATTAAATTCTGCCTTGTTTTATAACGTTTTGATATATGAAATCAAAGAATAGCGGCTAAATTTTTGTCTTTTATAAGGAAGCGGTCTCCTTTGCCTTTATGAAAGTCCCTACAATCCTGTCAGATCATACTATGTTTCATCTTTAAGACAAAAAATAAGGATCAAGGCGTATGGGAATCAAATTTAATTCGTATGTTTGCAGGCAAAACCAAACCCAAATCCAATGACTAATTTAGGAGACATTTACAACAAGGAATATCGCTTCGAGTTCACCCCCAGTAAGAATCCCTGGAATGGTGAGGGCGTACCCAAAACTTCGTCCACTGCGGATGATACCTTACGGTTCACTTATGAGGAGTTGTATTATCTACGAAACTTCTTTAAAGAGTTTGGTAGGGATGCCTCGTTTGATGACTTAGAAGAATTCAATGAGGATATGTATGAAGAAAATAGGGACTTCCTCGCGGACATGTTGTATCTACAATTGGACAGATTGCGTGCCAAAGATGAAGCATTAGACATGAGCATAACTTTTGACGACTATGAGGTGGTCTGGCCGGAAGAACTCATCAATGACGTGCTCGACGACAACTTTCTCGACTGGAAGGAAATCGAAGACAAAATGAACGAAGAGGAATTGTTCTAGTCATTCCTGCTGTCTGCGTTAGGAGCGTCGTCATTCCTGACGACGAATGATTTACTCTTGATGTGCAATCGGGGTTCTTGCTTGGTCATTATAGGAGCGTCGTCATTCCTGACGACGAAGAATGTTCTCTTGATGGAAATCGGGGGATCTTGCTTGGTCGTCAGGAATGACGACCCTCCTACCGACATCATTCGTCTTGGTTTAGAAGGGCTTGAAACTCTTCATCTGTTAGATCTTTCTCCCATCCGTAGGTCGGATTCTTTATTCCTAAAACGTAACCGAGGGCTTCAGAGTAGCTGATGCCTGTATCCTGGGAAAGGTCTTTTGCAAGACCATAGATAAATTGCTCTTGTTCCTGAGCTTCGTCCTGGGGCTCGTGGCTCTTGGGCTTCTTATGTTTCCTCCTTTTACCCATCTCATCTGTGTTTATCTATTGGTGTACTTTTTTATTTTCACAGCAAAATTAAGCATTTATCGGCGATGGATGAAGCGAATCAATTATTTTTTGTATTTTTGCAACGACTTTAGTCTCAGGCCCGGCAGAGGAGGAAATTACTCTCTGCGCCGTTATCAATAAGTCATAACTCACAAAAGAAAAATACATGATCAAGAACATTTTGTCTGATATGGGTGGAGTGGTGTTTCTTCAGGACACCCAAGAAGCTTTCCGCCGCTTCCGCAGTTATGGACTGGATCCCGACTTCTACA
>Ga0256404_1012013_pt1 | contig 11387 bp, 10 predicted proteins | sample RumenRJG_01DNA_FD_185990 | JGI IMG/M metagenome (GOLD analysis project Ga0256404, IMG submission 185990) | Bovine rumen microbial communities from Lethbridge, Alberta, Canada - RJG_01 | ecosystem: Host-associated > Mammals > Digestive system > Stomach > Rumen | place: Canada: Alberta | collected... | reverse complement strand
ATGCCTATTGTTGCACTTGGCTCTGCGATGATGACGTTCAGCGGCCAATGCTACGGCGCAAAGAATACCCGGCGTATCTCGGAAGGTGTTCGGGTGTGTATCATCTTAGGCGTTGCCTATGTGGGCACGATGTCTGCGCTGCTCTATTTCTTCGGACAATATGTGTTGATGCTGTTCAACCGGGACCCCGGTGTGATTGAAAGCGGGATGCGGGTTATTCGCGTCACCATGCCGTTCTATCGGCTCTATGTGTTCATTCAGGTGTTTGCAGAAGCAGTCCGGGGAAAAGGTAAAACGCTGCAGCCTATGATTATCATTCTGATGACCATCTGCGTATTCCGGACAATCTGTCTGGCACTCTTTACTCGAAACGGTGTGACAATTGAACATGTGGCTGCAACCTACCCTGCGGCGTGGGCAGCAGCAGCGCTGTGTTTGCTGTTCTATTGGCTGAAAGAGCGGAAAACTTTGCAGCCGGATGAAATAGCCCCTGAAAAGTAAAAACTTCCGATCGAATTTTCTTGCTGTTACCGGAATTCTAAGAGCAAGCAGAATGCAGAAACGCAAACAACAGCGCCAAGTGGATTGTTACATAGCTGCCGGAAATGTGGAGACCATCGGTCATACAGTTAGCGCAAGCGAAAGGCGTCGTTACATGTACCGATGTGGTGCAAGTGTGCTTTTGGACAAGTAAGGCAATTCTGTCCTTTTTGTTCCCAGTGTCCCTGCAAATCAACTCAAAACCCGCAAAAGAATGCACCACGCCTGCAAAGCATGGCGCATTGTATCCACGAAGGATAGATTTGCCAAATCCATTACCGTTGCAGATATAATATCAGCAACGGTAATTTTTTGTGGTTCTTTGTCAAATGTTGGGGTAAAGGCAGGCACGAATAAGCACCCCTTTGCTTCGATGCTGAGCAAGCGGGGGTGCATATGGATTCCATTTACGAAAGAACCGGGAAAATTTTGGCTCTTTCCTAGCACGGTTCAAGTATACAGAACCAGCGCTATAAATCGCAGCGGTTCCGCGTGGAGGTTCTTGAACGCATGTCCTTCTCCGGGAGAGGTGTATGCAACATCACCGGAACGCAGGGTCGTGAGCGTTCCGTTATCGTTAAACTCTCCTTCCCCTTCTAAGATGCAGAAGATTTCCCCGTCGCCTTCATGGACATGCCACCCGATTTCACAATTTTCCTCGAGTGTCATGAAGGAAAAAACCCTCCCTTTTCCCCAGAGGTCATCGGGGGAGGCAATAAACGGGTGACTTATAATAGAACCGTTGCCGCCTTTAAAATTTTCTATCCGGCTGTCTTGAATCTCATCGGATCTTCGGATCATAGAAAGACCCCCCTTTCTTATTAATCATCATAGCAGGTCCGGCCAAGAGGCGTCAACGCTCTCCCGGGAGTAAAATGTTTCACGTGAAACATTTTGGAAAGGTTATTTCGGAAGATGTTTCACGTGAAACATTTCAAAGGAGAGTCGGGGTCTGTTTATTGAAATGAAATACCGCGGTTGCTATAATGGAAGCACTATTGTTAGGAGCGTGCTATGGGCAGAATTATTGCAATCGCGAATCAAAAGGGCGGCGTAGGAAAAACAACAACCGCGGTAAATCTGACCGCGGCACTGGCAAACCTTGGAAAGAATGTCCTGCTGATAGACTGCGACCCGCAGGGGAATGCCACATCCGGAATGGGCGTACGAAAGACAACGCGGCCGAACATTTATGATATTCTTATCAATGGTGTTCCGGCGGAAAACTGTGTGGTTCGCACAAAACACGGCTATGTTATTCCTTCCAACAAGGAACTTTCCGGTGCGACGGTTGAGTTGGTGGAGAGGGAGCAGCGGGAATATATCCTCCGGGAAGCCTTGCAGGACCTTCAGACGGTGTTCGATATTATTCTTTTGGACTGTCCGCCGTCGTTGGAACTGCTCACAATCAATGCCCTCGCAGCGGCGCAGAGTGTGATCATCCCCATGCAGTGCGAATATTTTGCCCTGGAGGGCCTGGCGGATCTGATGACTACGATAAAGCTTTGCCGCAGAAGCATGAACCCGGGGCTGAAAATAGAAGGCATCGTTCTTACGATGTATGACAACCGCACCAAACTGACGGAGCAGGTTGCCTATGAGATAAAAAATTATTTCGGAGGAACGCTGTACAAGACAAAAATCCCCAGGAGCGTCCGAATGTCGGAAGCGCCAAGCCACGGGAAACCCGGCATCGTTTACGACAAGTCCAACAAGGCCAGCAAGGCATACTGCAAACTGGCGGAGGAAGTCCTGAAAAGAGAAAAAAAGCTGGCGCGGAAAAAGCAGGAAGGGGAAACGGAATAAATGTCCAAGAAAAACAACAGCCGCTTGGGAACAGGTCTCGAAGCGCTGTTCGGAGAGGATCTGACGAACGGCGGACAGCAGGACATAACGCCCAAGACGCTTCCAATTGAAAAAATAGAACCGCGGGCGCACCAGCCGCGGCAGACCTTCGAGGAAGAGGCTCTGGAAGAGTTAGCGGAATCAATCAAGAACTACGGCCTTATCCAGCCGGTAACGGTACGGAAGCTGAAAAGCGGCTATTACCAGATCGTGGCGGGAGAACGGCGCTGGAGAGCGGCGCGCATCGCGGGGCTTCGCGAAGTCCCGGTAAATATTATCGATGCCGACGATCAGACAACCGCGGAACTTGCGCTCATTGAAAATCTGCATCGGCAGGACTTGAATCCGGTAGAGGAAGCGATGGGATACCAGGCGCTGATGGAAGAATTCGGCTTGACGCAGGAAGAGGTCGCGGAACGAATGGGTCGTGCCCGCCCGACCGTAACAAACGCCTTACGGCTGCTGTCCCTGCCGGAACCGGTTCTTCTTCAGGTTAAGGAAGGGTCGATTTCCGCCGGACACGCCCGGGCTCTTTTGGGCATGGAAGAGCCGAAAGAGCAGATCGCCCTGGCGAAGGAAGTCGTCGAAAAAGGCATGTCCGTTCGGGAAACGGAGCGAGCCGTCAACCGATATAAAAAGGCAAAAACGCACAAGAAGGAAAACGCGCAGAAACCATTTGTGGACTACGCAGAGGAAGAAAGCGCGAATCTTTCAAAGGCATTTGCGAGAAAATGCAAGATTATTGAAGGGAAAAAAGCCGGTCGGATAGTACTGGAGTACTATGGAGCGGAGGACAGAGAAAATCTGCTGCAGGCGCTTTACGGGGCGGCACGGCGGGAAAAGCAAGGATCCGGGAAAGAGAAGGAGAGAAAGTAAACTATGCTAGACATTCGTTTTGTTCGGGAAAATCCGGAAGCGGTCAAAGAGAACATTAAAAAGAAATTTGAAGACGAAAAGCTGCCGCTGGTCGACGAGGTTCTGGACTATGACCGAAAAAACCGGGAAGCAATTACAGAAGCAAGCAGCCTGCGGGCGGCACGGAACACGCTTTCCAAGCAGATCGGCATGCTGATGGGACAGGCTAAAAAGGATCCGTCCAAAAAGGAAGAAGCGCAGAAAATTCGGGAGCAGGTCCTTGCCAATGCTCAGCGCCTGGAGCAGCTGGAATCCGAAGAAGAGGAATACGGCAGAAAAATTACGGAAATCCTGATGAAGATTCCGCAGATGATCGATCCGAGCGTTCCCATCGGGCCCGACGATACGCATAATGTGGAACGGCAGAGGTTCGGAGAACCGACAGTTCCGGAATATGAGATCCCCTATCATACACAGATTATGGAAAGTTTTAACGGCATTGATATGGATGCGGCGGGACGGGTCGCAGGAAACGGCTTTTACTATCTGCTGGGAGATATCGCCCGACTGCATGAAGCCGTGCTGGCATATGCAAGAGACTTTATGATTGGGAAAGGGTTTACCTACTGCATTCCGCCCTTCATGATCCGTTCCCGCGTGGTTAACGGCGTGATGAGCTTTGCCGAAATGGATGCCATGATGTACAAGATCGAGGGAGAAGACCTTTACCTCATCGGAACCTCCGAGCACTCCATGATCGGAAGGTTCATAGATCAGATTCTCCCGGAAACGGATCTTCCGCTGACCTTAACCAGCTATTCCCCCTGCTTCCGAAAGGAAAAGGGATCGCACGGAATCGAGGAGCGCGGGATTTACCGGATTCACCAGTTTGAAAAGCAGGAAATGATTGTGATTTGCCGCCCGGAAGAGTCTATGGAATGGTATGAACGCATGTGGAAGTATTCCGTGGAACTTTTTCGCAGTATGAACATTCCCGTCCGGCAGCTGGAATGCTGCTCCGGAGATCTTGCGGATCTGAAAGTGAAAAGCTGCGATATTGAAGCCTGGAGCCCCCGGCAGCAGAAGTATTTTGAAGTCTGCTCCTGCTCCAATCTTGGGGACGCGCAGGCAAGAAGGCTCAAGATGCGGGTAAAGGGAGAGGACGGAAAAACCTATCTGCCGCACACGCTGAACAACACGGTTGTCGCACCGCCGCGCATGCTCATAGGCCTCCTCGAAAACCATTATCAGAAGGATGGGACGGTGACGATTCCGGAAGTCCTCTGGCCATACATGGGCGGCACAAGAATTCTGGTGCCGAAGCAGAAAGGCTGAAACACGATGGAAGCAATTGTAGCTGTCTATGCGGACTGGGGCATCGGAGCGAAAGGAACGCAGCCGATTAAACTGCGAGCGGATCGCAGTCATTTCCGTGAAAAGACCATGGACGCCGCGGTGATTGTCGGCAGAAAAACAATGGAGGATTTTCCGGGAGGAAAGCCGCTACAGGGGCGGCGGAACATTGTTGTTACAAGCCGGCCGATAGAGATAAAAGGAGCGGTGGTTGTGCATACGCTGGGGGAAGGCCTGGCAGAAGCGGAAAAAAGCGGCCGCACAATTGTCATCGGAGGAGCAAGCATTTACCGGCAGTACTTTCCCTATATAGATAGAGTGTTTGTGACGATGCTGAAGGTAACGCCGCAGTCCGATGTGTTTTTCCCGAATTTAGACCGCCTGCCGGAATGGAAGCAGGAGGAAGCGGGCCCCTGGGAGGAGGAGAACGGAATATTGTACCAATACCGTACGTATATCCGCCAAAAGGAAGATACGCTTCGGAAGGAAATGAACGGGGACGTGTAGGAAAAAAGGGTTTCTGGCCCTTGCCAAAGAAAAAACACGAAAGCAAAAGCAGCAGGCTTCTCTTTTAGAAGCGTGCTGCTTTCACAGATTCCAGCAAAATGTTTGGAGCTGCGAATAGAAGAAGAGGCTTTTCGCCGCGCTCCGGTGTCGATACGAAGCGAGAACTACCGCTCTTCCCGGAAATACGGAAGCCCTAAAGCCGCGGGCCCTTGATTTTCCTTCCGGTTCTTTGTGCTGGAAATAACCAAAACAATAATGGTTACAACGTACGGAAGCATTTTATACAGTTCCTTGGAAGCAAGCTCCATACCTGTCGGGATGTAAAGGTACAGGATGTATAGACCGCCGAAGAGGAACGAAGCCAGAACACCAATATTGGGACGCCATATGGTAAAGATAACCAGCGCAATGGCAAGCCAGCCCCGGTCTCCGAACGCGTCATTGGACCAGACGCCGTTGGCGTAGTCCATAACGTAATAGAGACCGCCTAGTCCTGCGATCATGCAGCCGATGCAGGTGGCGTAATATTTGTATTTAATCACGTCGATGCCGGCCGCATCTGCGGTGGCGGGATTTTCTCCGACGGCGCGCAGATTCAGACCGTTCCGGGTATGGTTCAGAAAATAGGAGACAAACAGCGCAACAAGAATGGCAAGGTACGCAAGGAAGCCATAGGACAGGAAAATATCTCCAAACCAGCCGGAAGTATCGGCAATAGCGAGGTGCCGGCGGAAGCAGTTGCTTGTCGCGGACAGCGCAATGGACGGAACATCGGACCCGGTCAGCTTTATCAGGGAACCGCCATAGAAGTTTCCGATGCCGACGCCAAAGGTTGTCATAGCAAGACCGGTGACATTCTGATTGGCACGGAGAGTAACCGTCAGGAAGCAGTACAGAAGACCCATCAGAAGAGAACCGGCAAGGCAAGCGGCTAAGGGGATCAGGACTGCAAGAAACGCACTGAAGTGACCGCTGGCGTTCGCGCTTTGTTCATAGAAGAACGCCCCAATTACTCCGCAGATGCCGCCCACATACATGACGCCGGGGAGGCCGAGGTTCAGATTTCCGGATTTCTCGGTCAGTGTTTCTCCCGTGCTGCCGTACAGTAGCGGGATGCTCTGCACTATAGCTCTTGGGATGAAAGAAACAAAATCAAACATGTTCGTCCTCCTTCCCTTTTGCCTCTGCGGCAGCCGGCTCCTTGTGCCGGAACTGGATCCGATAGGAAACAAAGAATTCACTGCCGATGATGAAGAACAGAATGATTCCGGTAATGATATCGGAAAAAGACTGGTTTAAGGCAAACTGCGTTGAGATTTCGGAGGCTCCGCGATCGAAGAAAACCAAAAACAGACTGGTTAAAATCATCCAGAGGGGATTGAACTTCGAAAGCCAGGAGACCATGACGCCCGTAAAGCCGCGACCGGCTGCAAGAGTCGTTGTAATGGTGTGATCGGTTCCACTTACCAGAAGGAAGCCTGTAATGCCGCACAGGGCGCCGGACAGAAGCATGGTCCGCACAATGACCCGGCGTACACTGATTCCAATATACTCCGCCGTGCGTTCGCTTTCTCCCACAACCGCTATTTCATACCCGTGCTTGCTGTATTTCAGGTAAATGAAAATAAAGATGGTAAGCGCGGCGACGACCAGGATATTCAGCAGGTATTTCTGCCCCGCGATCTGAGGAAGCCATCCGGCTTCGGTTGCCTGATTGATAATTCCGACTTTGCCAGAGCCCTTGGGAACTTCCCAGACGATTACAAAATAGGCAACCAGCTGGGTCGCAACGTAGTTCATCATCAGGGTAAACAAGGTTTCGTTCGTGTTGAAGCGGGCTTTGAACAGGGCAGGAATGAAGCCCCAAAAGGCACCTGCCGCAATCGCGCAGAGCGCGGTAACGAGAATTAAAAGCCAGTTGGGAAGCCCCGCGCCGAAATAGATCATGCAGGCCGCGGAAGCAAGGGCACCGATCAAAACTTGGCCTTCGCCTCCGATGTTCCAGAAATGCATTTTGAACGCCGGCGTGAGGGCCAGAGCGATACACAGGAGGATCGCTGTATTCTGCAGCGTGACCCAGGTTTTCCGCACGCTTCCGAAGGCACCCTGAAAGATGGAGGCATAGACTTCCAGTGGATTGATGCCGGTCGCTGTGCCGCAGACCAGCGCACAGGCCAGAAGGGCAAGAAGAATGGCAATGCCGCGAATGATCCAGACCTTGTACCAGGGAACATCTGTCCTCTTTGTAATGTGAAACAGAGGGACATGATTTTCCTTACCCTGCATTTGTTCCGTCACCTCCAAGCTGTGTCATCAACAGACCGACTTCTCTTTTGTTGGTTTTGCGGCCGTCCAGAATGCCGCTGACGCGGCCGCCGCAGAGTACAAGAATCCGATCTGCAAGTTCCAGAAGAACGTCCAGGTCCTCTCCGACATAGACAACGGCGACCCCGTTTTCCTTCTGCTGGTTGATAAGATTGTAAATCGTATAGGAGGAGTTGATGTCAAGCCCGCGTACGGCATAAGCGGTCAGCAGCACGGTGGGCGCAGTGGAGATCTCCCGGCCGACCAGCACTTTCTGAATGTTTCCTCCGGACAGTTTTCGAACAGGCGTTTCCAGACTGGGCGTACTGACATCCAGATCCCGGACCACGGTCTCAGCAAGCCTCCGGGGCGCCTTCCGGTCCGTGAGGGCGGAATGACCGCGGCGGTAGGAACGGAGCATCATATTGTCAGACAGGTCCATGTTGCCGACAAGGCCCATGCCCAGCCGATCTTCCGGAACAAAGGAAAGCGCGACGCCCAGTTCTGCGATTTTCAGCGGATCCATCCCGACAAGCTCAGTTCGCGTTCCGTCCTCTTCAATGTAGGAAATGCTTCCGTTGGTGACTTTCTGGAGGCCGGCAATAGCGTCCAGAAGCTCTTTCTGCCCGTTATTGGAAATTCCGGCGATTCCAAGAATTTCTCCGCTGTTTGCGGTAAAGGAAACATCGTCGATTTTCGTAACGCCTTCCATGTCTTTGATGGAAAGGTGAGAAACCTCAATCCGGGGCTTCGGGTTTTTCGGTTCCGGGCGGGCGATGTTTAGGTTGACGGCGTGCCCGACCATCATGTTCGTCATTTCCTGCGCGTTGGTGTCTTTTGTCAGCATATCGCCGATGAACTGCCCGTGCCGGAGAATGGCAACCCGGTCGCTGAGCTCCAGCACTTCATGCATCTTATGGGTTATTATGACAATTGCCTTTCCTTCGTCCCGCATGTTGCGCAGCACGGCAAAGAGGCGATCCGTTTCCTGCGGCGTCAGCACGGCGGTCGGCTCATCCAGGATCAGAATATCCGCGCCCCGGTAGAGGACCTTAATGATTTCCACGGACTGCTTCTGGGAAACGGACATATCGTAAATTCTCTGGTTGGGGTCTACGTCAAAACCGAACGTATCCGCAATTTTCTTTACTTTGTTTGCAACGGCGCGCAGATCAAACCGACCCGGCTCTTTAAGCCCCAAGGTAATGTTTTCTGCGGCAGTCAGGACATCAACAAGCTTAAAATGCTGATGGATCATCCCGATTCCGTGCTGATAAGCGTCCTTCGGGGAACGAATGACAACGGGATTTCCGTCAATGAATATCTGCCCTTCGTCCGGAAAATAGATTCCGGAGAGCATATTCATGAGCGTCGTTTTCCCGCTGCCGTTCTCTCCGAGCAGAGCCAGAATCTCTCCCCGGTATATATCCAGCCAGACCCGGTCATTCGCCAGGACCGGACCAAATGATTTGGATATGTTTCGCAGCGAAACCGCGGCGGTGCGATTTTCCAATCCGTTCAACTCCTTTTTTTGACATTGGAGACCGAGGAAAGCCCCGTTCCCATATGAAAAGCAGCAAAGGGCAGCACGGTTTCTGTATCGAAGCCGCACTGCCCTTTACCGCTTTTCAGGAAGCCCGGCGTACCGGGCTTCCTGAAAGTAAAAAATCAAGACTTCGTATCCAGCAGGTTGATGCCGTCGATCGGAACCGTGAAATACGGAGCAGAACGATACTCGGACTCATGGAAATAACCGTCGGAAATTGCTTCCGTATCCGGAGTATATGCAGCATCCGTGTCCACATCCGCCATAAAGGTGGTCAGAGGTTTGCCGTTCACCGTGAAGGTGGAGGTGTCGAACACATGCAGTTCACCGGATTTCAGCTTTTCTTCTGCAGCCTGGAGGGCTTCCTCTGTTCCCGCTGCGGCAGCCTTGGTGTTTACCTCGGTGAGCAGAACCGAACCCGTCTCCAGAGAGCCGGTCCAGTCGGTATCAATGGCTTCGCCGTTCAGGACGCAGGTGATTGCGTACTCATAATACGGAGCCCAGTCGATACGGGAAGAAACAATGAAGGTGTTGGGGCAGGAATCTACCGTGCTTCCGTTGTAGGAAACGTCCGGAACGCCCGCGGACTCGCAGGCAGTCGGAGCACCCATGGAGTCGGCGTGCTGGCTGATCAGCTTGCATCCGCCCGCAATCAGCGTGTTGGCGGCTTCCTTCTCTGCTGTTTCGTCATACCAGGAACCGGTGAAGGTTACATCCATCGTGACGGTGGGGCATACGGAGCGGGCGCCCAGGAAGAAGGACGTGTAGCCGGAGATAACTTCCGCATAGGTGAAAGCTCCGACATAGCCCATTTTGGCTTCATCGGCGGTGAACTCTCCATTTTCGATCATTTCATTCAGTTTCATGCCCGCCGCAATACCGGCAAGATAACGGCCTTCATAAATGGAAGCAAAGGCATTGTGATAGTTTGCCAGACCTTCCGTATGCGCCTTCGTTCCGGTGGAATGGCAGAACTGAACGTCCGGATATTCCTTCGCAGCCTGAATCATGTAGTCCTCGTGGCCAAAACTGTCGGCGAAAATGATGTTGCATCCGGCATCGGCAAGATCCGCAGCAGCCTCATAGCATTCCTGTCCTTCCGGAATGTTCGTCTTCATCATGACCTGGTCATCGCTGAGCCCCAGGGCGGCAGCGGCTTCCTTCGCGCCATTCATGAAGTTAAGGTCATAAGTGGAGTTCTCGTCATGCAGGAAAATAAATCCAACCTTGATGTTGGAAGCACCGTTGTCGCTTGCAGCCGCGGTGCTTTCCGGTGTCTGCTGTCCGGACCCGCAGGCGGCAAGAGCAAAGACCATGGCCAGTGCAAGAAGTACGGCTAAGAACTTTTTCATTTCGCTTCTCCTCTGTAATAAAATTTATCTTTACTGCCAAGACACAGCCAAGGCAGGAAGATACAAAAAAGACACGAACCCTTCCGGAGAGAGGCCTCGTGCCCTCGGCGCCAACGCGCCAAAAGCATTTTCGGATAGTCCGGCCTTTTACGTCGGCCGGGTAGATACTTCGAAGCCATATCCCTCGGATTATATCTAAAAATGTTATGCTGCTTGCAATCGTATGAAATTGTCAGAACGGCCGCAGGAAAATTCTTCAATCCGGAGCAAAACGGATTTCCTGCGGGCTCATAAAGGAAATTCTTGCCAGCGATTCCACGCGGTACCCCTGCCGGCGGATCCGTTCCCCGCCGTCCTGAAAAGCTTTCTCAATCGCCACCCCACAGCCGACGACGGTGCTTTTCGCCTGCAGTGCGATATGAATCAGACCGTCCAGTGCGGCGCCGGTTGCCAGGAAATCGTCCAGGATCAGCACCCGGTCTTCCGGACCGAGATATTCCCGGGACACAACAACCGTGTTGGTATTGCCATGGGTGTAGGATGGAATTTCGTAACAGTAAACGTCGTTTGATATGTTTTTGCTTGCCCGTTTCTTTGCGAACAGAACGCTGCAGTTGAAAACGAGGCCCGTCATGCATGCCAGTCCGATGCCGGAGGCTTCTATGGTAAGAATTTTGTTAACGCCGCTGTCCTTATAGAGTCGGTAGAACTCTTTGCCCATCTCCAGAGAAAAGGCGGGATCAATGCAGTGATTTAAAAAACCGTCTACCTTCAGAACATTCCCCTCAAGGACTTTTCCGTCCCGGAGAATCCTCTGCTCCAAAAGATGCAAGAGCGCTCCCCCCTCTGAAAAGATACTTCATTCTATCCCTAAACGGAGGCATACGCAATAGACAGACAGGGTCAAACTTACATAAAATTTGTCCAAATTTTACAGGTGAAACAAAGCGAAAAAAAACGGTTCTATAATAAATGTTGGGGTAGAGCTCTGGAGAAAAAGCTCCAGAGCTCTTGCTATAGAATAAAATATAGAGCATAAAGCACAAATCCTTTAGAGTATAGGCGAGCAGACCAATACGAAAGGA
>Ga0256404_1012012_pt1 | contig 11388 bp, 9 predicted proteins | sample RumenRJG_01DNA_FD_185990 | JGI IMG/M metagenome (GOLD analysis project Ga0256404, IMG submission 185990) | Bovine rumen microbial communities from Lethbridge, Alberta, Canada - RJG_01 | ecosystem: Host-associated > Mammals > Digestive system > Stomach > Rumen | place: Canada: Alberta | collected... | reverse complement strand
GTACGCCCGCCGCTTTTGCATTCGTCATGAATTTTTCCATGCCGTAGGAATAGACGACGTTCGCGTAGGTCATGAAGACCATGGGAATCGAAACCTTCGTCCGCAGGTTTTTCACCATGTCGAAGATCTTGTCCGTCGTGACGCCGCCAGTCAGGGCGCGAAGGTTGGCCCCCTGGATGACCGGGCCTTCGGCCGTGGGGTCCGAGAAGGGGATGCCCAGCTCCACAAGGTCGGCGCCGGCCTGCTCCATTTTCACCACAATTTTTTCTGTCGTTTCCAGGTCCGGATCCCCGCAGGTGATGAAGGGGATGAAGGCCTTGTGCTGCGCGAAGGCGTCTTTTATCGCAATTTCTGCCATTTTTTGTTCTCCTTATTCTTTCCAGACATACATATCGGCACCTTCCGTTTATATTGCCAATATGTATTTTTCGTTCACTTCATTTTCGGCAAAAAACTCAAAATTCGTCAAAAGTGAAGACTCCTGTTCACCCTGAAAATCAGTCATGTAAGTCTTCACCGCGGTAGCGGGCGATGGCTGCCACATCCTTGTCCCCGCGGCCGGAAACCGTGATGACAATGATCTGATCCTTGGGAAGCGTCGGCGCCAGTTTCTTCGCATAGGCAACTGCATGGGCACTCTCAATCGCAGGAATGATGCCTTCGGTCTTTGACAGGTACTCGAAAGCGTCTACCGCCTCATCGTCCGTAATGGCTACATATTCGGCCCGGCCGGAGTCATGCAGCATGGCGTGCTCGGGGCCGATGCCAGGATAGTCGAGACCGGCGGAAATCGAGTAAACCGGGGCGATCTGCCCGTACTCGTCCTGGCAAAAATAGGACTTCATGCCGTGGAAGATGCCCAGGCGGCCGGTGGCAATGGTCGCCGCCGTTTCGAAGGTGTCCGTACCCCGCCCGGCTGCCTCACAACCGATGAGTCTGACCGATTTGTCGTCAATGAAGTGGTAAAAACTTCCAATCGCATTCGACCCGCCGCCGACACAGGCCATGACTACATCGGGCAGGCGGCCTTCCTTTTCGAGCATCTGCTGCTTGATCTCCCGGGAGATGACGGCCTGAAAGTCGCGGACGATCGTGGGGAAGGGGTGGGGGCCCATGCAGGAACCCAGGCAGTAATGGGTGTCATTGATCCGCCGCGTCCACTCGCGCATGGTCTCGGAAACCGCGTCCTTCAGGGTTCCGGTGCCGGACTCGACCCCATGGACCTGGGCACCGAGCAGGCGCATCCGATAGACGTTCAGGGCCTGCCGCTCCATGTCCTTGACGCCCATGTAGACATCGCACTCCATACCGAGAAGGGCGGCAACGGTCGCGGTCGCAACCCCGTGCTGGCCGGCCCCGGTTTCCGCGATAAGGCGGGTCTTGCCCATCTTCTTTGCAAGAAGGCCCTGGCCCAGGCAGTTATTGATCTTATGAGCTCCGGTATGGTTCAGGTCCTCCCGCTTCAGGTAAATCTTCGCACCGCCGAGGTCCTTCGTCATATTTTCCGCATAGTAGAGGAGGGAAGGGCGGTTGGCGTAATTGTTGTAGAGGTCGGTGAGCTCCCGGTTGAACTCCGGATCGTCCTTATAATGGTTGTAGGCGTCCTCGAGCTCGATGACGGCGTTCATCAGCGTCTCCGGAATGTACTGGCCCCCGTGGATGCCGAAGCGTCCCTTGGACGTGCTGCTGTTGTTTTCGCTCATTTGATGTTTCCTTTCCTTACTTTTTCTATGATATTTTTTACCTTTTGTCTGTCTTTGAAGCGGTCGCTTTCTACAGAAGAACTGATATCCACTGCATATGGATGAAGGTTTTCTATCGCATCACTAATATTTTCCGCCGAGATGCCTCCCGCCAGAAAGAAGGGCCTCGAAAATCCGGTGAGGAGGTCCCAGTTGAAGGTCTGTCCGCTGCCCTTGCCGGCGTCGAGAAGGATCCTGTCGGCGGGAGAGTAGGCGGCAGATTCAAGAATATTCTCCGCCGCTTTCCGATAGGCCGCAGATGCTGTATTTGTCAGATCATTTGTCTGAGGCCGCCATCGCGAGTTTGTTTCATCCTCCGGGCGCTGTATATTTTGTGGAACACAAATTCGTTCCGTCTCTTGAAAACCTTGCGTTTCCTGCTTTTGAGAAGCATTCTGTCTTGGCATGACGAAGGTCTTGATGACCGGTTTGCCCGTGGCTTCCTGTACCTTCATAATGTATTCAGGAGGCTCAGATCCGTGGAGCTGGGCGGCGCCGAGTGCGCCGCCCTTCAGGAGGTCAATGACAATCTCGATCGGAGCATCCACAAAAACGCCCACCGGAAGGATTCTTTTGTCCAGTTTTGAGGTCAGATTTTTTACTTCCTCGTGCGCTATCGAGCGGAAACTTGCTGGAAAATCAATGATAAAACCTGCATAGTCAGGCAGATAGTCATTGACGATCGCAATATCCTCCGGTCGCCGCAGGCCGCAGATCTTGATTTTTGTCACAGAGGGCCTCCGTTTATTTTTGCAAGCTCCGCAGCTTTGTCCGGGGCCCGCATCAGGGTTTCCCCGATGAGAACAGCATCGACACCGGCTTCTTTCAGTTTCGCGATATCCGCCTCATCCCGGATGCCGCTTTCGGAGACGAAGACCACGTCGGCCGGCGTCTCTTTGCGGAAGGCAACGGAGCGGCCTGTGTCCACCTCAAAAGTACGGAGGTCGCGATTGTTGACGCCGACGATCTTCGCGCCGGACCTCAGGGCCCGCTCGTGCTCAGCCCCGTCGTAGGCTTCGACCAGAGCATCCATCCCCAGCTCTTCCGCCAATTCACGATACGCTTTTAATTGCGAATCATCGAGTATATTGCACAAAAGCAGTACAGCACTGGCTCCAAGGGCAGATGCGCCATATATCATATATTCATCTACGACGAAGTCCTTGCGGAGGACCGGAATCGCAACCTCGCCGGCAATCTCCTCCAGGTACCTGTCGGCGCCCTGGAAGTAGAAGGGCTCGGTCAGGCAGGAGATGGCTGCCGCGCCGGCCTGCTCGTAGTCTTTCGCAATGGTGAGATAGGGAAAGTCCGGCGCGATCAGCCCCTTTGAGGGGGAAGCCTTCTTGACCTCGCAGATGTAGGAGAGGCCCGGCTGCTGCAAGGCGTGGAGGAAACTCCGCTTCTCCCGTTCCGCAGCCGGGGCCTCTCTGCGGGCCTCGGCACAGGCCTCGGCCCGCCTCCGCATCTCCTGCAGGCTCACTTTCTTCTTCTCGTCCGCTACCCGCTCTCTTGTAGATTCGGCAATCTTCTCAAGTATATCCTTCATATTTATGTCTTACGCAAATCCTGTATTTGTCTTACATAAACCCCGCATGGCGGACTTTTGTATCAAACAATCCTAAAAGGCCCACGCCTGGCGGGTCCATTGGGTCTATAGCTTCTTTCAAGACAAATGTCCGCCATTCACCCTGGATCCTCTGGGTCTATAGCTTCTTTCAAAACAAATGTCCGCCATTCACCCTGGATCCTCCGGGTCTATAGCTTCTTTCAAGACAAATGTCCGCCAATCACTGATCCGAACCCCGCTCACTGATACAAAGCGCAGAAATTTCTGATAATCTGTCCCCCCACATCCGTCATGACGGACTCGGGGTGGAACTGGAGGCCGAAAAGCTTCTTTTGGGCGTCCTCCACGGCCATGACTTCCCCGATTTCGGAGACCGCGGTGACCTTCAAAGAGGCTGAAAGACTTGCCGCGTCGACTGCCAGCGAGTGGTATCTTGCCGCAAAAAAGACGTCCGGAAGCCCGTTTAGGAGGACCGAATCCCCGGTCCGGTGCATCTCCTTCCGCTTGCCATGCATGAGTTCGGAAGCGTAGATGATTTTGCCGCCGGAGGCTTCGCAGATGGCCTGGTGACCCAGGCAGACACCGAGAATCGGATATTTCCCGCCCAACTTTCGTACGACATCCTCGCAGATGCCCGCATTTTTCGGCCGGCCGGGCCCGGGGGAGAGGACGATGGCGTCGGGCTTCATTTCATCAAGCTGTTCAACGGAAATTGCGTCGTTGCGGTAGACTTTGATGTCCGGGTCCACGGACCCGATCAGCTGGTAGAGGTTGTATGAAAAACTGTCGTAATTATCTATCAGGACAATCATATTATTCTATACCTCCCTCTGCAGTCGGCAGGCATCGACAACAGCAATAAATGTCTATCACGATCATATTATTCTATACCTCCCTCTGCGGCCCGGCAGGCATCGACGACGGCAGCGGCCTTGTTCCGGCACTCGTTCCACTCATTCTCGGGGACGGAATCGGCGACAATGCCGGCGCCCGATTGAATCACGATCTGCCCCTTCTTCTTGTAGACCAGGCGGATGGCGATGCAGACGTCGAGGTTGCCGGAAAAGTCGATGTAGCCGATGGCCCCGCCGTAGAGGCCGCGCTTCCGGCCTTCCAGCTCCTGAATAATCTGGCAGGCCCGGAACTTCGGGGCTCCGGACAGGGTGCCGGCCGGAAGGATGGAATCGACGCAGTTCACAGCGTCGTAGTCGTCCCGGAGGCGGCCGGTGACGGTCGAACCGATATGCATGACTCTCGAGAAGCGCTCGATTTCCATATATTTTTCAACCTTGACGGTGCCGATAGCTGAAATCCGCCCGATGTCGTTTCGGCCCAGGTCCACCAACATATTGTGCTCGGCCAGCTCCTTTTCGTCGGCCAGCAGGCCCTTCTCGATTTCCGCGTCCTCTTCGGGCGTCTTGCCCCGGGCCCGGGTCCCTGCCAGAGGGAAGGTGAAGACCTTGCGCCCATCCGCAATATCAAGCCGGGCAAGGGTTTCCGGGCTTGAAGCCGCGACCTCGATGTCCTCTGAAGACATGTAAATCATGTAGGGGGAAGGGTTCGTGGCCCTGAGCACCCGGTAGGTATCAAAGAGACTTCCGGAAGCCTCCGCCGTCATGGGATTCGACAGGACCACCTGGAAGATGTCCCCCTCCCGGATGTAGTCCTTGGCCGCGTCCACCATGGCACAGAACTGGACCTTGTTCTTGAAGGGCTTGATTTCCGTATCGATGGAAAGAGGCGGGAAGTACTTCTTGGCCCCGGACCGGAGGAGCTTTTCGATTTCGTCAATCCGCTCCACAGCCCCGTCGATGTCCCCGTTTAAGACCCCGCTTATGATATAGATCTTCTGCTTATAGGTGTCGAAGGCGATGATGTCGTTGAAGAGCATCAGGTCGACGTCCTTGAAGTCCGTCCCTTCCTGGCTCGTCAGGTCCAGATTCGGCTCGGCGTACTTGATGTAGTCGTAGGAAAAGTAGCCGACCAGACCGCCGGTGAAGGGCGGCAGTTCCTTGATAATGGGGCTCGTGTACTCGGACAGGATCTTGCGGATGATAGAGCCGGGATGGGCGACGGGCCCCTCCTGGACCACCTTCTCCCCGTCGTCGGTTTCTTTCGAAAGAATAATGTGGCCGTCCGTGCAGGAAATCGCCATCTGGGGCTGGAAACCCAGGAAGGAGTAGCGGCCCCACCGTTCCTCCTGCTCGGCGCTCTCGAAGAGGAAGCAGTGCTTGCTTGCGTTCCTGAGAATACGCACCGTCTCCACCGGCGTGAAGGCGTCTGCGAAAATCTCCTTGGCAATCGGAACGCGCCTGTATTTCCCGCCCGCCAGCAGCGCCTCGACCTCGCTCCTTGACGGAATCAGCTTTTCACTCATAGCTCCTGCCTTTCTTTTTCCTGCTGCAGGCCCAGGTCCATATGACTAATATTTTCTCCCAGGCAGGACGGACCTTCCTTTTGCAGTATCGCCGCAATAGAAAAGGACCCGTCTCCCGCAACTACAATACCGTTGAACATAAATATCCACGATACAATAATTGCGAGGGACGAGTCCTGACATTTCAAAATAATGTGACCCGCGGTGCCACCCTGCTTTCACGCCTTTGACAGCGTGCACTTGACGGGATACCTGCATATCCCCGGGAACTCACGCATCCCTTCGCGTCGGCAGATACTAGGGGCTTTCGTCCTTTTCCCCGCCGCCCTCAGCGGCCCATTCTCCGCGTCATAGGTTTCGGCGCAACACTCAATCGTACGGAAACATTTCGAACTGCATGCTTGTATGCAGGTTTCGAAACGGCAAGTGAGAATTGCCTCATTTGCCAAAGACTATAGCACCCCGGCAAAGCCATTGCAAGACTAATTTCGAAACCTTGAGGGAAATTTCAGGAAAGAACGAATGCCTGTGACCTGTTTTCACGCGAAGAGAGACAAGCGGTCGGATCCACGATTCGCACAAAAGAAAAAGGACACCTGAAATTTCAGATGTCCTTTGCGAGGCGCCAACCAGAATCGAACTGGTGATAGAGGTTTTGCAGACCTTTGCCTTACCGCTTGGCTATGGCGCCGCGTCGACGTGAGCTACGCTACGTCTCCTTTTCCCCACGAAACTTCGTTTCGCGGGGGCCCCGGAGAAAGGGCCTTGGCTTTGAGTTTTACCTCTGCCACGGAGAAGGAGGGATTTGAACCCTCGCGCCGGTATTAGCCGACCTACACCCTTAGCAGGGGCGCCTCTTCAGCCAACTTGAGTACTTCTCCACTCGGAAAATATTTCCGCAGGCGCTCCCGTGCTGACCGGAAACGCAAGTGCTATTATACAAAATCCGCCAAACAAAGTAAAGCAGATTTTTTCATTTCAGCGAAAAGCCTTCCGCCCAACCTCCAAAAGGTAGGAGAGATGGGGATTTACATTAGTCATGAGGGTGAAACTTCCTCGTAGAGGTCGCGGCCGGTCGAGTCGATGACCACAATGGCCGGGAAGTCTTTGACGGTGAGGCGGCGGATGGCCTCCGCGCCCAGGTCCTCGTAGCAGACGACTTCGGACTTTTCGATGGCCTTGGAAATCACGGCCCCGGCGCCTCCGATGGCGGCGAGATAGACCGCCCCGTTTTTGACGATGGCTTCGTGAACCTCTTTCGACCGCTTGCCCTTGCCGATCATGACCGAAAGGCCCATGTCAAGAAGGGTCGGAGCCGCAAAGTCCATTCGGCTTGCGGTGGTCGGACCGGCAGAACCGGTGACCCGGCCGGGGCGGGCAGGGGTAGGGCCCATATAATAGATGGTCTCGCCTTTGATGTCGATCGGCAGGTCTTTTCCGGCGGAAATCAGCTCCATCAACCGTTTATGCGCTGCATCACGGGCCACGAAAATCTGTCCGCTGATGGTCACAAAGTCGCCGGCTTTCAGGCTTTTCAGTTCGTTCTTTCCTGCCGGGAGGGTAAGTTCTCGTTCCATCTTGAAATTCTTTCCGCAATCCTTTCATTCACTTTTCCGCCGGGAGGATTAGCTTTCGTTCCATTTCGAAACTCTCTTCAAAACTTCATTTGTCACAATGTAGAGCATGTCAGATGTCAGATACACTACAAATACGGTCAGCAGAAAAAGGCCGATTTCCGTCTTCCGCCCGATGGTCATGCCGGCAAAATTCGAAAGGACCTTGAGCACCATCAGGTGCTGCATCAGGAGCATCTGCAGGGAAATACGCGATGTATAATTGGCCCATTGACTCAGGCCCGGGATCTTCGGAAACCGTTCAACAATATTGGCAACGACCACAAAAAGGGCCACCGCCAGGGCATCCTCGAAATAGATGGTCAGCTTTTCCCACCGGTTGAAGGGAAAATACAAAAGCAGCAGGCTGACCGCCAGGAAAACCACAAACGAAGGGATATTGATGAGCTTCCTGTAAATAGTAATGACCAGCATCCCGGTCCAGAAGGCCAGCAGGCAGGTCACGATGCTGCGGGACGGCATCACGGGCGAAAAGTCCGTGTGGTACATGACATAGGTCAGGGCAATCAGGGCGATTTCAATCGGAATCCGCAGCTTTACAAAGGAAAAGACCTTTGCCGTCAGGGGATAGAGGAGGTAGAGGATGACGATCATCCCGAAGAACCACTCCCCGGCCACATAATAGTTGTCCCCGAGGAAGGAGAGATACCCGTCCATCCCGATGAAAGACAGAAGAATCCGCCCGGCGGGCTTCACATAAAAGACCTGCTTTGCCGCCAGGACATTTTCCAGAAAGCCGATGAACCAGACGATGTAAAAGGAGGGAAACAGGGCCTTCAGGCGCTTCCTGTAGTAGGCCGGAATCTCCTTTTTCTCCACGCCCGGATGGTTGTACCAGCAGAGGGCCCCCGACACCATGAGGAAAATCATGACCGAGGTCTCCCAGCTCCCGTTGACAAATGCCGTGAAATGGGTGGAAATGCTGTGGGCCGGGTCGGCTTCCAGCTCCGCCACGTGGCTCCCGAAATGGGTGCGGACCACGAGCAGTATAGCAATGGCCTTCATATAGTCAAAGGCCTCGATCCGCTGTCTCCCTTCCGCCGCCATCAGAGGGTCACCTTTCCGTGACGGTCCACGTGGCAGCACATATTGACCGCCACCGGCAGGCCTGCGATGTGGGTAGCATATGGAATAATATGAACCGCCAGGGCAGTGACGGAGCCGCCCAGACCGGCGGGCCCGATACCGAGGGAGTTAATCTCCTCTAACAATTCTTTCTCTAAATCCGCCGCCCAGGCAACTTCGCTATGGGAGCCGATTTCCCGGGTCAGGGCTTCCTTCGCCATCAGGGCGGACTGTTCAAAATCCCCTCCGATGCCGACCCCTACGACGAAGGGCGGGCAGGCATTGGGACCGGCGGCCTTCACGGTTTCGAGAACGGCTTCCTTCACGCCTTCTACTCCCTGGGCAGGCTTCAGCATGAAAATCCGAGACATGTTCTCGGACCCGAAGCCCTTGGGCGCCACGGTAATCGTGACCTCATTTCCCTTCACAATCCGCGTATGGATGATGGCGGGCGTATTGTCCCCGGAATTCTTCCGTTCAATGGGGTCCGAAACGACAGACTTTCTGAGATACCCTTCCGTATAGGCCTCCCGGACGCCACTATTTACAGCGTCTTCCAGGTATTCCCCCATCAGCTGCACGTCCTGACCGATGTCGAGAAAAATCACGGCCATTCCCGTGTCCTGACAGATGGGAATCTGCTCTTCATCCGCAACTCTGAGATTTTCCGTCAGGGTGCCCAGGACCTTCTTCCCGAGCTCCGATTTTTCCGCCTTTTCCGCAGATGTAATTGCGTTTGCTACATCCGGGGACAGGCGGTAATTTACGTCCATCAGGAGATTCTTGACGGCTTCCCGTATTTCACCTGTGTCTATGGCTCTTTTCATTCTTCGTCCGAATCATTTGTGTCCGAGCTATTATCTTCTTCGGCCCGGTCCAGGAGTTCTTCTATGTCGGAAGGGATTTCCTGTTCTACATTATTCTCAACAGTTTTCGATGATACAACTGTTTCAGCTGTTTCGTCATCCGGGTCAATCGTGGCCTGCTGGCGGACCTTGGCAATCGAGATGACCTTCTCATCGCCGGAGAGGTTGATGAGTTTAACGCCCATGGCAATCCGGCTCGTGAGCTTGGTGTCGTGAACCTTGATTCTAATGATGACGCCGCCCGTATTGATGATCATGACTTCATCGTCATCGTTTACGGCCTTGACGCCGACGACGGAGCCGGTCTTTTCGGTAATCTTGTAGCACTTGACGCCCTTGCCGCCCCGGTTATGGAGCGGGAATTCGTCTACAAGCGTGCACTTGCCGTAGCCGTTTTCGGAGGCAATCAGGACCGCATTGCCCTGGGAAGTCAACTGCATGGCGATGACATGGTCGCCGTCTGTAAGGTTCATGCCGATGACTCCGTAGGAAGCCCTGCCCGTGCAGCGGACGTCGGACAGCTTGAAGCGGACCGCCTGGCCGTCTCTGGTGAAGAGCATGGCCTCGTCCGTATCGTGTGCCTTCTTGACTTCGATCAGGAGGTCGTCGTCGCGGAGATTTATCGCAATCAGGCCGTTCTTGTTGATATTCGCGTATTCGGAAAGCTTGGTCTTCTTAGCAATGCCGTTATATGTAGCCATGAAGAGGTACTCGTCGTCCCCGTAGTCCTTCATCGGGATCATCGAGGTGATGTTCTCGTCCGGCTGCAGGTTGATGAGGTTGACAATGGCCGTGCCCCGGGCGGTTCTGGAAGCCTCGGGAACCTTATATACCTTGAGTTTGTAGACCCGGCCCTTGTTCGTGAAGAAGAGCATGTCGTGGTGGGTCGTGGTCTGGATCATGTCGACGACATAGTCGTTTTCAATGGTCTGGATGCCCTTGATGCCCTTTCCTCCCCGGCCCTGGACCTTGAAGTTGTCAATGCCCATGCGCTTGATGTAGCCGAGCTTGGTGAAGGTGACAACGGCTTCCGTATCCGGAATCAGATCTTCGTCCTCCAGCTCTTCCTCGTCGTAGCCGATGGAAGTCCGCCGGTCGTCACCGTACTTGTCGGCAATTTCGAGGATTTCCTTCCTGATGACGCCAAGCAGGAGATTCTCATCTCCGAGGATGGCCTTGTATTCTTCAATCCGCTTCTTCAGCTCGGCATATTCCTCTTCGAGCTTGCCCCGCTCCAAACCGGTCAGGGCACGGAGACGCATGTCCACGATGGCCTGGGCCTGCTTTTCGGACAGGCCGAACCGCTTCATGAGGCCTTCCTTGGCGAGCTGTACCGTTTCGGATGAGCGGATGATCTGGACGACTTCGTCTATGTGGTCGAGGGCTATGAGCAGGCCTTCCAGAATATGGGCCCGCTCTTCGGCCTTGTTGAGGTCGAACTTGGTCCGCCGGGTCACAACCTCTTCCTGGTAGGAAAGGTAGTGGTCCAGCATCTGCTTCAGGTTCAGGACTTTCGGCTCTCCGTTGACCAGGGAGAGCATGATGACGCCGAAGGTGTCGGAAAGCTGGGTGTGCTTATAGAGCTGGTTCAGCATCACATTCGGGTTTACGTCTTTCCGGAGTTCGATGGAAATCCGCATGCCCTCGCGGCTGGTCTCATCGGTCAGGGCCGTGATGCCGTCCAGCTTCTTGTCCTTCACGAGGTCCGCAATACTTTCAATCAGGCGGGCCTTGTTGACTCCGTAAGGGAGCTCCGTGACAACAATCCGATGCTTGCCGTTGGCCATGGGCTCAATATCCGTGACGGCCCGGACCTTGATCTTGCCTCGGCCCGTCGTATAGGCTTCCGTAATGCCCCGGGTGCCGAGAATCTCGCCGCCCGTGGGGAAGTCGGGTCCCTTTATAATTTCCATGAGTTCGGGCAGCTCTGTTTCGCGGCCTTCGCTCACCTTGTTATCGATTATTTTCACGACTGCATTGACGGTCTCCCGCAGATTGTGGGGCGGGATGTTCGTCGCCATGCCGACCGCAATGCCGGTGGTGCCGTTGACCAGCAGGTTCGGGAAGCGGGAGGGCAGCACTACGGGCTCCTTCTCGGTTCCGTCGAAGTTGGGCGTGAAGTCTACGGTGTCCTTCA
>Ga0256404_1012011_pt1 | contig 11388 bp, 12 predicted proteins | sample RumenRJG_01DNA_FD_185990 | JGI IMG/M metagenome (GOLD analysis project Ga0256404, IMG submission 185990) | Bovine rumen microbial communities from Lethbridge, Alberta, Canada - RJG_01 | ecosystem: Host-associated > Mammals > Digestive system > Stomach > Rumen | place: Canada: Alberta | collected... | reverse complement strand
TGAAGAGCGGCAACATCGCCGTCAACCCGCGCACGACGACGAAGAAAGACATCCTCGCGCTGTACCAGAAAGCACTGTAAACGCGCAGATAAAAAGCCACAAAAATACCTGCTCCCCAAAATCGGGGGCAGGTATTTTTTCTGCGGCAATTTACCAATGATATTTTTCGCCGCGCTGAATCTTGAACGCGCGATAAATCTGCTCGACGAGCAGCAGGCGGACCATCTGGTGCGTGAACGTCATGCGCGAGAACGACAGGCGGCAGTCGGCGGCGCGGCGGACGTCCTCCGAGAGGCCGAACGCCCCGCCAATCAGGAACGTGATGCTGCTGCGGCCCTGCACCATGAGGCGGCCGAGCTCGTCCGCGAGCTCCTCGCTGCTCTTCTCCTCGCCATAGACGTCGAGGACGTAGAGATAGCTGCCGTCCGGCACCTGCTTCAGGAGGCGTTCCCCCTCGCGGCCCAAAACTTGCTGCTTTTCCGCGTCCGAAGGCGCGTCGGGCATCTTTTCCTCGTGGATTTCGCGAATCTCGAACTGCGTGAACGGCGTCAGCCGCTTCTTGTATTCTGCAATCCCGGCCGTCAGGTATTTCTCCTTGAGCCTGCCTGCACAGACAATCGTGATTTTCATAAATCTTTCTGGACTTCCTCCGGAAAATCTTTGGCTGAGCTCCGATGCGTATGGTCGATGTTCGGCATGCGCAGGCCGCGCTGGAGATAGCTCCTCTGGAGGTCGAAGACCGTCTGGATCAGGCGCTCCTGCTCGGCATGGGAAAAGTCGTCCGCCTCGAATTCCGCACCGATATGGTAGACCGTGCGCCCCGTCGGCGTCGTGATTGGCGTGCAGCGCTTGACGCGGGCATGCGCCTTGAGCGGGCCATAGCCCGGGACTTCCGGGATATCGACGGCGATGCTTGCTGCAAGCAAGACTTTCCCGTCGTTGACAAAGGAAAGGCCGCCGCCGCTGATGTCGACAAGCGTCGTGTCCTTTGCCGTGTGCAGGCTGCCGTGGCCGCCCGGCAGGCGGACGGCGAGCGGCAGCTCGAGCGGCACGCGGACAAACTCGCGCATCTGGATGCGCGAGACCGTCTCCGGCTTGTCGAGGAACCACTGCTGCTCCGGCAGGCGCGTCGAGCCACGGAAGCCCGCCGGGAAGCGGTAGACGCAGCCATCTCCCGCGACAGCGCAGGCGATTTCCGTGCCCGCATCCGGCGACGAGAGAAAATCCTTGACCGGGCATTTGAGCTCGACAGCAAAATAGCGGAGCGCGAGCTCGATCAGGCGGCCCTGCATGATGCGCAGGCCGTCTTCGGCATCCTCATCAGGGATGCCGAGGTGGACGAACTGGCCGGGACGGAGGACTTCATCGGCGCGCTTGGTTTCTGCGTTATCTGGCATATTCCTGACTTTCTTTTAGACAATCTGCTCCCCATGATACAGCTCACCGCCGATGTCCGGGGCGACGCCGTAGCCCTTGGCCCAGGCCGTCTTGTACTTGATGGCCTGCGCATGGATGGAGTCGATGCGGTTGATCTGCTTCTTCACCGCGCCCGGCACGCCGACGACGAGCGAGTTCGGCGGGATGACGGCGTTTTCCTTGACGAGCGCGCCCGCTGCGATGATGGAGCCGCTGCCAATCTTGGCCCCCGTCAGCACCGTCGCGTTCATGCCAATCAGGACATTGTCGCCGACCGTGCAGGCGTGGACGACGGCGCCGTGGCCAATCGTCACGTAGTCACCGATGATGCACGGGCCCTCATTCGCGACGTGGAGGCACGCGCAGTCCTGCACGTTCGACGCCTCGCCGATGCGGATGTAGCTGACATCGCCGCGCACGACGGCGCAGGGCCAGAGGCTTGCGTACTTCGCCATCTTCACGTCGCCGAGCACGACGGCGCCCGGTGCGACGAACGCCTCCGGGTCGATTTCTGGATATTTTCCAAGGTAGCTGTCATTAGGAAGTGTGTACATGATGCGATTCTCCTTCTTGATTATTCATGTTCTTCCAGCAGTTTCACGATGCCCGGCTGCGTGATTTTCCACGCGCCAGCCTCATGCGAAAACAGTGCTGGCAGCTTCACCTGCACGCGCGGGGCATCCTTTTCCTCGAAATTCGAGGCAAACGTCTCCTTCATGCCGCCCTTCTCGTGAAGGTTCTTCGTGTATCCCTTCACGGGATTCGGGACGATGGCGAACTGCTTGTCCCCCTCGCCGATGGCGAGCGCCCAGTAAGCGCTCTTCGCCGCCTGCGCGACCTCGACGAACTTCGGTGCGGGCTTGCCGTTCTCCTGCGCGGCAGGGTCGAGGCAGATGAGCCCCTTGAGCTGGTGCAGCGCGAAGAAGCGGTCGCACGCCTCCTGGCCCTGCGGGCCGTCGAGGCTCGCCGCGAGCAGGTTGTAGTCCGCGAGGAAATCGTCCCAGGGATTCCCCTGCTTCTTCGGCGTCGGGTCCTTTTTCGGCTCTTTCGGCACGAGCTGCTTCTCGAGCGCTGCGACACGCTCCTTGAGCTTTGCGACGTCTTCTTCAAGTTCCGGGACTCTCCCGGCCGGCTCCTTCACCCCGCGCACGCCGACGAGCGCGAGCGCCCCCGCCACGAGCGCCAGGAGCGCTGCGACAAAGGCCAGTACGATCAGAAATTCCATGGAAAAAACCCCTTCCAAAAGAATACGAAATCGATGTTCGATTGACCGCCTTTATTGTAGCATAAAAAAAGGACAGTTGCACCTTTTTCGTGCAACCATCCTTTTTCTTTTCGCACCCGCGGAAGGCACGATGAAATTTTTACTTTGTTCTGCAGGGGACTCCCCCCGCCGCTCACGCGGCCCGTCCCCCCTCTAGAGGGGGCTGAAGAAAAATCAGCGGATGAACACGACATTCGTCGCATCGAGGAAGCCCGTCGCGCCGTTCTCGATGAGGACGCGGTTCGCGTCAGCAACCGAGAGGACCGGATTCGCGCCGTTATCGAGGCTCACGGCCTTGACGACGAGCGGATTCGAACCAGCGCGCGTGGCACGGCTCATGTCCGTCGTGTAGCCAGCCATGCCGCCCGAGACGACCTTGTCATAATCGAGGTTCTTGTAGCCATAGATGGCCTGGCCATTCGCGTTCTTGATGACCGGGCTCATGGCCGGCTTCAGGCCGAGGCCGCGGCAATCCACGATGAGGCCCGTATAGCCGCCGATGGCCTGGCCGGACGGAGCGGATGCTGCCGAAGAACCGTGCGTTGCCGGTTTCGTGGCAGGCGTGCTCGGAACCGTCGTCGTACTCGGCACCGTGACGGACGGCGTGCTCGGCGTCGTCGTGCCCGTGCCGACCTGGACGTGGACATCCACCGTCGCAGGCGTGCTCGGAGCAACGGAAGCGACCGGCTCCGGGAAGCTCTCCTGCTGTGCTGGTTTCTCGAGCACGGCGCTCGCGAGAGAATCCGAGACGCCGAACATGGAGACTTCCATGTTCACGATGTAGCCGCCGTCCGACGTCGCTTCTTCGGAGACGACGCGCGCGCCCTGCACGAGCGCGGAGACCTTCGTCTTCACGACATCGTTCGTGACCATCATGTTCTCGACCGTCGTCTCGCCGGAGACGTTGACGCCCTTGACGATTTCAGCAATCTGACGGTAGCCGTCAACAACGGCCGCGCGGCGCGCAAGCATGCGGGCCTGTGCCGCCGTGCGGGCATTCGCCGGAGCGACGCCCATGCCCTGCACCGTGATTTTCTGATCCGACCAGTCAACACCGGACTCTGCAGCGAACGCGCTCGCTGCCGTCATGACGATGAGCAGCGCTGCTGCGAGGAGCGCCGTCATCATGCGGGAAATGCATTTCATAGGATACAACCTCCTTGTTCTACTCCTGCAAGCAGGAGTACTTGGGTAGAGACATTTCTTACCCTTATTATAGGGAGCCAGACAAGATATGTCTAGCATTCCTTCCGAATTTTCATCGATTTCATCGCTTCTGCCAATACGTCGCCGTCTGGTCGGCGATGGCACGCGCGGACGTAACAGCTGCTTTGTCAAGCAACATCTTGTCCGCTGCTTTCGGATCCTTATGCTGAAACTCAAAGGCATCTTCATACGTCGCGATAACCTTTTGAGATAGGACATCGTATGCCTTGACCTGCACGGTAGCTCGACGGTGGAACACGCCATCCTGCGGGGCGCCAGAAACGGCAATCTCGCCAATGACGGCCATCGTCACCGACACGTAGTCAGAATCTGTCTCAATCTTTTGCTTCAGCTGCTGCTCGTAGCTGTCATACGGGACACTGCGATATGCGGCCAGCGCATTGAAAATCGCATCTTCCGTCCCAACTTCGAAGCCGAGACGGGAAAACGTGTCATTATACGTTCTAATGACTTGCGACTGCGCCGCCGCATCATCGCCATTCGCAGGAAGTCCCGTGACACGCACGAGGAAGTAAGCTGTCTGGTCGTGAGTGTCTTGCTTTGCGCTATTGGCACTGGAAAGCACTTTCTGGATTGCATCGACGTTAACAGGAACTTTCGAAAACAACAGAAGATGACCATTCTGCGTCTTTTTCTGGAAGACCTGTGGTTCCTCTGCATAAGAACGATAGGCGGCAAGGAGCTTCGTGTAACTCGGATTGTCCTGCGTAACAAGATGGGCAAGCGCTTTTGCAACCGCCTTCTTCTGCGCATCACGCACGGCCGTCTCCTTGCTGCCATCTGCTGCATCGCCGCAGACGGTAAAAAAAGTAGCGGCCGCTTCTGCCCGTTGTTCGGGCAGAACAACAATCAGACTTGCAAGAATCACGAACGCGATTGCAAGATTTCTCCACAGCTTTGAAAACATGATACCCCCTCCGTTCAGAACTGGAATTGGAGCTTCGAACTTCCAACACCTGCACCCTCATCTATGAGTGATGAACAACCGAGGCGCTGCTTGATGGCATCCTGGATGTCGGCCGTCGTATCATAGCCCGTGGCATCGACGAAAGCCTGAAACGTACCAGAACTCGTAAGGCCATAACGGATGACGCGGCAGTTTGCCGCCTTGAGCGCATCAAGAATCTGCTGCGAACGGCTGGCAGGATCGCCAAGGTTCGAAAAAACCATCGTAATCTTCGTGTGATGAATGCCGCCACGATTCTCACGCTGATCCGTCTGGAGAGCTTTCTGGCCGAGCTCGTCCGCAGCGAGCCGCGATGCTTCATATTGCGCCTTGAGAACAGCTTCTTTCTCCGTATGAGCTACTGCTTTGATATAATTCGAGTAAGTATCCGACACATTGTTATCGAGACCGATGATCTCGAATGATGCTTGGACGAGTGCCTCTTGGTAGCCGTTTGTCGGCGTGACGCTCACAGTCGTGAGCGTGCCGCGCAAGAGGGCATTCTCTGTTTCACGGTTCGTTCGCGCAATCCGTCGGATTTCCGCACCGACAGAAGGATCCGAAAGGTCTGCTGCTTTCTTCATATAATCGAGTACAGCATCGTTCGTCGTCGTAAGAAAGCCCTTGTTGGCCAGCACCGCGCGGACAGTATCGTTTACGTCCGACTTGGAAGATACGCCGCCGTTTTCATCCAGCTCGCTCACAGCAACAGAAATGCCAGATCGCGAAGAGTTGTCCGCAAGGGACTGCAGACTGGATTTCACGTCCGCTGTTGCTGTCGCAATCATCTGCGGGCTCGCATCAAGGTCAAGCTGGACAATATAAATGCCGCCTGCCTGCTGCTCCTTCACGACACGCTTCACGGACACATAACCATCTGCATGCGTCATGATATGGTCTGCGACGACCATGCCCATATTGACTTCCGTCGAGCTCTCGACTTTGACACCGACCTGTTTCTCGACATAGGAGCGCATGGCGTCCTGCCGTGCTGCAAAACGCGCTTGGTCGACATTGCCATCGATGACGGGCGCTTGCCCTTCGACAACTTCGGCTGCGCATGGCGCAAGCGGTGCTAAAGCAACCGCGATGCCAAAGGCGAGAGATATAGCCGATTTTTGCAACCGGTGCTTCATTTTCACGATGCTCGCCTCATTTCTTTTTCAGCTTCTTGCCAGCCATGACCTGGCCAAGATCTTGCGAAAGGTCAAGATACATCGCCGTGTACGTGTTCACAGGACTGTTCTTCTGAGAAACGTTGTCCGTCTTATACTGCGCTTCCATCGCTATCTTGTCGATGGTCTTTTCCGATGCGGCACCTGGCGCATCCTCTGCAGGACGTGCGCGCAGCCATGCACGATAAACGATATGACGCTTGACATCGGACTTATCCTCATCCATGACGCCGCTGTTCACGCCGCAGACATCAACGATGAATGTATGTTTCGCTTTTGGAATCGTCATCGTACGTGTCCCCAACGGACTGCTCAGCGTGAATGCCTCCATGTTCGCCTGCACGTCCTTCGCATAATACCCTGTCTCAAGTGCTGATGGCAGAACGGTCTTTCCTGCCGCCTGCTGATAACTCCCCGCAAAGAACGAAGCAACGATGCGGCGGAGCTTGTCCGACTGCCCACCGAAAATTTCCTGCGCTTTTTTCGAACCAATGGCAACATCTGCCACCTGATATGTATCTTCTTGTGTGTTGATACTACGCAAGTCAAGGTCTTGAAACAGTTTCTTATTCGTGTTGAAGTCAAGATCTGAACGAATCATCTTCTGCGTGATTTCCGCATACTTTGCAGCCTTTTCCTCCAAAGTAAACGGCGTCGCACGCTCTATCGTCGCATACGTATTCAGAGGAATCATGCCAAGCATCCGATATTCCTGAGTCGACGAATCCCAACTTGCAACGGCCACATCGAGACCGCTCAGCACGATGGACTTGTATATGGTCTTTCCATTGACGGTCACTTTGCTGTCGAGAGACGTATCAAGCACAGCGAATGGCTGGAGGGAAATTCCCTCTTCATCCGTAATCGCCTGGATGTCCACATCCGAAGTGCCTTGCTCATTCAACGTAAATGGCAACTTTCCCGCGTGGTCAAGTTCTCGCAAGCGTTCCGTGAGCGCTGCAGCAATGTCATGCGAAACACCTGAAACGCCAACGAGGCTCGCGGGCGTCAATTCTCCTGCGGCAAAAACATTCGGCGACCAATTCACCGTCGCTTTTTGTGTTGCTTCCGAAACAACCGGAAGAGCGAGCAACACACAGGACGCAAGTGTACAGACGCAACGACGCGCCCATAGCTTCCACGTATTCATCAGGACACCTTCCTTACAGCATCTCATTGATGCTTGCCTTTCCAAAAGCCTCATATTCTTGCTTGGTCGGATCCTTCGTATTTGATGCTTTCTCTGCTTTCTTTGTCGCAGCGGCACGCTCTTTCGAAGCCTTCTTCTCCATATTGATGAATGACTGTGCTTCCTTCGCTACAGCTGAGAAGTTTTTAGCCTGTGCGAGAATACCATCCAAATCCTTCGCTTTGACAATAGCTTTCGCCGATTGTGAAATCACGAATGTTGCATCACGTGCGGCCAGTGCATTGTAAACGGCTGCCATTTTGCGTGCTTTCTTTGCGTCAATGATGCGGTCGCGATTCTCCTGCAGTTTGAGCTGGTCTTCACCAATCGCTGCAAATGCCGCTTTGTCGCTTTCACTGAGACCGATATTGGAAGTATACGACTCCTTGAAATTCTGAAACAATCCCCAATCGTTGAAATTGCCTGCGCGAACATATCTGGTCGTGGCATCCTTGGCAGCTACTGCACGAGCAGTATCAAGCCCTGCCACAGAATCCCATTTGCCCATCGCAATTGCTTCCATGTGCGCCGCAAATGCGAGATTCTTCATCATGTCCGCCTGATGGCTGCCCAAGCTCTCGAGATCGACATGGAGCGCCTTCTCAAGCTGCTGCTTCGCAGCCTCCTTGGCCGCATTCTGCGCCTTGTCCACCGCCTGGTCTGCCGCGCCCTGCAAAGCATCGCTCACATCGCCATGCCCGCCGATATTGATCTTCGGCATCTTGATTTTCGGTATCTTGATGCCGAACGCTTCCGCCCGCTGCAGACCAAAAAAAGAGCCCCCGTTCGTAGTGCCAATCTGGACGAACTGCCCAGAAACAGCGACTACGGTCGCGAGGACTCCTGACGTGATGAGCTTCTTCTTATCCATTGTAAAGACCCCAATCCTTTGTTAAAAGACATTTTTCTTTTCTTCTATGTATTTTAACAAAGATGAGATATTACATCAAGAAATTCTTTATTATTTAAACCGGTTATATTTCTTTTTCCGGGACGCAACAGCGTTCATATGAAACCTTTGCCTCATTCTATCGGTTTTCTTCTATCCATACAATTCTGCTTCTCAGTTCTTGATCAACGCCAGCACATCATCCACGCGCTGCTTCTGGGTCTCGTGGGCAGTGAGGACGGCCTGGGTCAGGGCGGTGAGCTGGTCTTCCTGGGCGTCGTCTGGATGGGCGACGCAATATTCCATGTAGGCAATCATCGCTTCGTTCTTTTCGCGGATGCCGTCGAAGGCGTCCGTGAATTTCTCGCGCTCGCCGACGCTGTAGCCCTTGAGACCTTTCAGCGGGTCTTCTTTCGCCATCTTCTCGTTGAGCTTCCTGAGCTCCTTGATGGCGTCCGCTTCTTTGGCAAGCGCCGCCTTCTTCTGCTCGGGCTTCGTCATGTCGACCTTCAGGCTCTTGGTGAGTTCGTTATAGATGACATTCGATGCGTCGTTGTATTTCACGAAGACTTCGGAGAACTTGGTCGCGGTGGCGCCGCGGCCGGCATGGGACTGAGCTGCGCTGCTAGTCCTGTTGCTCTTCGTGTTGTCCATGCTGATAGCCGTGCCCGCAGGTGGCGTGTAGTTCGAGGGCTGGTTGCCGCGATTCATGATGCCTTTTACAAATTTGTAAAGATTGAGATCCTGCCACTGTAAGGCGAGCTCCGCTGCATTTTTTCCATGATAGTCTCTCGCATTCACATTAGCGCCTTTTTCCGCAAGAAGCTGTATCACAGAATACTGCTTCCGTTTGACAGCGTCGATGAACGGCGTGTCTCCATCACGATCTTTGACTTCCGAATCGATTCCCTGCTCAAGAAGATATCTCGCAATCTCATATACACTATTTTCACCGTATCCATTCCAGACAATAAATGTCAGCGCATTTCCTACATTCGTCGTTTTTCCATTGATGTCCGCGCCCCAAGCATGGAGATACTTGACAAGCTCCAGGTCCTCGCGATGCTGTTGCAGCGCATAGACCAGATAGTCAACATTCTCCCCATCGAAATCCGTAAATCCAGTGACCTGCGCCCCTTGCTCCAGCAACAGTTGCATGATGTTACGATTGTTCTCCCGAATCGCCATCTGGAGCGCCGTCGTTCCATCGCTATAGAAATCTTTGTAAACGCCATTCACATCCACGCCGCTGTCAATCATATCCTTGGCCGTCGCATAATCGTTATCTTTGATGGCCAGCAAGAACAGTTTCTGCTGCTCATTTGGCGTCTTGTACCAATGATGCGCCGCATCGACGGTCGAATACATGGCCTCCGCCACCGGCACCTGCGCTCCCGGCATGCCCGCGAGCACGCCTGCCGCGGCGAGGCCTGCGCAGAGCAGCTTCCATTTCCTTCCGTTTCCTTTCATCGTCCCCACTCCCATTCTTTTCTTTCGCAAAGATTTGCTTTTCCATGTAAAAATTACGCCGCAATTCGAAAAAATCCTCTTTCCCTCTCGCTTTTTCGAAAAAATATGCGATAATAAAAGAAGAGTTCATATCAAGGGATGGAGGAAACAGGATGAAGAAATCACTTTCACGGAAAATCGCCGTGGCGGTCACGGCTGCCGTGCTCGCGGCACCGCTCGGCATGGGCGCTGCGCCGCAGACGGCAGAGGCCGCATTCTCGCTCGGCAGCATCGCCGGCGCGGTCATCAAGGGAGCTGCCGCTTCGGCAGAGATGAACAAGGAGCTCAAGTATTACAACAACACAGACGAAGGGCGCAATGCCTATTTCGAAGCCATGAAGCAAAAATATGGCGTCAACACCGACTGGGCGCTGAACAGCCGTGCGGACAGCATCATGGAGACGATGATTTCCGCTATCGGCCAGGTCGATGCGTCGGTTTATGACAACCAGTACCAGTATTTCGTCAATACGAGTGATGATTTCAATGCGTTCTGCACACTCGGCCACAATGTCAGCATCAACCAGGGCCTGCTGAAGGCACTCGACAATGACGCGGAGGTCGCTGTCGTGATTGGCCATGAGCTCGGCCACGGACAGAAAGACCACCCGGTCAAGGGCGCAAAGCGCTCTCTCGGCCCAGCCATTTTCGCTGAAGCGGCTGGCAGCGCCATCGGCAACGTCATCGCGAACCTTTGGAACAACAACGGTATCACGAAGCCGCAGGAGTGGGAGGCTGACAATCTCTCCTTCGAATACATGACGCACTCGAACTACAATCCCGGCGCAACGGCAGCGGTCTGGCAGCACGTCATCGAGCAGTACGGCGACAACAATTCGCCGCTGACGGCGCGCATCTCCGACCATCCATCGAACAGCGCCCGCCGCGACAATTATGAGAAAAAGCTCGAAGAATACAGCGGCGGCCATGTCAGCGTGACGAAGGACGGCATTGTGAAAGTCAACAACAAAGAGTTCTGCATCCCAGCCGCGACGAGCACGATGAGCAGTCACGAACGCGCGTTCTTCGTGCAGGGCAATCTCGCGGCCGCCTACCACAACGGCCACAATGCCTCGGCGGCCACGGTCGAAGGCTCGACGGTGAAGCTCGGCGCCCAGCCCATCCTCACCTGCGTTGCGGGCGACGAGGATGCCCAGACGCTCGCCGACCGTCTGAACAAAATCAAGGACGCGAAGAAGTAACATCTGTCTATTGCTGAAGACTCCTGATACAAAAGCCTTCCCCCACGGGGAAGGTGGCGCCGCAGGTAGGACACAATCCTATATATAAAAATTTGAGTCGAAGGAACTTTAAAAGCCTTCGACTCAAATTTTATTTTGAAAGTTTTGACGTATCTCCGACACCCGCTCAGTCACGCTTCGCGTGCCAGCTCTCCCAGAGGGAGAGCCTGCATATCCTCGCCATTCTCTGTCGTCTGGAGGCCGGTGTAGTCATCCTTGCTGGCACTCGCCTGCGCGAAATGGCCGGAGGCGATGAGCATGGCGACGAGGACGCTCGCGGCCGAAAAGTTCTTCTTCTCCATAGTAAAGGCCCCCTCCTTTTTCTAAAAGGCATTTCTTTTTCTATGCCATATTCTAACAAGCATTGGGCCTCTTGTCAATATATCTTTTGTATGTATACATATCGTCCTGATTTCGCAAAAATATAGTAAGCGCCAAATAACATGACGTATCGGGATAGATGTACCTAAAACTCGTAGTTCTCAACCGCTAAGATACGTGGATGGGGAGTCGTTGCCCTCGCTCATTGCCT
>Ga0256404_1012010_pt1 | contig 11389 bp, 11 predicted proteins | sample RumenRJG_01DNA_FD_185990 | JGI IMG/M metagenome (GOLD analysis project Ga0256404, IMG submission 185990) | Bovine rumen microbial communities from Lethbridge, Alberta, Canada - RJG_01 | ecosystem: Host-associated > Mammals > Digestive system > Stomach > Rumen | place: Canada: Alberta | collected... | reverse complement strand
CCATGTTCTGGACGGCTACCGATATCCTGAAGCTTCGCATCCAGGCAGGACGAACCGACGAAGCGCGGAAAATCCTTCTGGCCCTAGAGCGTCTTTTGACACACGTCGAGATACCAGAGCAACTGATGGAGAGGCAGTTTGTGAGCTGCAAGAAACTCCTTGAGAAGGCTTCCTCCCGCAAGCAGCTCTACGAGAAAGCTCCCAAACATATCCAATTGGGTATCCGCGGAGAAGAAATAGCAGTAGCCTACCTGCGTGAGAAAGGCTATGTGATCCTGGAGCGCGACTGGCATTCCAGCCATCGTGACATAGACATCATCGCACAAGATAACGACTGTACGGTATTTGTAGAAGTAAAGGCCCGGCAAAACCGTCTGTTTGCCGAGCCTGAATCTGCTGTCAACTATCAGAAACTGAAGAATCTGCGCCTTGCCATCAACCACTACATCAAATACCGTCAGATAGACAACCCCTGGCGTTTTGATGTCATCACCGTCGTGGGCGATTTAGGTTGCCAGGCACCCGAGATTCAACATATCCAGGATTTCCAACTGTTCTAATCCACGTTGATGATTAGAATTCCACGAGGATTCTGAACACCTTGCCAGGGTTCTCACTCCACCAACGCATCGTCTCAAGTGCCTCCTCGGGCTTGATGACCTTGGTGATAAGGGCATCGACCGGACAGGTGCCACGCTCCAGATAACGGATAACGGCACGGAAGTCGGAAGGCTGCGCATTACGGGAGCCACGGATATCCAACTCCTTCTGTACGAAGTATTTCGTCTGGAACGACACCTCAGACTTGGCATAGCCGATACAAGCCACACGACCCGTGAAAGCCACCTCATTGATAGCCATCTGATAGGTAGGCACACTACCCACGGCCTCAATCACCACGTCAGGGCCAAACCCGTTTGTCATCTCCGACAGACGCTGGTGCGCATCCTCGGTCTTGGTATTCAGCGTATAGGTTGCACCCATCTTCTTGGCCAGGGCCAACTTCTCATCATCGATATCGGCAGCGATAACGGTTGCACCACGCATCACACTGCGAACGATGGCACCCATACCTACCATACCACAGCCAATCACCATCACCACGTCGATATCAGTAACCTGCGCACGACTGACGGCATGGAAGCCAACACTCATCGGCTCTACCAGGGCTGTCACCTTCGGCGTGAGCGAACCAGCAGGGATAATCTTCTCCCAAGGCAGGACGATATATTCCTTCATGGCACCATTACGCTGAACGCCCAGCGTCTCGTTGTACTGACAGGCGTTAACGCGTTGGTTGCGACAAGAAGCACACTTGCCACAGTTGGTATAAGGGTTACATGTTACCACCATGCCCGGTTTCAGCGTCTCGGGTACGCCAGCACCAACGGCCTCAATAACGGCACCTACCTCGTGACCGGGAATCACGGGATTGAGCGCCATCGTGTTGCGCCCCATGAAGGTATTGATATCTGAGCCACAGAAGCCTACATAACTGAGGCGAAGCATCACCTCACCCTCGCCAGGCTGCGCTGGTTGTGGCAGCTCTACGATGTTTAATTCTTGCGAATGCGTAATTTGAATTGCTTTCATTATACTACTGATTACTTATTAGCTTAACTCATTTAACTATTAATGATTCTCTTTCACCTCACTCAGACATATTCTTGATATAAGGCAGTTCCGGCAGGTTCTCAAAGCCATAGAACGACTTCGCGTTACCACCCAGGAACATCGCCTTCTCGCTATCCGTCAGTTCCGACGATTTCTCCACGAAATCATACGACATACGATAAGTAATGGCGGTGATGGTGCGAGGATAGTCGGAGCCCCACATCAGGCGCTCCATACCTACCAGGTCGGCCGCCTCACGAATACGGCGGATGGCCGTGGGGAACGGATAGAACTCAGAGTTATAGAGCCACGTGATACCACCCGACTCCACCATCACGTTCTGTCCCTGACGAGCCAGCAGCACCTGACTGCGGAACGATGCCGTGCTGGGCATTCCGAAATGACCGATGGCCACCTTGAGGTCAGGACATTCCTGGATTACCTCCGTCATCTGCCCTATCTGCTCTTCATCATCAGCCAGACACATGGACAGCACCATCTCCTTGCTCTCCATGAGTTTGAAGACAGGCATCAACGTGAGCAACGACTCGTGGATACGATGACCAGGGAAGGCGATACCCTTCAGTCCGGCGTCGATGACAGCCTGTGCCTCGTCCGTATTCCAGGCCATGCCCATACAGAAAAAGCGGTCGGGATATTGCTGTTGCACCTTCGTCAGGTAGGCGTTCTGACAACCATCTATCACCTCCTGTACCACGACAGCGGCTCCCACCTGCGCATAGTTCATGTTCGACAGGAACACCTCTGCCGTGTTCTGTCCGTCAATCATAAACGGCGGCAACATCTGCACCTCCTCGTCCATGAAAATGCTCCGGCCGTTCTTCAACGACAAGATACGCTTCCCGTCGACGGTGGTATACTGTTTCAGCCACAGATGACTGTGGGCATCGATTATGAGTTTGCCCATGTGACGCGCTGCTGGTTACCGATAATCTCCTTCACCTCACGAACCAAGTCCCAGTCGGGCTCTTCGTTGGCCCACTCGATATTACGGCGCACATTCTCAGGATTAGCCGAAGAGAACAGCGTTGAAGCGATGCGAGGATTACTTACAGAGAACTGTACAGCCAGTTTCTCGATAGGATAATTCTTCTCGTTACAATACTGGGCAGCCTTCTGACAAACCTCTACCAAAGCCTTGGGAGCCGGATGCCAGGCAGGAACGCCACGCTGAGAGAGCAGTCCCATGGACAGGGGCGAAGCATTCACGATACCGATGCCATGCTGCTCAAAGAAATCCAGGTAATCCACGATGGCATCGTCGTTCAGCGTATGGTGACAGAAGTTCAGGATACTCTCTACCGTACCAGCCTCACTATGTTCGATAACCCACTTCAGGTTCTCCAGCTGCAGGTCGGTAATACCCACATGACCTACCACGCCCTTCTTCTTGAGTTCTACCAGGGCGGGCAATGTCTCGTCAACAACCTTCTGCAAGCCACCGGGCAATGCAGCCTGGAACTCGATGTCGTGCACATTAATCAGGTCGATGAAGTCGATACCCAGACGTTCCATGCTCTCATAGACACTATCCGTCACGCGCTTGGCAGAATAGTCCCAGGTATTCACGCCGTCCTTACCATAGCGGCCTACCTTCGTACTCAGGAAATATTTATCACGGGGTATATTTCGCAGGGCCTTACCCAATACCGTTTCAGCCTTGTAATGACCATAATACGGACTCACATCAATAAAATTGATACCTCCCTCGACAGCTGTTTCCACGGCTTTGAAGCTCTCGCTCTCGTTCGTCTCACGAAACACGCTGCCTAAAGAAGAAGCGCCGAAACTCAGGTGGGAAATCTTCATCCCTGTACGTCCTAACTCTGTGTACCTCATTTTGCTTTTAATTACTGGTTATTATTGTGTTAATTAATCTTCCGACATATCAGCCACCATCTTGCGGTACTGCGTATAAATACGTTCACGCGAGAGGTAACCCTTCAGGTGTCCGTCCTTGTCAAGCACGGGCAACCAGTTGGCATGCGTCTGGTCGAAGGTCTTCATCACCACACTCATGGATGCCTGGTCGCTCAGCGTGGCCGACGGCTTCTGCATCAGTTGGCTGGCCGTGAAATGATGGTATAGCTCCGTACGGAACACCACATTCCTGTTCTTGGCAATATCTATCTCGCCCAACAAAGACCCTGCGGCATCCAGCACGGGAATCACGCTGTTGCGCGAACGACTGATTTTCCTGACGATATCCGACAGTTCGGTATCAGGACCCACGGCCAGCACGTCGCGCTCTATATAGCTGTCCATCTGCATCAGCGTCAGCACAGCATGGTCTGTATGGTGCGTAATCAGTTTGCCCTGCTTGGCCAGTCGCGAACTGTAGATGCTGTGCGGCTCAAACAGGATTATCGTCAGGTACGAACTGATAGACACGATCATCAGCGGCAGGAACAGGTTATAGCCACCCGTCAGTTCGGCAATCAGGAAGATACCCGTCAGCGGTGCATGCATCACACCCGACATCACACCCGCCATACCCAGCAGGGCAAAGTTCTTCTCAGGCACATAGACGCCAATCTGGTTGATGTTCCAAAGGCGTGAGAATAGGAAACCGCTGAAACAGCCGATAAACAGGGAGGGGGCAAACGTACCGCCGCATCCGCCGCCACCATTCGTGGCCGAGGTGGCAAACACCTTCGTCAGCAGTACCAGGGCGATATAGGGTATCAGCATCTCTATCTGTCCGGAGAACAGCGAGTTATCCATGATACGGCGCCAGTCGTCATCCGAGGCACCATTCAGCAGGAGGTTGATAGCACCGTATCCCTCACCATAGAGCGAAGGAAACAGGTAGATCAACAGGCTCAGCATCACGCCGCCAATAGCCAGTTTGACGTATGGCTTATCCTTGAAACGTGCGAAGATATCCTCACAGAAGCCCATCGTCCTGATGAAATACAGGCTCACCAGGCCACAGAATACGCCCAGGCCGATACAGGCAGGAACACGCTCCACGGACCAGGGGTTGTCCAGATGGAATGAGAACAGCGCCGCGTCGCCACTGAAGATATAGGTAAAACAGGTCGCCGTGACACAGCTCACCAGGATAGGCATCAGCGACGCCATCGTCAGGTCAATCATCAATACCTCAATCGTAAACACCAGTCCTGCTATTGGCGCCTTGAAGATACCGGCAATAGCACCTGCGGCACCACAGCCTATCAGCAGCATCAGCGTCTTACTGTCCATCTTGAACAGTTTGCCCAGGTTACTGCCGATAGCCGAACCCGTCAGCACGATAGGCGCCTCGGCACCCACACTACCACCAAAACCGATGGTGATGGCCGACGAGATAACGCTTGACCACGTGTTGTGCGGCTTCAGTCGCGAACGGTTCTGACTGATGGCATAGAGGATACGCGTGATACCGTGGGAGATATTATCCTTCACCACGTAGCGCACAAACAGCGACGTGATATAGATACCCACAACAGGATAGACCAGGTACAGCCAGTTTGATGAAGAAGCATCAAACGAACTGGTCAGCAATTGTACAATCTGATTAATGAGCCAGTGCAGCACCGCGGCTGCCACAGCAGAGAAAAAGCCCACGAAGAAAGCCAATACCAGCACGAACATACGGTCGCTGATATGCTCCTCGCGCCACTCATGCAGACGCGTCAACCAACTTGCCGAGGAAGAATCTATGGTTGTATCCGCCATCCTTCTCCTAGGATTTCAGAAGATTCTCCAAAAAGTCGTCCAAGTCTTTGTCCAGGCCCTCCATGAGGTCAGGATCCACGATTACCGTATCGCCATCCACGACATAGAGTTCCGCAACGGCTTCACGGTCATCATCCTCCAGCACGAAAGCATAGGGTTTCAGGATAGACAGGTTGTCGGCCAACTGAGAATGAGTTGACAGGCAGTGACGGATGACGGGCGTTATCGACTCGTAGAACTCGTCATCCTTATTGTCTATCCACTCCTCTACCACGCAGCGCGTCAGTTCACGGTCGTCATCATCAAGGATCGTTACCTCGCCAGTATCCTGACTCACTCGGAAATGAATATCCGAAAGCATGGTAGCTTCCTGTTCTGCAGGAAACTTTTCTGCCAATTTGCGCAAAGCGCGCTCAAGCTGCTGCTGTGTCTGCTCTTTAAAATTCATATGCACTTTCTCAAATTATACTGCAAAAGTATCAAAAAAGATTGGTATTTGCAAGCGAATGTGATTTTTTTTGAAAAATAAATAGATATTCTTAATTTGGATTTCGCAAAATATTCGTATCTTTGCACGCAAATGGAGAACTCAATACGTCATGAAGGCACAGTAGAATCAGTCGATGGCGAGCACATCCGTGTCAGAATCCTACAGCATTCTGCATGCAGCGCTTGCAAGGTAGCATCTCACTGTAGCGCCTCGGAATCGAAGGAGAAGATTGTTGATGTATTTCATTACAGGCAACATCATCTCAAGGTCGGTGACGCTGTGATAGTAGGCACTTCAAGCCATTCGGTAGGAAAAGCACTTTTACTCGGATTCGGCTTACCGCTATTACTGCTTCTGCTGGTGACAGGAGTCCTGTTTGCAGCCGGTGTCAACGAAGGCATCACGGCATTGGCAGCCCTTGGGGCACTCATACCTTATTATATAGGACTATGGATCTTCCGACAACGTATCGCCGCCAACATTGCGTTCTTCATCGAGGATGTCTGAGACAGATATTCCCCTACTACAATAGACAAACTAACAAAACAAAGTAAAACAAATAACTATTATGGATTTTATCTTGATTGCAGTCATTGTACTTGGAAGCATCGGACTCATCGCAGCCATCGTGCTGTTCGTCTGTTCCAAGAAGTTTGCTGTCTTCGAAGATCCCCGCATTGCGCAGGTCAACGAGGTGTTGCCTGGTGCCAACTGCGGCGGATGTGGTTTCGCCGGTTGTGGCGGAATGGCCGACGCCTTGGTAAAAGGTGCCGACAGCGGGAGCATCGACGGACTGAACTGTCCTGTTGGTGGTGCCGACGTGATGGGTCAGGTGGCCGACCTCCTTGGTATGGCTATTGCCAATGGCGAGCCCAAGGTTGCCGTTGTCAGATGTAACGGCACCTGCGAGAATCGTCCCAAGATAGCCGAGTATGCCGGTCTGCGCACCTGTGCGGCCATGAATGCCTGCGGTGCCGGTGAGACGGCCTGTGGCTTTGGTTGCCTGGGATGTGGCGACTGTGTCGCTGCTTGTCAGTTTGACGCCATCCACCTGAATCCCGAGACGGGTCTGCCCGAGGTTGACGAGGATAAGTGTACCGCCTGCGGTGCCTGTACGAAGGCTTGTCCGCGCGGCATCATCGAGCTCCGCAAGAAGGGCATCAAGGGCCGTCGCGTGTTCGTGTCGTGTGTCAACAAGGACAAGGGTGCCGTGGCCATGAAGGCTTGTAAGGCCGCTTGTATCGGTTGCGGCAAGTGTGAGAAGGAGTGTCCGTTTGGCGCTATCACCGTGGCCAACAACCTGGCCTATATCGACTTCAACAAATGCCGCCTTTGCAGAAAGTGCGTCGCCGTTTGTCCGAAGCAGGCTATCCACGCTGTCAACTTCCCCGCTCCTAAACCCGTAGAAACTGTTAAAGAAGAAAAGGAGGCTCAAGCATGAAGATCAAGACATTTAGCATAGGTGGTATTCACCCCGAGGAAAACAAGTTGACCCACGAGGTAGCCACACAGGTGGCTCCGCTGCCCAAACAGGCCATTTTCCCACTCTCACAGCATATCGGTGCACCTGCTACGCCTGTGGTCCAGAAGGGCGACAAGGTCAAGGTGGGCACGCTGCTGGCCGAGGCAGGCGGTTTCGTATCAGCTCCCATCCACTCTTCCGTGAGTGGTACGGTTGCCAAGATTGATACCGCTATCGACGCTACCGGCTATCGCAAGCCCGTGATTATCATCGATGTGGAAGGCGACGAATGGGAAGAGAGCATTGACCGCAGCGAGACGCTGGAACTGGTGAAGGATCATCCCGAACTGACGCCCGAGGAGATTGTGACACGCATCAAGACGGCTGGTGTCGTCGGTATGGGCGGTGCCTGTTTCCCCACGTTCATCAAACTGACCCCTCCCCCTACGGCCAAGGCTGAGTGCGTGATTATCAACGCCGTAGAGTGCGAGCCCTATATCACAGCCGACTACCGTCTGATGATGGAACATGCCGACGAGATTCTGGTGGGTCTGGAACTGCTGATGAAGGGTGCGAAGGTGACAAAGGGCTATATCGGCATCGAGACCAATAAGCCTGCCGCCATCGACCTCCTCACCAAAAAGTGTGCCGAAGCGTTCGCCACCTCGGAATACCAGGTTGAGGTGGTTCCCCTGGCCCAGCGCTACCCTCAGGGTGGTGAAAAACAGTTGGTTGATGCCGTTATCAACCGTCAGGTTCCGGCTCCTCCAGCCATCCCTGTCAATGTTGGAGCAATAGTTCAGAATGTAGGTACTGCCTTCGCTGTTTATCAGGCAGTTATGAAGCATAAGCCTCTCTTCGAACGCTATACCACCGTTACCGGTAAGCGCCTCCAGAATCCAGGCAACTACCTCGTTCGTATGGGTACCCCCATGCAGACGCTGATAGACCTCTGTGGCGGCATGCCCGAGGGCGACAACAAGCTCCTCGCCGGCGGTCCTATGATGGGTAAGGCACTCACCTCTACGGAAGTGCCCATCTGCAAGGGTACCAACTCCGTGACGATTCTCTCTGGCGATGATGCCCGTCGCAAGGAGCCCCAGCCCTGTATCCGCTGTGCCAAGTGCGTGGGCGCCTGTCCTATGGGCCTGGAGCCTTATCTGCTGGCCAAGCTCTCAGCCTTCAAGAACTGGGAGCGTGCCGAGAGCGAGGACATCACCAGTTGTATCGAGTGTGGCTCGTGTCAGTTCACCTGTCCTGCCCACCGTCCGCTGCTCGACAATATCCGTCAGGGCAAGCAGACCGTGATGGGCATCATCCGCAGTCGTGCTGCAAAGAAATAAAAATGTTTAATCTTTAATGTTTAACGTTTAATGTCAAAGTTAATTGTATCACTTTCGCCACATGCCCACGGAACGGACTCCGTAGAGCGCAACATGTACGGGGTTATCATTGCCCTGATTCCTGCGCTGCTCGTTTCGTTCTTCTATTTCGGCATCGGCTCAGCCATCGTGTGCCTCACAAGCGTATTGGCCTGTGTGCTCTTCGAGTGGGCTATCAATAAGTTTATCCTCGGCCGTCAGGAGAATACCGTCCTCGACGGCTCGGCTGCCCTCACGGGTCTTCTTCTGGGCATGAACCTGCCCTCAAACCTCCCCATCTGGATCATCGTCATCGGTGCCCTCTTCGCTATCGGCGTGGGCAAGATGACCTTTGGCGGACTGGGCAACAATATCTTCAATCCCGCATTGGTAGGCCGTTGCGTGCTGCTGGTGGCCTTCCCTGCCCAGATGACCAGTTGGCCCAAGCCCGGCCATCTGCTGGAATATACCGACGCTGCTACAGGTGCCACGCCGCTGGCTGTGATGAAGCAGGCTATCCAGAATGGTGATGCCAACGTGCTCAACCAGCTGCCTGATGCGTTCAGCCTGCTGCTGGGCGACTATTCCATTGGCGGTGGTGCGGGTACCATTGGTGAGATCTGCGGCCTGGCCCTGATTGCCGGACTCCTCTTCATGCTCTGGCGTAAGATTATCACCTGGCATATCCCCGTGAGCATCATCGGCACCGTGTTTGTGTTCAGCGCCGTGATGCACCTCATCAACCCCATCTATGCCGATCCTACCACGGTGATTCTGAGTGGCGGTCTGCTGTTGGGTGCCATCTTCATGGCTACCGACTATGTCACCTCGCCCATGACGCCCAAGGGTCAGATTATCTATGGTGTCTGCATTGGTCTGCTCACCATCATCATCCGCAACTGGGGTGCTTATCCTGAGGGTATGTCGTTCGCCATTCTGATTATGAACGCGTTCACACCGCTCATCAATAATTATGTGAAACCCAAGCGCTTCGGTGAAGAGCCGGCCAAAAAGTAAAAAGGTAAAGATTATGAAGAAGCTTGAATCATCATTACTGAATATGGTGCTGGTACTCACCGGCGTGGCCGTCATCATGGGTGCCATCCTCGCATGGGTCAACAGCGTGACCAGCGGTCCTATTGCCGACCAGAAGGAGAAAGCGCTGGCCGACGGTATCAAGGCCGTGATGCAATGTGACGAGTTAACCGTCACCAGCACCGACACCGTGAAGCAACCAGATAATAAAGGCAAGGAACTGACTTTCGTCGTCTATCACACCCAGAATGCCGACAAGCAGAACCTCGGTGCTGCCGTAGAGAGCACTACCGACGGCTTCGGCGGTAAGTTGCGTGTCCTCGTAGGATTCAATCCCGACGGCACCATCCTGGGCTATACCCTCCTGGAACATGCTGAGACACCGGGACTGGGTGCCAAGGCCGACAAATGGTTCCAGGCCGACGGCAAGGGCAGCATCATCGGACTGACACCTGCCGAGCCCCTCGTGGTATCCAAGGATGGCGGACAGGTAGATGCCATCACCGCCTCTACCATTACCAGCCGTGCCTTCCTGAAGGCTGTCAACAATGCCTATAACGCCTATAAGAAGCCTCAGGCCGACGGCGAGACAGGAGCCAGCGAGCAAATTGAGAATTGAAAGTTGAATGTTGAAAGTTTATAGTTGAAAGTTATGAACTATATAAATATCATCAAAAACGGCATCATCAAGGACAACCCCACGTTCGTCCTGATGCTTGGTATGTGTCCTACGCTGGCCACCACCACATCGGCCTCCAACGGACTGGCCATGGGACTGGCCACGATGGCGGTGCTCATCTGCACCAATGTAGTGATTTCATGCATCAAGAGTATCACGCCCGACAAGGTGCGCATCCCCGTGTTCATCGTGGTTATCGCTGCCTTCGTCACCCTGCTCCAGATGCTCATTAAGGCCTATCTGCCCGATATCGACAAGTCGCTGGGACTCTTCATCCCGCTGATTGTGGTCAACTGTATCATCCTGGGACGTGCTGAGGCTTTTGCTGCCAAGAACTCTCCCCTTGCCTCTCTCTTCGACGGCATCGGCATCGGACTTGGCTTCACCCTCGGTCTCACCCTGCTGGGTATCGTCCGCGAGATTCTGGGTTCTGGCGCCATCTTCGGCTTCGCCTTCATCCCCGAGAACTACAACATCCTGCTCTTCGTACTTGCTCCCGGAGCCTTTATCACGCTGGGTTATCTCATTGCGATTGTGAATAAATTTAAGAGTTAAGAGTGAAGAGTTAAGAGTTAAGAAGTTAAGACATTAGATTATGGAATATATATTGATTTTCATCAGCGCCATCTTCGTCAACAATATCGTGTTGGCGCAGTTCCTGGGTATCTGTCCCTTCCTCGGCGTATCTAAGAAGATTGACACCTCGCTGGGCATGTCGGCTGCCGTAGCCTTCGTCATGGTTCTGGCCACGCTCGTCACCTGGCTCGTCCAGACCTACGTCCTCGTACCTGCCGGACTGGAGTATCTGCAGACCATAGCCTTCATCCTGGTTATCGCCTCACTCGTCCAGATGGTCGAGATTATCCTCAAGAAGGTATCACCCGCCCTCTATCAGGCGCTGGGCATCTTCCTCCCGCTCATCACCACCAACTGTGCCGTGCTGGGTGTGGCTATCCTGGTCATCCAGAAAGAGATGAACCTGGGCCAGTCTATCGTCTACGCCCTCTCTACGGCTATCGGCTTCGGACTGGCACTCACCGTCTTTG
>Ga0256404_1012009_pt1 | contig 11390 bp, 7 predicted proteins | sample RumenRJG_01DNA_FD_185990 | JGI IMG/M metagenome (GOLD analysis project Ga0256404, IMG submission 185990) | Bovine rumen microbial communities from Lethbridge, Alberta, Canada - RJG_01 | ecosystem: Host-associated > Mammals > Digestive system > Stomach > Rumen | place: Canada: Alberta | collected... | reverse complement strand
TCACAAAACTAACTTGCATCTTAAATTGTAATTAGAGTACCATGTATAAAGCAATAGCATTATTATTTTTACTGTTTCCATGTGGTGTATGTTTTAGTCAAATAGACAGACAACATAATGCACCTCGCGTAGGAGATAATGTTGATTATTTCCGAGTGTCATATCCCTCTGTAAGTGTAAAAGACAATTCGGTTGTATGGGATTTGAGTCAATCCACTTTAGGGCGGAAAAAGTACACAAGTAGTTACATTCTAAATGGTGATAGCCATGATACACTTTCTATTATAGAAAGCGGAAGTAAATATTTGTGCTTCTCTGGTACGGATGCGTTCTATGAATGTGGATTTGAAAACAGTCATACCAAGATAGATTATGATATACCAATAAAGTTATATGCCTTTCCCATGTCTTATGGAGATAGCATTAACGGAGTATTTCGTGGAACAGGTAACTATTGCGACCGACAACAAATACTCACTTACGGCTCATGGACATCAAATGCTGATGCAACAGGCTCTATAATTCTTCCTTCAGGCGACACTTTACATAATGTTGTTCGCATACATTTGCAACGAAGAATGCTCTGCCGTTTTTATCCAATGAACAACACTCGTAAGCTTTTGCCAATGGTTGATATGGAAAACATTCATAATAGCTTAACTGATATTGACAGCTTGATTATCTCGGATAGTTATTTCTTGTTTGCCCGTGGTTATCGTTATCCTGTGCTAAAATATCAAACAGCCCATGCTGGAAATCAATCTGATAATGTTGAGAGAAAGGCATATTATTGTCCTCCAGAAATGCAAAAAGAACTACCGCTTGATGATGAAAATATTAAGTTTAGAACAGAAAACAGCAATAAGGTAAATAACTCAACGAATGGAACAGATAAAAACAACAATTTCAAATACACCTTTTCAAATGATTCCTATAGCAGGAATATACATATCAGCTATACAGCGGAATCTCCGATAGATGTGAATGCAATTCTCACTAATACAGCAGGTGTAGTGTATAGAACACTATCTCAAACAGGAAACATATCTGGAAGTATTGATTTTAATTATAGTTCATTACAACCAGGTCAGTATGTTGTATATATCAAGACAGGTACAGAGACTTATATAGAAAAATTCAATAATAGATAATAAATTTAAGTATGAAAAAAGTATATTTTTTATTCTCAATATATGTGTTAATCATATTATTATCACCATTTTATGCATTAGCCCAAATAAAGCCAGTATTGAATGTTCCTAGTCCAGATGTAGCAACATTAGGAACATATGGAACGATTCCTGTAAGTTTATTTACGGGAACTCCTAATATAACGATTCCGCTTCATGAACTGAAAGTAGGAAATTTTACATTCCCAATTACAGCATCTTATCATATAGGATCGGTAAAAGCAAACGCACAACCAGGAATCATCGGTCTTGGTTGGAGTTTGAATACAGATGGTTATATTACTCGTACAGTACGAGGAGTATATGATGAAAAACGATGCAAAAAAAACGAGCATGGCTTTTATGGACACGCAAAAGAGATAAAGAATATTGATTATAATCATTTTGCAGATGCAACTCGAAATAAATTACAATCAGATATAGAAGAAGATTCGTGGTATGAACTTTCCCCTGATGAATTCACTTTCAACTTTAATGGTTATAGCGGAAGTTTTTATCTTAATGAAGATGGAGGTTGGACAGTTGTTTCTGAACAAGATATAAAACTTGAATTTGATGCACAAGGTAGCGGATTCGTTAGCTATAAAGAACTAAGTAAACGGATTCCAAAATTTGACAGATGGCGTCACCATGATGAAAATCAGCGTTATTTTAACAAATTCACCCTTATTACTCCAGACGGATGCAGATATGTTTTTGGTGGAGTAAATGCAACAGAATACAGTATCCCGTATTATTCAAGAGATAATAGTGATCTTGTTCCTACGACATGGCGTTTGTCACATATATCAACGCCTGAGGGAAGAAATATTACATTTACATATGACACTTCCCCAATATTGTGTAATATACAGTATTCTCCCTCGGCAAGTGTTGTTTATAATTTTTCAGCAAATATTAGCTATTTGGATAATATGAATACAGGTCTCAAAGGCTTTAATGGCTTCATTTCTTATCCTGTAAATATCAGCAAAATAATAACCGAAATTGATACGGTTAGTTTTTCGTATCAGCGTGATTTTAGTTATGGAGATCATTTTGATAAAGGCGTACCATTATATTGGGAAAATAAAGAAGCAAGAAGTGATACATATATAAATATAGAGAACCCTTATTTACAGTTTTTTGATCTAATAAATGCGCATAAATATGGTAGTATTGGTGAATGTCAAAAAGAAATAGCAAATTCGTTTGTTTGTAAATACCTTCATAGAATGGCAATTAAAAACGTGTATGGCGGCAAAGGGAAATCTTTCTATTTTGATTATAGTTTTAAAAACAGAAGATTACTAACTTCTATTGTTACACGGTCAGGTGTACCAGCTATTTGCTATCGTCAAGCAAAGGGGGAAGGTATTTTGTATCGGATTCTAACAATTCCTGAAAATCTCACAGATGATGATATGCCTGTATGGAAGTTCACATATGACAGTACCAATATGCCGTTAAGCTATACATTACCACGTACAGATTCTGAAGGATATTATGTAGGCGGATTGTATACAATAGCTGATCCGATTTCTGATGCAGGTTATCCTTCTCCCAATCTAAAGAACACGCTTGCCTGTACGCTAAAAACTATACAATGGCCAACAGGCGGTTTTACTGATTTTAAATTTGAGTTGAACAATTATTCAAAACAAATTAATGGCTGTCATATTGGAGTGTCTGATAAATCAGGACCTGCACCTGGACTTAGAATTTCCAGCATAACAAACCGCAATAGAGATGGAAAAATTTCTTCCATTAAGAAATACTATTATAAGTACGATATAAAGTCGTCAAAAAGTAGTGGAGTCGGTAAGGAAGCTCCTAAATTTTATGTATATTATTTTTGCGAAAATGGTGCAAAATTAGAGTTAACATCATATGGAGGCTTTTTCCCTTCTGTAACTAATCATGTATCCCCAATAGTTGGGTATTCAACAGTGATAGAAGAAACTCTTAATAAAAAAGGAGCGTCAATAGGATATACAAAATACAATTATACAAATTATTCTAATGAAAGAACCAACGAACCTGCAGAATGTTGTTATAATATGAATATTGATTCATATTTGATACCCTTTACGAGTATCTCGTCTGAAGTTGGAAAACTGCAGTCTATGGAACATTTTGACAAAGATGGGAATAGAGTTATGAAGCAAGAATATGAATATGATAGAATATGTAATGGGAGTATAAGAACTCCTTATCAGCAGCATGTTATCATTTGTAGTGATCCATATCATTATTCTGATGCATATATAGGATGTATTCCTCGTGTCTATACCTTTAGTTATGTACCAGTAAAAATAAAAACAACAACATGGTCAACATTTGACAATTCATCATATAGTACAGAAAAACTTATTTGTTATAATAATCATAAAATGGAAAGTAGTAATTCTTCTCTTCAAAGTGATGGTACGTGGCTTACCACAAAGTATTATTATCCATATGATTTCAGTACTTATGATTGGATGACAAATAGGCATGTTTTTTCTCCGATTGTTAAAAAAACGGAGAGTAATGCTGAGTGTACAAAGAATACAATTTATACTTATGATAAATCGTTATGTGATAATCTATATATTAAAAACATTACTATTGATAAAAATGGAACAAAAAGAAGTTGTTATGATGTTCTTCTTGTAGATCCATGGGGAAATCCAAAGGAGATAGTTGAAAATGGTAAGCACACGTCTTTGTTTTGGATGAATATACCAAAGTTGTTAGTGGCAAAGATGGAGAATTATTCTGTATTGGGAAACGGTGAACCAAAACTTAATTATCAAACAAGACCAGGTACTTTATTTGCAACTGAAGTTTTTTCATTTACAGGAGATGGATATAAATCGCATCCTGAAAGTCTTATTCATTTATATACGTATGATAATGACCTGAATTTGCAAACATATACAGCTCCTAATTTTCATACACTTTTCTATGAATATGATGCGCTTAATAGGCTTAAAACCGTGTTTATAAAAGAACACAGACATAGTATGCATGATCGAAAGATTGTTCGTGAGTATAGATATGATTTGTATAATAATGATCAAAATCCTTCCTCGAAAAAGAAATAACAAATTAAAAAGGGCAATTAAAAAACTAAATTTGAATAAGTTCAGAATAAATGGAAAGAAAGCAAATATTTAAATTAATTTGGTTGATGCTTTTTCTTTATGCTCTACCATGTTTTTCGCAAACAACATATAAACCTCCTGTTGATATGACAGAGGATATCCCACAGATAGAAATAGAAAAAGGGTATGCTGATACTATTAGACTTCAAAAATATACTAAGGAAAAAACTCCAGAACACCTTTGTGCGTGTATTTTAAATTTAGATACCGCCCAAACAGTTCGTTTCAGATTGCTTGAATTCTCGTATGAATTAGGCAACGGTTCTGGATTTCCTAACGTAGATATGGCTCTAAAAATAAAAATATATCGTCGAGAAGGAAATAATGAAACTTTATTTCTTTCTTTACCATGGACAGTATCTAATAGTTTTGTGGATAATACCGAAAAAGATGATGCATATTTAGATGATGATGTGATTAGTATAAAGGTTGAAGACGATAGTATTATTGATAAGAATGGTATTACCACATGTGAATTGCCTGCTGGTGAATATACCATTTATTATAAAGGATATAGTCTGGCTGCGGAGTCAATACCGATTCTGAATGCGGTACCACTCGATATCTCATCAGTCCAAGAAAACTATATGATAACAGTAGAGAAATCTTTCGTGGAGATTGTTTTGGAAAGTTTGCCTTTGCGTCCTCCTTCTGTTCCTTCTTATCTTTCAGGTTGGAATAGTATAATGACTTTTACGAGTAATGATGGAAGTGGGGAAAATGGCAATAAAGTCTTAGTATTTTACGATGATTTTGGACGTAAAAATAAAACTCTTGAAGAAAACATAACGCCTGATAGAAATAGTCTTTTAACTGTTCAGGAATATGATGGCTTTGGTAGAGCTTCTCGTACGTGGATGCCTGGTATTGTGACTGGTTCTGTCTCTTCAGAGTCTGTTATGGCTTGGGAACATAGAAAACTTAGTATGTCTTCCAATTCTGATGCAGAACCTTATTCCCAAACAGTATATGAAGCCTCTCCATTATCTCGTCCACTCAAGTTGTATGGAGTAGGTAAAAAGTGGCACACTGATGATAAATTTGTGGCAAAAGATTATTATGGAAATGAATGTGGAAATGACGCTCTTGGATGTTATGTGCTGAAAGTAGAGGAGAGTTCTAATAGTACTTTGATAAAGTGTAGCGGTGAGTATGAGTCGGGAAGATTGTCTGTTGTTAAAACAGAAAGTGAAGACGGAAATGTTTCTTATGTTTTCAAAGATTTCAATGATAGTATTATCATGGAAAGAAATTTTCTTGGTAAACAAAAGAAACTTGACACGTACTATGTCTATGACGCCTTTGGTAATCTTTGTGCAGTACTTCCTCCTGCTGTTTCTGCAGAAATAAGTTCAGGATATCTTGATACAGAACTTGTTAATAGATATGGCTATCTTTATAGATATGATGGTAAGGACAGATTGATTGCAAAGAAACTTCCAGGATGTGACTGGATATATTATGCTTATGATATTGATAATAGATTAATCTTTACTCAAGATGGTAAACAGAGGAAAAAAGGTGAGACTTCATTTAAACTGTATGATAAATTAAATAGGATATGTGTAATAGGTTCTTGTAATTTTACTTTTACTCCTGGTTACGAGATATCTTCAAGTGTAACTTGTAGTTATGTGGGAAAAACAGGAGTATTTGCAGGGTATGCAGTTTCTGGAACTACTTTCGGAAATGCTGTGATTCAACAAGCAACATACTATGACAATTATTCCTTCTTGGCTGATTTATGCGGTAATGCTGTTATTCCGATAGGGGATGCTATGTATGGGAAAACAGCAGAATTCATTCAGGGATTAGCCACAGGATCTGCTGTTGCTGTATTTTCGCCAGATAGTACTAATTGTAAAATGTTATATTCTCTTGTAAGATATAACAGCCGTGGGTGGATTATACGAACAGAAACAGAAAACTACAATGGTGGTTATAGTACAGAGGATACTATGTATGATTTCTTGGGAAAACCACGTAAGAAATATAGAACTTATAAAATATTAAAGTCCCAAGAATTGCAACACGAACAATATGAGTATAGTTATGACCATGTTGGGAGGCTTCTATTTATTTCATATAAACTGAATGATGGTGAAGAAAAAATACTTGCAGATAATGAATATGATGAACTTGGTCGATTGAAAAAACGAGGAGTTAATAATGAGGATGTGCTGTCAACAAATTACAACTATAATATCCGTTCATGGACGACAGATATTTCCAATCCGCTTTTTTCTGAAAAGCTGTATTATAACGAAAGGCATGGAGGAAATATTCCTCAATATGGTGGAAACATATCTGCCATGGAATGGAGGGTTAACTCAGGAAATGGTTCAGATGCTTTGCGTGGCTACAATTATACTTATGATAATTTGAGCAGATTGCTTAAAGCTGATTATATGGAGAACGGAACACCGAGTGACCATTATGGCACAAGCTACACCTATGACGCAATGGGAAATATTCTGTCGCTTCACCGTAATGGATTGCATAACAACCACACGTTTGATGAAATAGACAATCTAACCTATACCTACGAGGGTAATCAACTTATAAAAGTTGATGATTCTGCACAAGATCCCATCTATAAGGACTGCTTTGATTTCAAGGATGGTGCAGACGAAGATATCGAATATGAATATGATGCAAATGGCAATATGACTAAGGATTTAAACCATGGAATTTGCAACATTGAATATAATTGTATAAATTTGCCGAGTAGAGTTGAATTCCTTGACGGAAGCAGAGTGCTCTACACCTATGATGCAAAAGGAACCAAATTGAGAACCGACTATTATATTAACCCGATGCCAGTAGTTGCGCCACAGGCAGCTAATGAACAAGGTGCTTCAAGTGCAAATTTGAGGCATACTTGGACAGACTATTGTGGCAATTTCATCTATGAGAACGACACCCTAAAGCAAACACTTATTGAGGGTGGATATATCTCATATGAGTATCCAAAAAACACAGCTGTTACTTCAATTTCTCAACTTGCTCCAACTTATCACTTCTATGTTCAAGATCACTTGGGCAACAATCGTCTTGTTGTTGATGAGAAGGGCACAATTGAGCAGATAAACCACTATTATCCTTTTGGTGGCTTGATGGGTGAAAGCAAGAATATCAGTTCTAATCAAAGATACAAATACAATGGCAAGGAGTTTGACCGCATGCATGGTTTGGATTGGTACGATTACGGCGCCCGCTTTCATGACCCAGCAACTGGTCGCTGGTTCTCTGTTGATCAGTTGGCTGAGAAATATAAAGAAACAAGTCCTTATGTTTATTGTGCTAACGACCCTGTGAAACATATTGATCCAGATGGAAAGGAAAAGATTAGTCTATTGTCTGCCTATACTAATGGTAAAAGTAATAAGGATTTGTATAAAGAAGTTCGGAGTTTTAAAGATGAGAAAAATGTAATAAATATATGGGCGCATGGATATCATGATGGGAAAGAAATGGGTATAGTACAAGGAAAAAACAAGCAAATAGATACGCCTGAAAAAATGATTGCGATTTTAAATAAAGATAGTAAAGTATGGCGAAATAGAAAAAATGGGGAAAAAATTATTATTGTATTACATTCTTGTAAAGCAAGTGCTTTTGCACAAAAATTGTCGCAAAGCAGTTTGTTTAAAGACGTACTAATTGTTGCCCCTACGGAAAACCTTACGGTTGAAACAAACAAAGAGACTGGAGAATACATAAGATCAGAAGTAACAAATGAAGAAGATGCAAATAAACTGTCTAATAACAGAGATGAAGTCTCGTTTGGGAAGTGGGCTGCATATAAAAATGGAACTCCTTATAATTCTTATCCTGGTGAATCATTAGATAATAATACTCCGGGTTCTGTTGGTTTTAGTTATAATATATGGGATAGAATCTTGAATTTTTTAATAAGAAAATAATATGAAAATCTTAAGGACACTTTTATTTTGCCTTATTGCAATCATCTTAGGCAAGATAGCATTCTATTATTTTGAAGTGAATTGCTATGATTGTATACACGATAAACATATCGTTACGAAATATTCTTATTATAGTACCAGCAAAAACGATACAATTCATAGTAAATATTATATTCCTACATTAACTAAAATATATCTGTCAGGTCAAGATACCTGTTCTAATATTGTAGATAGAATAGTATGGCGTTATATGGATGATCTTGAGCTAAGTGCATGTGAGAAATTAAGTTTTTATATGTATGTCGCAAACAAAGGCAAGCCTCGTTATATATATGATAGGATAGATTCATTTTTCGAAGGTATAGATTTTTATTACAATAAAGATGATAATAAACATCTTCAAGAATATGTGTTCTTTTTTAGAGAAAAATATTTAAGGATGTGGGCTTCTCTAGGGAGTAAAGTTGCAAAAAATGATTTAGAAGAACTATATAAAAAATACAATTATGAAAAAAACAACAAAAAATAATATATTCTTGGGGTTAATATGTTTTGTAGGAAGTTTTTTATATAATGCAAGGGAATACATATATGGAGTAAAATATTATTATCCAACAGATATGTGTTCTCATTTTGAAAAGGAAGCTGTTTTGGAACATGGAGATATTGAAGCCTACCATTTTATAGTTGACTCTATACGTAATGATGGCTTTTCACCAAAAGGAAATTGTCTTGGATATGCTCTTATAATGGCAGCTGCATTTGATTATACGCCTGCAAACTATGACGCCTATATATCTCTTAGAGATACATTCGGAGATATAAATGAAATGGATGATGACACAAAAGATATTGCTCTTTTCTTTTTGAAACAAGGAGCAAAAGGCAACGATGCCAAATGTATGAAACGTTTGAAGGAATTAAAAGTAAAATACTGAGTTGGAATCATGAGAAAAATAAACTATGCCGAATATGAATTGAAGTAATTGTTGCTTATTGTTGAAAAAATAGTATTATTCCATTGTAAATAGAACAAAATTGAGAACAGACTATTATATTAACCCAATGAAAGCAGTAGTGCCACAGGCTTCAAACCAAGCAATTAATGGAGCTACAAATTTGGTTCATACTTGGACTGATTACTGCGGTAACTTTATCTATGAGAATGACACTTTGAAACAGACGCTCATAGATGGTGGGTATATCTCTTATGTTTATTCTCAGGGTGCAACTCAACCCACTCCTATTTATCATTTCTATGTTCAAGACCATCTTGGCAACAATCGTCTTGTTGTTGATGAGAAGGGCACAATAGAGCAGGTGAACCACTATTATCCTTATGGTGGCTTAATGGGTGAAAGCAAGAATCTTAGTTCCAGTCAAAGATACAAATACAACGTCAAGGAATTCGACCGCATGCACGGCTTGGATTGGTACGATTATGGTTCAAGATTCCATGACCCTGCAATCGTTCGTTGGTTCTCTGTTGATAAGTTGGCTGAAAAATATAGAGCTATAAGTCCGTATGTGTATTGTGCAAACGATCCTGTGAATAAGTTTGATCCAGATGGAAGAGAAGTAGTGGATAAATTAGCAACCAAAACTGCTGGGCAAAAAATAACAAAAAGCAAATTTAAGACAAATGTTCATGATAACATAAATGCTATAATTATTATGGTTCATGGTGGAAATAATGGACAGTCTATGTCCTTTATAAATGAATTAACCCCAGATATGTCTTTTAAAATAGTTAAAGGCAGTGATTGTTATTCTCTTTGTAATTTTTTGGAAGACGAAAGCCAATATTGGAACACTTGGAAAGAAAATAAGTATATAATGCTTATTCCTGATATAGTTATTTTCTCATGTGGAACTGGTGTAGAGAATGGTATCGCACAAGAACAATCTAAAGACTCCAATTTACATGATATATCTGTTTTTGCTCCTTCTGACGATATCATAATTTCACCAGATGGGACAGCAACAGTTGATAATAATGGAGTGTGGAGAGAGTTCATAAATGGAGAAGTTGTAAATGAATATCCCGGAAATGTTACTCCCGGAACAGAGAATTTTTCAAAAAAAGAAAATAATGACACCCCTAACTTTTATCCTACAATAAACAATGAAAAATAATTTTGTAATTATTTTACTTTTACTTATTTCTGTAAGTAAATGTATGGCTAATAGACAAGGAAACTTATATGATAATTCCATTTTGTCAAGTAACGAAATTGTAGCGTGTTTACTTGATACTGGTGAAGTCTATCATCTTGGAGATAAAAATCCTCCAAGCAAAGATGATATAAATTTATTTATAAAAAATAGAGACCAAAAATCATATAGTAACTTATTGGTGAAATTTCAAGATGCTGATGTTTATTGGGAATCTTTACTATATATGTTGGTTGCTGCAAATCAATTTAAAATAAATAATGCAAATATAGAGATCATAAATTGTGTTTCGGATGGCTTGTCAAATCCTTATATTACAGAACATTCAAGGGCAATAGGTCTATATTATCTTAACAAATGGAAATACAAAGATTCTAAGTTCTATAATCGAGTTTGTAGGGTGTTTAATAATAGTTCGTCTCATAGTACAGCCATTAATGTTCCTAACATAAATAGTAAAAGTTCAGATATTTTAAAGATAAAAGCAAACTGCCTGAACGGCTCTATAGATGCCTATTGTGAGTTAAAGGCTCATTTATATTGGAGTCCGATGTATGGGATATTGTTATATTATGCATTTATCATGGCAGATAGATATTATTACAGCCCTGCTAAATTTGACATAATAGACATCATTAATAGATTTTATAGAGAAAACGAATTAGGTGAACCTGATGAGGGAATTAAATATTTCTGTGATTTCTTTCTATCTAAAGATCAACATCAATGGAAATGGGAGTAGCTTAATCTAAGCTCAGCCGTTTAAATATAATGGAAAGGAACTTGTATGATGCATGGATTAAACACATACGATTATGGCGCACGCCAGTATTATCCTGCTCTGCCTGTTTGGGATAGAGTGGATCCTCATTCAGAGGATTATTATCAATATTCTCCATATTCCTATTGCTATAATAATGCCATTAATTCTATTGATATTGACGGAAAAGATGGCTACTTGCTTTATTGGG
>Ga0256404_1012008_pt1 | contig 11391 bp, 10 predicted proteins | sample RumenRJG_01DNA_FD_185990 | JGI IMG/M metagenome (GOLD analysis project Ga0256404, IMG submission 185990) | Bovine rumen microbial communities from Lethbridge, Alberta, Canada - RJG_01 | ecosystem: Host-associated > Mammals > Digestive system > Stomach > Rumen | place: Canada: Alberta | collected... | reverse complement strand
TTCGTGCTCCATGTGGGGCGTGTCATGAAGTCTATCCTCCACTTTTGTGCAAGCACAAGTGGAGGAAGACTTATGACACTTATATCATCATATTATGCTTGAAAGTGAGGTTCTATCATGGTTATTTCAAAGAATATGGAAAAATTGGTTGCAGGAAGCTCGACTATCAGAAAACTTTTCGAAGAAGGTATACAGATGGCCGCTGAGGTAGGTGCTGATAATGTTTATGATTTCAGTCTCGGAAATCCCGCATCACCGGTGCCTCAGGAAGTCCGTGATTCAATAGAAGATATTCTTGATAACACCGACGGAAACCTCGTCCACGGATACATGAAGAACGCCGGCTACGATGAAGTACGCAAGGCCGTTGCAGACAGCCTGAACAGAAAGAACGGAACCTCATATACTCTTGAAGACATCATCATGACCTGCGGCGCTGCCGGAGCCATGAACTGTGTTTTCAGAAGTCTGCTGGCTCTCGATGATGAGGTCATAACATTTGCACCTTTCTTCGGTGAATACAGAAGCTATGTGGCAAATTACGGAGGCAATCTGGTGGTGGTTCCTGCGGATACAGAGACCTTCCAGCTGAACCTGGATGCTCTCCGCCCTCTCATCAACGAAAAAACCAAGTGTGTCATCATCAACAACCCGAACAACCCTTCAGGTGTCATCTATACAGAGGAGCCCCTGAGAAAGCTCAATGACATACTCGTTGAAGCCGAAAAGGAAATCGGACACCCGATATACGTGCTTGCTGATGAGCCTTATCGTGAGCTGGTTTACGGTGGTCAGACTGTCCCTTATATCCCGAATATAATCAAGAACAGTATCTTCCTTTATTCCTTCAGCAAGACTCTTTCCCTGCCGGGAGAGCGAATCGGATATATGGCGGTTTCAAAGGATATCGATTACTATGATGAGCTTATTTCGGCTCTTGTTGTCGCAAACCGCTGCCTCGGTTACATCAATGCGCCGTCACTGTTCCAGCTTGTTGTTGCAAGATGTCTTGATATACCTGCAAACCTTGAATTCTATGACAGAAACCGCAGGCTTCTATATGATGAGCTTACACGACTGGGTTTTAAAGTGGTTCATCCTGACGGAGCCTTCTACATGCTCATCAAGTCTCCTGTTCCTGAAGAGGATGACTTCGTTGCCATGGGAAAGAAGTACCACATAATCCTTGTACCGGCTAAATCCTTTGGTTGTCCGGGCTATGTACGTCTGGCTTACTGCGTTTCCCACGATATGATAAAGCGCTCACTTCCTGCATTTGAGAAGCTCGCTCATGAATACTTCGATAAGTAAAGAACCGGCTCATATAAAATATCTGGCACAGTATATTTATCCATAAAATTTTCAAGCTTCAAACAAAAAGCATCTGTATCCAAGGGCTATAAAAACGCACTCAGGATATAGATGCTTTTGTCTTTTACCGGGTTTGTGATAACATATATATGATACAGTGGGCGGTATCATATAGTTATTTAATCTTGTGAGGAGTATATGGATCATTCTTCAATACACGAATATGACGAATTTATCATAAGCAACAGACAGCGGATCAATGAGTACCTGAATATCGTTCTCAGGTATTTCATTCTGACGGGTCCTGCCATAGCTATAGGTGTACAGGCAAAAATATTTCACTATGTCACTTATATAACCTGTCTTCATATCAGCATTCTGGTTTTACTGCTTTCATCACTGCATCTTATGCTTCTTAAGCGGATTCCCTATTCTGTGGCGGTCAGTGTGTTTGCTCTTACTTCACTGGATATTCTTTTGTTTTACATGTGCTTATCCGGTGTGTCCATAAGACTAACATGGTTCCTCGTTCCGCTTCTGAGTATGCTTTTCTGTGACAAGAGGCTGTATTATTATTCGGTCGCACTTAACTTTGTCATGTTGTCAGGAACTGCGGCCTTTACTTCCTTTTTTCAGGCCGCTCAGATAGGTGCCTATCCCAACGGGTCGACTGCATTGTTCCTGAACTCCATGGGCGGATACACTATAGAGACTCTCGTCATGTTATTTTCCGGAAGCATGATACTGAATCTGGCATCGGAACGCTATAAGGAACTTTTCAGAACCACAAGCATCATTGAAAACCAGAAAAAGGAAATGTCGGAAAAGGCAGAGCTTCTTGATGCTGTTGTAAAAATATATGATACCGTTAACCTTATCGATTTTGTCAACAGCACCGAAACCTCTTTCAAGAGCCAGAACAAGGATCCCCGTTACGTGGACCTCAAGCGTCAGAGTCAGAGTATCATAAATCAGCATCTCCAGAAATATATAGTTCCCTCACAGCATGAATTCTTTATGGATTTTACAAATCTGCAGACATTGAGGGACAGACTCCTGCATAAGACCATCATCAGCGAAGATTTCATTCATACGGAATTCGGGTGGATACGTGCAGAGTACATAGCTGTTTCTGCTGATAATGACGGATTTCCCACAGCTGCATTCTACGTTACAAGAAATGTGGATGCGGAAAAGAAAAAAGAGGCCAGCCTCCTCCACATGTCCATGACCGATGAGCTTACAACCCTTTATAACAGAAGGCGTTATGTGAAGGATGCAGAAGAACTTAAGCAAAATCCTCTTCCGGAAGATCTGGTCATCTTCTCAATGGATGTAAATGATCTGAAGACCATAAATGACACCAAGGGACATACTGTAGGTGATGAGCTTATAAAGGATGTGGCCCGCTGCCTTGCAGCTTCAGTAGGTACACTGGGAACTGTTTACCGTACCGGAGGAGATGAATTTATCGCTATAGTTCATACCCTGGATCCGGCACATATTTTTAAAACTATTTCCGATACCGCAAATTCCTGGAAAGGTGTATATCCTGATAAGCTCAATATCTCAGTGGGCTATGCAGCCTATAAGGATCATCCCGAGATGAGCTTTGAAGATCTTCAGGTTCTTTCAGATGAAGAGATGTATGCAGAAAAAGACCGCTACTACAGAGAAAACCATATCGACAGAAGACGTAGAAGACACCGCACAAGATGATTTAGTAAAGAGAATTATCTCAGAACATACTTTTACTTACCGAAAAGATACACCGGTCAGCAAAGTATGGCCACAGCCAAATAAATACAAAGAAAAATCAAGCCGGAAACACCTTTTCACATGTGTTTCCGGCTTGATTTTTTACTGTTTAAATGTCTTCTGGATTCCATTAAACATTTTTAGCTTTACATAAAGTCCTGGGGATTTTTTATACTATTTGAACTTTACATTAACGGCAGATTCTGTAAATCCTTGCAAAATAACTTTTGAATGGTCAGTTCTCATCACTTTATAAATCCGACCTGCTTTGAGATGATCTCTACCTGCTCATCCTTTTTCCTGTTGTATTCGACCTTTTTCTCCTCGAAGTAGTTCTTTCCGTAGGAATCGATGGATACAATAAGCGGTCCGAACTCTTCAACATGGCAGTGCCAGAGAGTTTCAGGCATACCGAGATCCTTCCACTGAGCCTCAACTATCTCCTTTACTTCAACTGCTGCCACAACTGCATTACCTGCAGGGAATACACAGTGGATAGCCCCGAAATCCTTGCAGGCCCTGGCAGTGTTCTCTTTCATGCCGCCCTTTCCGACTATAACCCTGACACCTGTTTCCTTTACGAATTCATACTCGAACTTCTCCATACGCATGGAAGTTGTAGGTCCTACAGAAACCATTTCATACTTCTCGTCACCTAAAGGTCTTATGATAGGACCTGCATGTAAGATTCCGCAGTTTCTTACATCAACAGGAATCTCTCTTCCCTCCTCAACAACTCTTCTGTGGGCAACGTCACGACAAGTAGTAAGGTCACCTGAAAGGTAAACTATATCGCCGATATGAATGTCCTTCAGATCTTCTGCGTTTACCGGTGTTACCAGTATCTTCTTTCCATCTTTTATTTCAACAGCCATTTTATGCCTCCTTATACTCAAAACCAGTATGTGTATCAACAGTAAAGTTCAGATCCTTATCGAAAACGATATGTCCGCGTCTGTGGCTCCAGCAGCCTACATTGACTGCAACACCGATTGCAGACGGGTGACGGGCTGTGTTCTCGATATTAACGCCCATTACCGAATAATTTCCGCCCATGCCCTGAGGTCCGAGGCCTATAGCATTGATACCGTCCTCAAGAAGCTTTTCCATCTTGGCAGCATTGGCATTCTCATTATGTGTGCCAATGTTTCTCATAAGCGCCTTCTTGGAGTTCAGTGCCGCCGTTTCAACCGAGGTAGCAACGCCCACGCCAACGAGGAGCGGAGGACAGGCATTGAGTCCGTAGGTTGTCATTCTGTCAAGTACGAACTTCGTAACACCTTCGTATCCTTCACCCGGCATCAGGACGGTAGCATTACCGGGAAGTGTACAGCCGCCGCCGGCCATGTAGGTGTAGATCTCGCACTTATCGGAATTCGGAACGATATCCCACCACACTGTAGGTGTGCCCTTTCCGACATTCTTTCCTGTGTTGTATTCGTCAAATGTCTCCACCGAGTTATGACGGAGCGGGGTCTTGATGGTGGAATCTATAACTGCTTCCTTGAGAAGAGCCTCCACATCATCGATAAGGGGGAACCTTGTACCGCACTTTACCCAGAACTGAAGTACACCTGTATCCTGACATGACGGACGGTCAAGCTTTACAGCCAGCTCCTGATTACGGAACATGGTGTCATAGATAACCTTTGTCATAGGGCTTGTTTCCTTGTCACGAAGTTCCTCGAGCTTTGCGATAACATCATCCGGCAGCTTCTTTGCAGTAAAACCAACAAACTGTGACATGATGTCGGTCATTTTCTTTACCTGTGTTTCATTGGACATAATAGTTTGTCTCCTTTCAATACCAAAACTTAGTGAATTTATTTAACCCGGAAAAAACGGGAATGCGATCGGAAGTATGATCATGCTGACGATAGTCGCGATGACTATAAGCGGCAGACCCGCCTTCACGTAATCATTGAATTTGTATCCGCCGGCACCCACTACCATGGTGTTTGCAGGCATTCCTATAGGTGTTGCGTATGCGCAGGAACCGCCGATGACGCAAGCCATAAGAACTGCTCTCGGGTCTGCTCCCATACCCTGTGCTATGGAGAGGCAGATTGGAGCCATAAGCGCTGTGGTAGCTGTATTGGACATAAAGTTCGTCATGATACAGCAGAGAATAAACACTACAAAAGTAAGGACGTATGGTGACGGGTTTGCTCCAAGAGCTCCGATAACAGCATTGGCAATCATCTCACCTGCCCCTGTCTTATCAAGAGCTTCCGCAAGAGAAAGTGTGCCGCCGAAAAGGAAAATGGTCTTTAAATCGATGGCCTTAAGGGCATTATTCTCTGAGATAACTCCTGTAAGGATAAGAAGCAGTGCTCCGATACATCCGGTGATGCAAAGCTTGATGCCTATCTGATCTTCAAAGATCATTCCGAGAAGTGTTCCAATGAGGATGACCAGTGACAGGGTCTTTTTCCACTGTGGTACACCGCTGAAATCCTGTGCATCGTCAAAAATCGAATCGTCATTTGAAGTGTCGTGATTCGGAAGAAGCTTGTATCCGACAGTTGCATAGAAAAGAATACCTGCGATCAGTATGGGAAGACCAACGATTCCATACTCAAAGAATCCGAATTTAAGTCCCAGCGGTTCAAGAGTTGACTGGGCGATCATGTTTCCCGGAGCTCCGATGAGTGACAGGTTACCGCCCATGGCTGCTGCAAAAACCAGGGGCATAAGCAGTCTCGATCTCTTGAAGCCTGATTTGGCTGCTATACCTATAACTACCGGAATGAGAACTGCCGCGGTACCTGTGTTTGATAGTACACCGCTCATGAGTCCTACGATCACCATGATGGCTACAATCAGCTGCTTCTCGGTCTTTGCAAACCTTGTTACGAGACCGCCGATCTCATTGGCCATCCCCGTTTCAAAAAGTGCTCCTCCGACAATGAACATGGCTACGAACAGAATAACATTTGAATTAATGAAGCCTTTAAAAGCTGTGCTGACATCAAGTACATTTGTGACTACGAGACCTGTACAAACGATCATGGATGTCACACCCAGTGGAATTTTTTCCGTCACGAACATGACTATGGCAAATGCCAAAAACAATATAGTTATTAACGCTGGACTCATTTTTACCTCCGTTTTGGTCTTTCCATTCTCCTTCCGAATGGAAATCTTACCAAAGTTTTTTTCTTCAGAACTTTGCTAGATTCTTTTGAAATCGTCCGGCCGGGTAATTTCATATCTTATATGCTCATTATGAGGGATACACTTGATTTTGTACATTTGGCCATTTGGAGGTCAGTATAAGGAAAAGTTAAGCTGGCAAAAACAAACATTGTATTTTATGCACATTGCACATATTCCGTGATGCTTATTCTACATCTGACACAGTCATTCTCTATTGAACTGACCGGTAAAAACAGGCTACTATATCTGAAACTGTATTGATACAGTGACCGTTTCTATGATTGTGAATAAATGAAGGCTATTCTATGACACTGACACAACTCGAATATTTCTGTGCTGTATGCAGATATCACAGCATATCAAAAGCGGCTGAGGAACTTTTCGTTTCCCAGCCGGCTATATCAGTTGCTATACGAGAGCTTGAGAATGAATTTCATCTCAGGCTGCTTAATCATGCTAAAAACAAAATCTCTCCAACACAGGAGGGGATAGAATTCTATAAAAGAGCCGAGGAGATCCTCGGCCAGACTCAGGATATGTATACTGACTTCTCACAGCTGGCAGAAAATACCAAGCCCATACGACTTGCCATACCGCCGCTCATGAGCACAGTATTCTTTCCAAGAATGATAGACGCTTTTCATGAGTCATACAGTGACGTGCCTGTACAGCTTTATGAATATGGTTCCGTAAGAGCCAGAGCACTCCTTGACACAGGCGCCCTTGATATCGCTCTTGTAAATATGGATGTTTACAATCTTGAAAATTACAACAGCCAGGTTCTTATGGAGGACAGCCTTGTATATTGCGTTTCAAGAAACCATCACTATGCATCGGAAAAAGAGATTTCCATGGAAATGCTTAAGGACGAACGCATTATACTTCTGAACACTGACTCGGTTCAGACCAAGCTTCTAAAATCAAAGTTCAATTCACTCAAGCTGAAACCAAATATCATCATGTACTGCAGCCAGCTGGATACCACCCTGAATTTCCTTCGTGGAGGAGACTGCGGTGCCTTTCTCTACAGCGCACTTGCAGTAAATCCGAGGGATTTTGTGAAGATCCATCTCTCTTCCAAAAACAGTTCCCAGTTCGGACTCATATGGAAAACAGGAACCTTCATCCCTCAGAATACTTCGAAGTTCATCGAATTCGCAAAGAACTATGACATAGGAGCGTTTTATTAACAGTCTTACTGACCTTTAATCTGCCTCGGAGGTAAGTTCCGGCTTTATCGCAAAAAAATGACACCCATAACCTTTATTCGGATTATGGATGTCATTACCGTGGCTCAGTCTATATCCCGACCGTGCCCTAGTGTTTTTTCGTTTGTTGACACATTATATGAAACGGGTTTATAATTCTCCATCAAGGCCAAGATGTCCACCATGTTCTGACCTGAGTCTCCATGGGCAACATTTCCTTCTGTATATCTGTTGTTTATCCCCATATCTCGATGAACTTATCAAACCGTGGAAGCTGTATCTTCAGATATCCTCGATCATCACCATCAACTATATGCTTGTTTATGAGCCTGTCTCTGTAGACAGAATAAGTTCCGGGGTTTTTCATCAGTGCCTTTATATCTTCGGTCTTCCCGGTTTTTGACTCATAAATACACTTGACTAAGTTTTTTTCTGCCGGAGTCAGATCTCTCCATATCAGATCATAGGAATCTCTGAACAGTATCCTGTCGAAATCCGAGAGTATATCTTCCACTGTTTCCGCGTCACTTTTTGAAAAGTAAAGTGAACCTAAAACCTGATATGCATATGCATATCCTCCGGACAGTTCCTGCAATCTTTTTGCCTCTTCTGTATTCACTTTCAGAAGTTTCTCGTACATATACACGATATCGTATTTGTTCAATGCCTTTATCTCTTTTGAATCTGCTCTCTTAAAAAAAGTCAGATTCTTCTCTGATGAAAAATCTTCGATATTTTGAGATAACCCTGTTACAACCAGATATACCTGTAACCCTTCCAATATCATAGATCCAAAAATAGAAAGAAACTTTACCATTGACTGAGTCTTGGATATATCATCAATTCCGATAAGCACTTTATACTTTTTCTTATTCGCCTTTTTAATAAGGTCAGTCAGAACTGCCTCTTGGGAATAATAACGATCATTATCAGTAAAAGATCTGGATATACTGATGGAACCTTCCCCTTCTACTGAAAGAACATGACCGGATAATGAAGCAGTAGAACTGATGGCTGTTGTTTCTGATTTTGAATTCAGAAAGCTTTCCATATTCATCTTGGCTATCAATGTTTCTATAGCATCACCTGCTGCAGAAAGCGTGTAAACCAGCCAATCCTTCTTTTCCTTTATGGCTCTGATTACCTTACTGTACTCTACTGATTTTCCCGAGCCCCTGAGACCGGTTATCTTGTATACGCATTTATTTGATTCTTCACTGCAAAAATTATTTATGATTTCGTCAGCGATTCCATTGTCAATATATGCCTGTCCTGCTACTCCCGGAGTTCTTGTGAATGGATCAATTTTTGTCATGATAGTTTCCCTTTATTTAAAATAATGTGTATTTATTCATTCTTTATAGCATTTATCCTTTTTTATCTATTACGCTATTTTTTTATTCTTTTTTATCATTCTATCATTTCTTTTATTTTATCTCAAGACTATCAGATAGACATATTCATCCATCTCTTCCTTCAATTCAGGTGTTAGTACCGATTCATCTATAGAATGTGGAATACCCTTTAGGAACTTCCTGCAAGGCTCCATGAAAAAGGTTGGGAGATAAATCTAACATCCTGCATTTCGCAGTGTGATCATAGTCTTCAATTCTGAACAGCTTTCTTCCTCCTTACACCTTATTCTTTCCCGTAAATCTCATTGATTCTGTTTTCATCCACTCCGAAAAACCAGGTCAGTACAAAACCTCCTAAATATGCGCATGACAGTGCTATGACATACTGAAGCTGCTGTCCCGGCTCCACGACCAAAAGTCCGAAAAGACCTGAAACTCCCTGAGTGTCTGTACCTATGTGAAATAGTGTCACAGCTATACCACCGAATCCCGCTCCGAGGCATGCTGTAATGAAGCTCCTTCCCAGAGGAAGGGTTACCGCATACATAAGAGGCTCTCCTACTCCGAGAATGCCTACAGGGATCGCTTCATGAATCAGTTTTTTAAGATGCTTATTTTTTGTTTTGAAGTATAAAGCAAGTCCAGAACCAACCTGTCCTCCGCCTGCCATCATAAGAACAGGAAGCAGATAATCTATTCCTTTAGTGGGTCCTGTCGGATCGTTCAACATTACATGTATGGGCTTCAAAGCCTGATGAAGTCCTGTGGCAACCAGCGGAAGGAACCCTGCAGAAAGAATGTAGTCACCAAGTAGACCCATTTTACCGTAGGCAAAATCCATGGTGACGTAGATCAGGTTTGTAAGAACAGCGCTTACAGGCTGAATTATTGTAACCATAGATATCGCACCCAGGATAAGTACCAAAAGGGGAGTCAGAAAGGTATCAAGCATGACCGGAACTCTCTTCCGTATCTCCCTCTCGAACACAGCAAAGACTCCTCCTGCAATAAGGGCAGCTATGAGTCCTCCATGTGAAGGGTTATACGTTGCATTCGTCATGGGAAGGATGACATCGGATCCTCCGTACTGTGAAAGAAGCGGCATGGAAACATTGGCAATACACATAGCACCCGCCAGACCTCCAAGGATAGGAGTTCCTCCGAATTCTCTGGCAGAATTGAAGCCCACGAACATTGGGAGATATGCGAACATGGCCCATCCCATGGTGCGTATACATTCATACCACCATGCTCCGTTGTATCCCCCCTGACCTGCAACATTGATGATGTTCGTAATTCCGTTTATAAGACCTGCGGCGATGATTCCAGGCAGGAGAGGCACAAAAATATTTGCTATTTGTTTTAAAGAGTTTTGAATATGCCGGTCATATTTTTTCAGCTGCGATACCTTGTTTTGCAATGCCAGTTCTTCAGCACACTCCTCCTGAGCAAGTGATTTTTCAGATATGTCATCCGGCTCACTGTCAAAAGTATCTATAGAATCATTTCCAAAATCAGATGATTCACTACCTTTTGCTTTGTCCTGCTCATCCTCCAGAATCTTTCTGAAAGCCTCCAGTACCTTGTTGACAGTACCCGGGCCGAAAACGATCTGCAGTGTATCCGACTTGACTACCGAAAGTACACCATTGATTTTCTTTATACCTTCAATATCTGCTTTAGAAATATCTACTATACCCAGCCTTAGCCTGGTCATGCACACTTCTGTGCTGCTGATATTTTCTTTTCCTCCTGCCAGAACAAGTATCTGTCTACTGATATCTGAATATTCCATGGTCTGTACCACCTCAAATTAAGACTGTTGATCCTGTTCTACCGGTGACTATTTAGTTCCTTCCCTTGGACTCATCCTTCAGCCACGCGGATGTCCTCCATAAATCCTCACCCATACCGACATAGGTCTTCTTTTCATCGTCCCATACTTCACCATTCAGCAGATCTTCATAGTACTCATAAAATCCGTTTGCGCCGAAGGTTGTTCTGCATTCATAACCGTGCTTTTCTGCATGTAATCCTCCATTATAGGATTAAGATCTTCACTGATGAAAAATTTATACCCTGTCAGATTTATCCCTGCCAGACATATAATCATAATTGCCAATGCTTTTCTGATTTTCATCTCATCTTCTCCATTTAAGTTTCTATATTATATCGACGTATTTATATCTGCATTATCTGAATCACTGTCAGAATCATCATCTGTACTATCTTCGTCTGAAGCCTTTTCTTCTCCGCTTTCTGTATCATCGGAATTGATTTCACTGTCTGTCACGCCCTTTTCGTCTTCTGAAGAAGACTCATTAGATGAATCTTTTGAATCTCTTTCTTCTTCTGTATCAGAGTTCCCTGATTCTGCAGAGGCTGTTGACCCTTCAGATGTTTCAATGTTTTCACCTTCCGACAGAGTCTCACCGAATGAATCTTCTGAATCTCTTTCTTCTTCTGTATCAGAGTTTCTTGATTCCGCAGGGGCTGTTGACCCTTCAGATGTTTCAATGTTTTCACCTTCCGACAGAGTCTCATCAGATGAATCTTTAGTATTATTTTCTTCATCTACATTACTGCTGTCAGATTCTGTA
>Ga0256404_1012007_pt1 | contig 11392 bp, 12 predicted proteins | sample RumenRJG_01DNA_FD_185990 | JGI IMG/M metagenome (GOLD analysis project Ga0256404, IMG submission 185990) | Bovine rumen microbial communities from Lethbridge, Alberta, Canada - RJG_01 | ecosystem: Host-associated > Mammals > Digestive system > Stomach > Rumen | place: Canada: Alberta | collected... | reverse complement strand
TGCAAGCCTTTTGTGTAAATAGTATTTCTGGATTTATTAATCATATCGTTTTGAGCTATGCTGATTTTGCAGAAGCTTCGATAGGCTTAACTCTTGAGAGTAAAGTGCACGAATGGGAGCGAGTATTTCAGTCAATGGGTGAAAGCGGGAAAAGTGTTGCAATAGAATGTCTGGAAACTGATTTGCGTAGAACCCTGATTGATCAAATAGAGGAATATCCTTCAGGAAAAGGTCTTCGATTCAGAATCAATAATGAACTTTTAGAATATTTAACATCAGAAATATCCTGCAACGAGGATATATATTATGAGAATAATATTGGACGTTACATAAAAGCGATAATGGAAGAATACTCCAGAAAAACATATTACGAACGAGAAGGGATATACTTTAAAGAGCTGATAGATAATATACGGCTAGCTATTAGTCAAAATAAACTGCTTAAAATAAAACTTAAAAGGAGGCTTCTGGCATGATAGTGGGTACTCATGCAGCCTGAGTTGACAGTTTCATATTGAAAAGCCACCTGTGCTCCGATAGTGTATTAGCGACCAAACTCTTACACGAAGGAGTACCCACAGATGGCTTCAGCTAATACATTATGCAAGCAGTTGCTCGGTGTCAAGTCCGCAGTTGTGACCGGACACGATTTTTATCAGGATCCCGATGGTGTGAACCATCTGCGGATCCATGCCCGCCCGGACAAGAGGCATGAGGATGATTGCCCCTTCTGCCATAAGCGGTGCAAACCCTATGATGTCCAGACCCGTCTGCCCCGCACCTGGCGTTCTCTCGACTGGGGCGGAACGCTGGTCGAGATCCAGTACCGCACGCACCGTATCCTGTGCCCGGAGCATGGCGTCCTCGTTGCGGACGTTCCCTGGGCTTATCCGGGGAGCGGCTTTACCAAAGACTTCGACCTGGCTGTCGGATGGCTTGCTGTCTACCTGCCGCGGAGTACCGTCTCCGAATACATGCGGATCGACTGGGAGACGGTCGGGCGATGTGTCCACCGAACGCTGAACGAGATCGAGCCGGAGCGTTCCAGACGCCTTGATCACCTTGTCAACATCGGTATCGACGAGACCAGTTACCGGAGAGGCCACAAGTACATCACGGTCGTTGTCAATCACGATACCAACACGGTCGTTTGGGCAGCTCAGGGGCACGGCAAGAAGGTTCTGGAACAGTTTTACCGCCAGCTGACGCCCAGGCAGCTCTCCAGCATACGAGTTGTTACCGGGGACGGTGCCAGATGGATCACGGACTGCGTCAACGAGTTCACTCCTTCCTGCGAGCGTTGTGTCGATCCCTTCCATGTCGTCGAGTGGGCGATGGAAGCGCTGGATGAGGTCCGTCGTGAGGTATGGCGGGAAGCCCACGCCGAGGCTGTGCAGGCAGCGAAAGCGCATCCCAGAGGGAAAGGCCGTCCGAAGGCAGATGACCATGACGCAAAGATTGTTGCAGCCGCCAGAGCAAAGGCGGAGGCGATCAAGAACTCTGCTTTTGCGTTGGGAAAAGCCCCGGAGCACCTCACGGAGAACCAGCAGACCCGGATTGCCATGATCGCTGAGAACAACAGCCGTCTCTACCGTGCGTACCGTATGAAGGAGACCCTGCGCCTGCTTCTCAAGATCAAGGACGTCAAAGAAGCGGAGGTGGAGCTGGACCGGTGGCTATGGTGGGCCAGCCACAGCAGGATTCCAGCTTTCAAGGAACTATACAAAAAGATCAAGCGCCACAAGGGCCATATATTGAACACCATACGGCTCGGCATGAGCAACGCAAGGATAGAAGCTACCAACAACAAGATCAAGCTGATCATCAGGAAGGCATATGGCTTTCGCAACATCCAGAACATGCTGGATATGGTCTATCTAGTTTGCTCTGATTTACGGGTTCCATTACCTAATCGGAAATCAAAAGCCGCTTGATCCGCATAACTACTGGGGTTGTGGGTGTTTTTCACCCACTATCATCCCTGAAGAGCCCTTAAAAGTGGGGAAATCAAAAAAATCCGTGGGTACAAAATAGGCAGCGATCCACTGTTAACCTATCATTACTTGATCGGAGTAATAACCCAGGATAGTCCAACGGAACATAGAACAAAGAAGTTTACTGTAATCCGTATTACAAACATAGACAGCATCAAAGTATTACAAGCATCTGGACATATTTCAGAAGCAGATAAACAAAAAATTGAAGAAACAATAATTTCTCAAGGATTACAGTTTATTGGAAATGAAACTGAGAAAATTGTCATTAAACTGACACCAGAGGGAATAAAAAAATATAATCGAATTGGATATTTAAGGCCAAGATATATGGAACGGAATAAAGATATTTATACATTTAGTTGCACAATAGATCAAGCACGGTACTATTTCTTCCGATTTGGTAAAGATGCGAAGGCTTTATCTCCACAACACCTTGCAGACCAACTAATGGAAGCACATCAAAAAGCGGCCGATATTTATAAAGTTTAAGGAGAGGAAAAATGGTGGTTCCTTATATTGCAGTATGCCCTACATGTGGCAGTCGTATTTATTTGCGGATACAAGACGGGAGTTATATAAATAGTTATCCTATACGTATTAATTGTGGAAAATGTAAAACCTTGATTAGAGGTGTTTATAGCATGTATGGAACGGAACGAGGAATTTCTTTGGAAAATGCTGTATTACGAGATGCAGTTCCTAATGCTGAAACACTTGAACTTTCCGCGGAATATGTTTGTGAAGTCTCTGGAGAACTTATTTCAAAACCTATTCAGGTATTTCAGGGGAAAATAGGAGATCTGAGCCCTTTTATGCGAGCTTCTCAGAGGATGTCAGGAACTATACTTCAAAATTGGATAATCCGATTGAAGCAATTTAAATCCGATTTTGAGAGATGGTGGAAAGAGTACTATACAGCGTTTCAATTACTTCAAGACAGAAGCCTGACATATATACCAGAAGTAATGCGGAATCGCATGGATGGCTATGAGTATCCTCTTAATAACGAATTAAAGATACTGCATGCGCTCCATTATGTGTTCTTAGATTCTGTTCAGAATCTTTTTTTCCCGAGGCGTATAGAATCCATTATCGCTCAAATTCATTTTTATTTTGAGGAGTTACCAGCAGACAAACTGGAAGCATTCATCGATGCACATGAAAAAGAAATAGATTTTCTAAGTTGCTACACAAAGCTCATGGATGTTTTTATGGCTTTTATGAGAATATACCCAAATCTAATTCCTGCTGAAGCCTCATTACGATATCGTGATATCAATAGCGACGACGGGATATCAACATGTACATTTTCAGATATTAAGAGCTTTTATTTTGACACCTATGAATCTGTGCTATCCCTGATTCAAATTCCGGTAAGTATAGACAATATTATCAAAAGACACGATTATTTTGAATTTGGAAATACTGCGATAAAAAACAAAGTCGGGGAAGACAAGAATAATAGATTACATGAGTACATAGGGTTAGACAAAGGATTTAAACTCAAACGTATAGCCTCTGATGAACCGTTTCAGGGGTTGCTTGATTTTCCTAAAGACAATCGTCTCCGTAATGGAATTGGTCATAATAACCTTTACTATGATGGAGAAAGGCAAATAATCCAGCTCTTGAATAAAGCTAAACAGGGAGAAGTAGTACATTCAATTTCATTATTAGATATGGCTCGTGAATGTCTTGCTTATGTTCGGGCATCTGTAGTTATTTCAGAATTGATTTTGTTTTTGATGCGTTACAAAGAGCGAAGAGGTAATGGTCGAAGCGCTATGACGCCAGGATTATATCCCCGAAATATAGGTCCAAATGATAGATGTCCTTGTGGGAGTGGACTAAAATACAAAAGATGTTGCAAAACAGATGTTGAAAGCATGCGTAATAAGCAGGTAAAAGCATAATCCTATAAGACTACGCTTAATTCTACATAGCGTCTACGGGATTACCTATTACTGTTACCAGATTGATGTGTTCTGTGGGTTCTTCGAAAAATTCGGCGTATTATGAATGTCGAATGCTATTACAAAGGTCGTCAGGAAAGCGAGAATAGAATCTGTGTAATGATTCTGCACAGAGCTACCTGAAGATGAAGTAATATGGAGTATAAATACTTTGATAAGCTTAAAAGCTATGTGCCGCTGCTGTTAGAAGGAGAAGATTTTTTTACAGGGACCTTTTGAATAATGAATATGGAATATTGAGCTTATCTACAGTAAATGCCGACGGCTGTTCATAATGCGGTTTCGATTTTATGCGGACACAATTTAGATAATATGAAGTGACCTCACATTTGTAGCAACGTGGATTTACCTGTATACTGATGATTGTCAAGATCAATGGTAACAGGGATTACCGCATACAAAAGGAGGTCACCTATGAATAGAATAATCAAAATCGGAATGGATGTCCATAGTACAAACTATACTTTATGCGCAATGGAGCCCACAATCGGAGCAGAAGACAGAGTTTTCGGAGAAATCCAGGTTGCCCCAGACTATAAAGAGATCCTTCTTTTTATTGAATCTCTTAAGATGAAACTTGGTTTCCTTGATGATTATTCTATTGAATGCGGTTATGAGGCCGGCTGTCTTGGTTATACTTTATACCATCAGCTCACCAATGCAGGGATTAAATGCGTTATTCTTGCTCCGACAACTATGCTTTCTACAAAAGGCAAGCGTATCAAAACGGATAAGCGTGACGCTCACTTAATTGCACAGTGTCTGTGCTATGGCGGATACCACCCGGTTTATATCCCAACCAAAGAGGATGATGCTGTTAAAGAATACATCCGGATGCGGGATGACCATAAGCAGATGTTGAAAAGTCTGAAGCAGCAGATCAATGCGTTTGTTCTCCGGCATGGGTATCAGTATAGCGGCACAAAATGGACCATTAAGCATGTCATCTGGCTTAGAACGCTGGAACTCGATCCGATGTATCGGGAAACGCTGGACGAATATATGGCCTCCCATGAAGAGCAGGAAGCGAAGATTGAGCGTTATGATAAACGGATCGAAGAGATCGCTGCGGAAGAACGTTACCAGAAAAATGCACGAAAGCTTGGATGCTTTCTTGGAATCAGCACACATACAGCACTTTCACTTATCGTGGAAACCGGTGACTTTATACGCTTTGCCAAAGGAAATATCTATGCAGCATACCTGGGTCTGACGCCTGGAGAGCATTCCAGTTCTACAAGTGTGAACCGGCTTGGCCTTTCCAAGGCAGGGAATACGCACCTGCGCTGTTTGTTGGTCGAAGCAGCAAGAAGCATCTGTAAAGGAGCTGTTGGTCATAAGTCTAAGAGACTTCGTGCAAGACAAATCGGACAATCAGCTGAAGTGATTGCATACGCTGATAAGGCAAACACACGGCTTCGTAGTAAATACTATCGGATGATCCGCCACGGAAAAGCGAAAAATGTGGCAGTTGCAGCAGTTGCCAGGGAGCTTGCCTGCTTTATCTGGGGTATGATGAGCGGAAACATCAGTACAGTTTCCGGAGCAGATACATCAGTGCCTGCTGTCAGTCAAGGGTAAAATGAACCGCTGCGCGGCCCTTGACAGTCATCAGTCCCAGATGTAAATCGCACCTAGGCAGCAATCAGCAGTAAACTGCAGCTTGCTACCCAAAATAACAATTGAATATCTGTCAGTATCTGCAAGGTGCTGTGATCACTGTAAGGTTTGAACTATCTGCGGCACGACTATGTTGGCACTTTGGTGATCCACGACTTTAGATAGCAGAGTTCACGGCGAAACCATTAGCCTGTCGGTAATCAATCCACGAATAACAGAGTGGCCACATGCCGGGAACTGTTAAATCAGAGCACCTTTCAAATGCTGACAGAACAAACAAATGTGACGGTCTGGAAAAAAGTTTGTTGAGCACAAAATTTACGTCTTGACAAAGGTCACTTCATAACAGGAATAAAAGATTCAGAAGAAGATTATTCCTAAAAACAGTTTGCCCGGAATTGAGGTGATGATACATGAAAAAAAGGCGGACAGCACCGGAAATGTCTGTCCAGCAGATTAATATGGAGAAACTTGGGGACGCACGGCTGCTTTCTGATGAAGAATTAAAAACAAAAATGGAAGAAGCCGGATATAAATTTCGAAATACGCAGCGGGTATACTATTCCAATCCTAATTATGTTCTGCGTGAAATTGCAGGTGAATCCGTTTTAGTATCTATGGGTGAAGGGGTTGCCGATTTTTGCGGAATCATTACGCTGAATCAATCCGCAAAGGTTTTATGGGAAACGCTGAAGCAGGGATCTACCAGGGAGAAGCTTGCAGAGAATTTAAAAAATCATTTCCAGATTTCGGACGAACAGGCTGCTGAAGATGTAGAAAAATCCTTGAAACTTTTAGAAGAGAAAGGATTGGTCTCCTGTGAATAATAAAAATAAGCGGTTTCCATTAAACGGGACATTTGAGCTGACAGGCCGATGTAATTTGTCGTGCAGGATGTGTCTGGTCCGGGTTGATCAGAAACGGATCCGGGAACTGGGATTTCGTGAACGGACCACGGAAGAGTGGATACATATGGCAGAACAGGCCTCAAAAGCGGGGACGCTTAACCTGTTATTGACAGGCGGCGAGGTCTTAATCAGACCGGATTTCTGCGATATTTATGAAGCAATCGCAAAAATGGGATTTTTGCTGACCGTCTATACAAACGCCACAATGCTGACAGGGAAAGTTATGGAGTTATTCCAGCGGTATCCGCCGCATAAAATCGGCGTGACAATGTATGGCGCTTCTAACGAGACCTATCAGAAGCTTTGCGGATGTGATGACGGGTATGATCGTTTTGCAGATGGTGTGAAACAGCTTCAACGCTTGCCGTCACTGCTTGATCTGCGGACAACGGTGGTAAAAGATAATGTTGGGGATCTGCCGCAAATGAAACAGTATGCAGCAAAGTTGTTTGGAGATGAAAAGCGGCTTCATATCAGCCGGTTTGTATGCAAGGCTGTACGTGGCGGGATTTGTAATCCGGAAAACGTAAGGCTGTCACCCGAAGACAGTGTTCGTTTTACAGAATCCTATTTATTGGAATTGGATAAGGAAATTAAAGAATCCGAAGCCAAGAAGCTTTACTTTTCACAAAAGAAGTTTAAAGTTCGGGAGAAGGAACAGGAGAAAGAAGGACAGTATCTTTTTCAAGCGTGTCATGCAGGCCTTGACCAATATACGATTAATTGGGCGGGAAACATGTATGCATGTGAATTGTTGACACAGGGATACACGGAACCATTTAAAGATGGATTTGCATATGCGTGGGAACATCTTCCAGAGCAGTATCCGAGGACAAAAAGAATCAACAAGTGTGCAGAATGCAAATATGCTGTGGTATGCGAAACCTGCCCTGCCAATCGGATGGCGGAAACCGGTGACTGGTTCGGTATACCGGAATATGCATGTGAAGAAGCCCGATATAAATACAAAATACTATCCGATATAGGATTTATAGATTCATAAATAAATTAAGTAGGAGGAAACTATAATGAGAGAATATGAAAGCCCTAAATTTGATTTTCAGGAACTGAAACTTTTTGAGCGAGTTGCGGATACATGTTGGGGAACCGCTTCCATTTGGCTGGACACGAATGGCGACAGCATTATTTCAAATATTGATATTCAGTTAGCTACTGGCGGCGGATGTAAAGGTAAAGAATCTGCCGGCAATATTAATAATGCGATTGGAGAATTTAATGACATAGCAAATGCGTACAACAATAACAAAGATTTAAGTGCAGTGGCTCGATATAATCCTGCTTTGGCTGAGTATTTGCAGGATAATCCTGGAGTTAGCCTGAAGCCGATTACGGCAACCGCAACTTCAAACTGGGCAAATACACAGCAATCAAGCGGTGGTGGAATTATCATTGACAAGAGTTGATCCGATCAAATATTTTAAGTTCGCAGATTTTGTTTTTGCAGTGTCAGATAAGTTGATAAAAAAAAGCGCTGACTTAGCTGACGGACTGGAAAAATTTTCTATAGAGAAGCCTGAGCTGGTTGACTTTCTTTTAGTAACAGGGAATAAAATGCCAGACAATAGCGAAAAAGAACTATTGTTTGGCGTCTCTGAGTGTACCTATCCTACGTCTGTATATCGTTTCAACTCGGGAGATTATGAATTCCAATTTCTGCAACCAGATGGGCAGACTGGGTTAACCTTTTATATATCGAAAGAATGGTCAAAAATTATCTTAGTGGAAGATGATACAGATGATAATGGATATATGCTTTTCAACCGATTGGGCGCTTTGATCAACCTTGCTGTACTTAATTATAACGCATGTGTATTCCATGGAGTTGTTATGGAATATCAGGGAAAGGGAATTCTTGTTATGGCGTCAGCGGGAACCGGGAAGACCACACATACTGATATGTGGGAAAAACGGGAGAAGGCATTGATCATCAACGGAGATCGATGCTTATGCAGATGTATTGACGGAGTCTGGTACGCATATGGTATGCCTTGGGCCGGATCGTCAGGAAAGATCCTGAATAGAAAGGTACCGATATATACCATTGTAATGCTGGAAAGAAATCAAGACAATTATGTGGAAAGAATTTCAGCTTTTCAGGCAGAACTTTGTTTATTGCAGAGGATGTTTGCTCCTGTATCTAAGGGAAAATTACAGGAAAAGGCATTTGGATATGCCCACGATATTACCGTGAAAATTCCTGTGCTCAGATTAATGTGCCGTCCGGATTATGAATCTGTAGATGTGCTGAAGAAAGCGATACAGGAACAACAAGCTGATTAAAGAAGGAAGTATGAGATGGAGTTGATTGCTGCGAAAGTATTATTTTCAATGATAGAAGAGCTGCTTGCCGATGGTCGGCAGGCAGCTTTTACTGTGACCGGGATGAGTATGTGGCCTTTCCTCTGTCATGGAAGGGATCAGGTAATCGTAAAAGCCTGTCAGCCGGACGACCTTTGCCGGGGGGATATCATTCTGCTGCAGACTCAGTTGGGCAACTATCTTCTGCACAGGATTACGAAGATAACAACTGGTGGGTTTGTGACAACCGGTGATGGTAATTGCTTCAGAGACGGACAATTTCCATTTTCATGCGTCAGGGCTAAAGTGATATGTCTGGTCCGTAACGGGAAACGGATCAAATGCAGCGGCTGGAAATGGAAGTTTGTATCATGGCTCTGGATGTTTCTGTTTCCTGTCCGCAAATGTATCTTTAAAGTATGGTTCCGCATTCGGAAATATTTCAGGCGTTAGGAAAGGCAAAAATATGAAAGACAGATGGACAAAAAGCTGCGGATGCCTGCGTCAGCCTCAAAATAATCTCCACTATGAAAACGGAACATGCGTGGAAATGCTCCAGCCGGGCGTTATGTATAAAACAAACACCAGCGGAGTGCGTGGCGTCTATTACAACAAGAAACGCCATAAATGGATCGCCCAGATCATGTTTCAGCAAAAATGTTATTACTTGGGTGGATACGACCAGATTGACGATGCTGCAGAAGCCAGAGCCGAAGCTGAGGAAAAACTTTTTGGGGATTTCCTCAAATGGTATGATACAGAGTATAGAAAATCGAAAAAGGATATTCGAAATAAGATTGAGGCTGACAATGCTGTTAAAAGTCAATAACGTTTATTTACAGTACCCTTCTTCTGGCGGAGAGGGGTTATTTTTTTGCCCTTTTTGAATTCATCACTTGACATTGTGGCAAAGAGGAGGCGGGACCGGAAGAATTTGAGATAATTCGCAGCCGCATCCTTGCTGAGGTAGACAGGGCCAGAGCCAATCCGGTTCCTGCTAAGCCAAAGCCCATGGGATGCCTCGCCGGGAAATGCTCATTTACGATTAACTGGCAGGGGAACATAAGGCCATGCGTCATCCTGAGCGCGCCTTCTGTATCCGTGTTCGAGCATGGATTTGAGAAGGCGTGGCGGGTTATGTCAGAGAGCATCAGCCGCGTACTCTTGAACGGGACATGCACCGCCTGTCCGCTAAGGGCTTTGTGCCATACCTGCGCAGCCAGTGCAGAGCTTGAGGCAGGCGCAGCGGATCAGATCCCGGAGTATATGTGCCAGTATACGCACGAGACGGAGCGGCTCCTTCGGGAAGCAGGTAATCAGGGCAGATAGCGGCGGCAGCGGCCTGTTGATCGTCGCTGATCGTTGATTGATTTTTGGAATCTCATTTGAAATTCACGGCATAAATTACATAAATATTAATACATATGCGCAATTATAATTAACATAAAATAACAACAAACAATCAACAAACTCACACATTCAGTAAACATTAAAAGAACTACAGCCTTCCAAATTTTCTCGAACAGAGTATACTGATGAAAGAGGTTATGTTAAATGAACAGGCTGACTTTAAAGAGAGCGTATACAACTGAATATCTCTCAATGCTCTGCAATCTTGGCAAAGAGAGAAGGAAAGTTGATCTTCCTCCTGTCAGCGAAAGCGGCATGTCAACATTTCTAAGACAGAGCGACTGCTCCTGAAGGGTTATCCTAACAGTAAGAGTAGACAAATGACTGATATATAAAATACTGATGGAAGGAAGAAGAAAAATGAGTGAATCAGTGAAGTTTTATGGTAGCCCGGATTTTATTCTCCGGGAAATCGGAGGAGAAAGTCTTCTTGTTCCAGTCGGACAAAACAATACCTTTGATAACAGTATGATTACCTTGAATGAGACCTTTGTTTTCCTGTGGAAACTCTTCCAGAAACCGACAACACTGGAAGCGGCTATTAAAGGTGCAAAAAAGGAATATGACGACGGCATGAATGGAAACGAGATTGAAAAGAGCGTACGACAATTTGTGGAAGAATCCCTGCATTACGGATTACTGATCCGGGAAGAAAGTAAATGAGTATGAAATTCGGATGACATAAAACATATTTCATCAGTTCAAGCCGGTTTCTATCAAGAAATATTTTGACACTTTCTATGGCTTTGGTTATACTATAGACAGTATCATAATTTCACATGAGGACAGTAGGTACGTGACATATTTAAGCTCGTAGGTATGGCAGCGCCTTAGAGTTGTATGTTTGTTCTGTGCCTGGTGCGTATGTCCGAGTGTAAACCATTCAAGAGGGGAAAAGATATGAATGATGTAAGGAAAAAGTGGGTTTACCCGCAGGCAAATGTAGAAAGATTTGTAGCGAATGATTATGTTTCGGCCTGTGGCGACACAGGGTATGGAGATTACCTATTTGAGTGTAATGCTGGCGATCCTGGTAAACGTTATGATGTTGTAACTGATGATGGAACACATTTGACAGCTGATTATTATTATTACGGTGATAATCGCTATCACCCTTGCAACAAGACGCATAGGGCGTCTACACAGGATGACTTCGTAATGGGAT
>Ga0256404_1012005_pt1 | contig 11394 bp, 9 predicted proteins | sample RumenRJG_01DNA_FD_185990 | JGI IMG/M metagenome (GOLD analysis project Ga0256404, IMG submission 185990) | Bovine rumen microbial communities from Lethbridge, Alberta, Canada - RJG_01 | ecosystem: Host-associated > Mammals > Digestive system > Stomach > Rumen | place: Canada: Alberta | collected... | reverse complement strand
TTTAATTTGTTGAGGTGGTAGAATAGAACTGCCTGTTGACAAAAAAGCTAAACAATTAAATGTATCTAAATTTTGGGTAAAGTAGTTAGTATCATATATAAAATCGTGTTGTACAACAGAATTAATGCTTTCTGTTAAATTTGAATTTTTTGAATTTAATGAACCTGTAAAATAGTTGTATACGGTTTCCTTGGCGTTTTCGGAAATACTCCTTGAATACTTTTCTTTATCTTCTTTTCCTATCTGTTTTTGAGCTTCTTCTATTGTAAATGAATCGTCAGTTCTAAGCCAAAGTTTATTTATTAAATTTTGTATAATAACTTTTACGGCTGATTCATTATTTAATGTTTTTAGTAGTGATGTGTAACTTTGAGTTGCAACAATATTAATACATTTTGCTTCTCTACTTTGTGCAAAAAAATCTGCATCTGTTGAAGTAACATATTCATGATATTCATCAGATATAAATGCAACAGATCGGTCAACATTATTTTTAGCCAATCTAGATAATACTTCGGTTTGAAAGTCTAATTTTAAATAAGCGGCAATGATTTTTGATAGGTTTTTATATTCAGAAATATTTAGGTTTAAAACAACAATTTTACCTTCACTTATGATATCGGATAATCCACCAAAGTTTTCTTCTGTTTTGTCTGGGTTGAAAGTATGTAATACTTCGTAATCTGAAATAAAACAATTTGTTATTCTGGTTATTTCTGATTTCAAAATAGAAAGAGTTCTTTGATCTAAGGAATAGTATTCTTTTTCAAAAAATGTAATTGCTGTTAAGAGGTTGTAGCAATTTTCTTCGTTAAGCTTGTTTTCTTGAAAGTGCGTTTTTAACATCTTTATTTTTTCCTCATAATAATTTTTGTCAGTTATAAGTTTGTGTATTTCTGAAAAATTAACGTAGTTATTATTATATAATCTACATAGCTTGATTGAGTGTTCTAATATTTGTTCGGCTTTATCTAGCCAATAGGATTCAGAATTGTTTTCAGAGAACAATAACAAAATTGTTTTTAATCTGTTTGCTAAAATAGATGCCTTTAGATTCGGTTTATTTAATGGATTATATTTGTATTTACCACCAAGTTCTATAACTATTAAATCATCTAGCCTATTAAATTTTTTACAAAATTCATGCACTTGATAATAGTAGTTACCTTTTACATCTAAAATTAACATTCCTATTTTTTCTTTAAAAGATGAATTTTTATAATATATTAACTGCTTTGTAAATGGGTACATTGCACTACTTGTCTTACCGGAACCGATTGTGCCTGTTATAATCATGTTTTGATATAATCCTTTTTCAGGAATGTAGATTGCATTATTTTCTCGATTTTTTCCGATCAATAATTGCAGATTATTTTTGTCGATTTTTTCTGAAATAATATTAGATTTTTTAGTATTATTTTTGTGAGGTATTTTTGAATAGATTAGATTAAATATGATAATTAGATTTAAAGTACTTGAAATAATAAAAATTAATTTAATATATTTCCATAATAACGGTTGTTTTTGACATATGTCATATGGAGATAATCCGTATGATATAAATACAGAATTAAGTTTATAAATGGGAGAGAAGATGAAATATTCTATAATTAGGAAGGTTATGGTGAATACTAATATAAATAAAAGTCTTTTTTTCATAATGCTCCTTTCAGATTTATTATAAAACATGTGAGAATTTAATTATAAAATTTTTTTAATTTTAATTTTGAGCCTTGTTTATTATGTAATACTTTTGTATCTACAAAAGTGTATATGGTGTAGAAGTTTATAAACAGATTAATTGCTAGTAAGATAAAAAATAAATCAATGGTTTTAATAGTGGCCCTCCTTTCTAGTTTTTTGTATAAAACTATATACTTTTTAATAATTATGTGATAAAATAAGAACAATTCGTAATAATAAAAGAGAGGTGAATATAATGGAAATTACAAAAAATATGAGAATAGGTGAGTTATTACAAATAGCGCCAGAAAAAGCTGATATATTACTTGAAGCTGGAATGCATTGTTTAGGATGTCCTGCATCACAAGCAGAAACTTTAGAAGAAGCTTGCGAAGTTCATGGAATTAACGTAGATGAATTAGTTGAAAGATTAAATGCATAGTTTAAAAGATGCAAATAATTAGATATGAAGTTATAAGAAATATAACACAGAAATAAGTAAATGTCACGAAAAATCGTACAACAAATTTCGACAAAAAAACGTGCTGTAAAAATTTTTAAAAAAAGTTTTAATAAAGTATTGACAAATTGTAACAAATATATTAAAATAATAACTGCGTTAACCAATAGAAGGTTTTCGTATGTGCAACAGCACTGACTTGGGTCATTAGCTCAGGTGGTAGAGCACTTGACTTTTAATCAAGTTGTCCGCGGTTCGAATCCGCGATGGCTCACCAAATCTAGGATTTAAGGCTAAACTTAAATCCTAGAACAAATTATTTTAAATTATGGCCCGTTGGTCAAGCGGTTAAGACATCGCCCTTTCACGGCGGAGACATGGGTTCGATTCCCGTACGGGTCACCAATATTGCCACTTTAGCTCAGTTGGCCAGAGCACCGCACTTGTAATGCGGGGGTCCTCAGTTCGAATCTGAGAAGTGGCTCCATTATAAATTGTCAGTAGTTTTGATTAAATCTTAATTACTGGCTTTTTTTATTTTATAGAATAAATATAAACAAAAGGAAATATATAATTAATTTTTTAAGGGAGGGAAAATATGAATAAAGTAGTAATCGTAACAGGCGGATCACGTGGAATTGGTGCAAGTATTGTAAAAATTTTAGCAAATGCTGGATATAGTGTTGTATTAAATTATAACAAGTCAGTAAACGAAGCTAATCAGATAAAAGAGCAATTAAAAAATGACGGTAAAGTAGTTGAAATTTATAAAGCTGATGTAAGAAATAGGGAAGAAGTAAAATCACTTGTTGATTTCACAATTTCAAAATTTGGAAAAATAGATGTATTAGTCAATAATGCAGGAATTTGTCAAACAAAATTATTTACAGATATAACAGATGAAGATTGGAATAATATGATTCAAACTAATTTAACATCAGCATTTTATACTACTCAAGAAGTTTTGAAATATATGATTCCTAAAAAAGAGGGATGCATAATTAATATTTCATCAATAAATGGCACAACAGGAGCATCATGCGAGGTTCATTATTCTGCCGCAAAAGCAGGGTTAGACGGAATGACAAAAGCACTTGCTAAAGAATTGGGATTATCAAATATTCGTGTAAACAGTGTTGCACCTGGTGCAATAGATACAGATATGAACAACTTTTTAACAGAAAGTGAAAAAAATGAATTAAATAATGAAATTCCACTTGGAAGAATGGGAAAACCAGAGGAAATAGCATTGACTGTTAAATGGTTAATTGAAAATGAATACACAACAGGCCAAGTTATTTCTGTAAATGGTGGATGGGATATTTAAAAAATACAATATTGATAAAATAATAAAAAATGTACTGTGCTATAAAGCTCAGTACATTTTTTTATTTATTTTTTGTCTATAAAATTATTATCTATATTTCTTTTATAATTACCAGAAATTAATTTTGGCAAATAATCGAAAAATTTACAAACATTTTCTTTTATTTTTTTTGTCCATGATGCAAATCCTGTTGGTGCGAGTGCGATTGCAGTTTGTTGTTTTGTAGCTGCACTACCAATTACAGTGTTTGATACGTTAGAGTTAGATGCGTTTTCTATATTAGAATTATCACTAGATGTTTTTATTATAGCAAAGCAATCTTTTTCTACAGGTGTTTCTAATGTTACACCTAAAGATTTTTTAAAGTCAGCTGTTGGTTCAACAACGTTTTCAGCTTTGTTAGAAATTATTGTATCTATGCTGTTTGGTGTTGAATTAATAACATCTTCAATTACTCCTGAAGTATTTTCATCTAAGTTATTTGCTTGATTATTATTTTCTGAAGTCCAATAAACATCAGAAGATGTTTGCATTTCGTCATTTTTACCAAAAGTTTTTCCCCAGAAAACAAGGTTTCCAGAGTTTTCATTTTTTTCGCTTGTTACAGCTGGTTTTTCTATATTAAAAATATAATTTTGACCTAAGTTATTATCCCATTCATTATTTTGGTTTTTAAAACAGAAGTTAACAGTATCTTTTCCAGTTAAGTTTAATTCTGCTTGATATCCTAAATCAGTTTTTATCATTTCGATATCATTTACATTATTCCAATCTTTACCATATCCATAATGTAAAAAAACTTTTTCATTATTTCCTTGATAAAATTTTCCTGTATAAGATACCTTAACATTAGTGTTTTCAATTAATTTATCGGTGTTGAAATATATATCTTTTACTAATTCCATAACATAATCTCCCCTTATTTTATCTTTTGATTATAAACATTATATTATTAATATTTTTTTTATTCAAGTATTTTCATCAAAATTTCCAAAAAAATTCTCACATATTTCGACATTTTTATTATATTGAAAATTTAAAATAATGTATTTTAATACTTGACTTTTATGATAGTAAAGTTGTATAATAGAAAAAGTTCAAAAAGAAAAAAATATTTGGGTGATTAGCTCAGTTGGTAGAGCAGCTGACTCTTAATCAGAAGGTCCGGGGTTCGAGACCCCGATTGCCCACCAAAAAACATCTGCCTGGTCATAGCAGATGTTTTTTTTAATTATTCTTCTGGAACTGAGACAGAAAGTTCCTCAATCCAGAGTTTAAGCTCATCTTCGTTCTCAAAACCTGAGTTGATAAACTTTTCCAATGTTTTTACTGCTATATCTTCATCGGGTCCGCTAGCTATAATCTTGATTTGTGATCCGCCAATAATGCCAAGAGCAAGAACGCCGAGCAGTGACTTAGCATTTGAACGTTTCTCTTCCTTTTCAAGCCAAACGGAGGATTCAAATGTGTTTGCAGCCTGTATGAAAAATGTTGCAGGACGTGCATGAAGCCCTATCTGATTTTTCACTTTGATTGTAGTTTCTTTCATGTTTCTCATCCTTTCAAAGTAATTACTTTTTTTATGTTTATTTGGATGTTCATGCTTGACCAGAAATTAAGGTACAATCTTAATTATACATGAAGTATATATGACCATAAGCCATAAATTGTATTAGATTATAACACAAAATTCGACATATTTCAAGTATTATAAATAATATTAGCAGAAATAATCTACATAATATCTTGCTTATAAAAAATGTGTGTGTTATAATAAGAAAATAATGAAGGAGGGGAAATTAAATGATTAAAATTTATAACACAAACGTAAAAAACAATGTAACAGTTGAAACAGAAAAAATAGAAAAAGGATGTTGGATAAATATGGTCTCCCCCTCTGAAAAAGAGATAAAAATGGTTTGCGAGCAAACAGGAATATCAGATGATTTTATAAGATATGCTTTGGACTATGAAGAAAAAGCCAGGATAGATATTGAAGATGATGGAACAATCTTGTTTATTGTTGATGTACCATTGTTAGAAAAAGAACAAGACTTTGAAATATATACTACAATGCCAGTAGGTTTAATAGTAGTTAGAGATGATTATTTTATTACAGTATCATTAAAGAAGAATAAGATTATAGCTGGATTAGAAAGAAGTGTTACTAAAAAAATTACTACATATAAGAAAAGTAGATTTATTTTTCAATTCTTTTATGAGAATGCATCTGTATTTCTTAAACTATTAAAACAAATTAATAAAGAAACAGAAGTTGCTGAAAGTATTTTGAAAAAAACTCTACAAAATAGAGAATTATTAAAATTATTAAACTTAGAGAAAAGTTTGGTATATTTCACAACATCACTAAAATCAAATGAAGTTGTAATGGAAAAAACATTAAGAGGTAAAATAATTAAGCTATATGATGAAGATGAAGACATATTAGAAGATGCTATTGTCGAAAATAAACAGGCCATGGAAATGAGTAAAATATATAGTGATATCTTAAATGGAACAATGGATGCATATGCATCAATAATTTCAAATAATCTAAATGGTGTTATGAAAAGATTAACATCTATAACAATTATATTAGCTATTCCAACTTTAATTGCAAGTTTATGGGGAATGAACGTACCAGTACCATTCCAAAATAATGAATGGGGATTTGCAATATTAGCAGTTTTAATGACAGCAGTAACTGGTGGAACAATTATATGGCTTAAGGTTAAAGATTTGTTATCATAAATCATAATAAAAAAGTAATGTTAATTAAGTGAAATCATTAATAGATTCTGCTTAATCAACATTACTTTTTTATTTGTTTGAAGTTTTAGTAGCATCAGTATTAGTATCTTCTTTTATATCAACAATACTTTCTATTTTCTTTTTAGATGTTTTTAATTTATTATATAAATTTTCAGTTATGGTTTTATCACCATTTTCATATGCTTTTAAAGTTTTATTAATATCTAAAATTTTATATCTTTTGTTTTGACCTGCGCCTTTATCATACATATATATTGGAACATATTCAACTGAGTCAATCGTTATTGAATTATTTGGATGTTTTGTAATTTGTAATTGTAAGATAATTGTATTCATTGTATTTTCAATAACTTGACCAGACATGAAATTTCCAAGTGAATATATTAAAAATCCATCTTTAGTTGTTCCATCTTCAAGAGTAATTGTTCTTTTTTCCATTGGCTCTAAGACATGTGGATGACTTCCTAAAATTATATCAACTCCATTTTTAAATAGGAAATCTGCAAGTTTTTCTTGAGTTTTATTTTGCTTTAATTTATATTCATCTCCCCAGTGCATACTTACACAAATAAGGTCAGGATTTAAAGCCTTAGCCTTTGAAATTTGATCTAGAATCAAATCTTCATCTATCAAGTTAATACAGTATTCTTTTCCTTTAGGAACAGGAATTCCGTTTGTTCCATAAGTGAATGATAAAAAGGCAATGTTTATTCCGTTTACATTTTTAGTAATTATTTTATCTTGATCTTCTTTACTTCTGTAAGTACCAGTGTGGCTTAAGTTAACTTTATCTAATTCATCTAATGTGCTTACTAAACCGTTGTATCGTTTATCTAGACTGTGATTATTTGCGGTTGAAACAACATCTAAACCTAAATCTGCTAAGTTTTGTGCAAGTTGTTCAGGTGTGTTAAAAGTTGGATAACCAGTATATCCTACGTCTTTTCCGGCAAACGTAGTTTCAAGATTTCCTATTGCAATGTCAGCAGATTGAATATAATCTTTTATGTCTGTGAATACATAAGAAAAATCATAAGTATTGTTTTCTTTATCATAAGCATCTGCAAAGTTTGTAGAATGACACATTATATCTCCTATTACAGCCATATTAATTGTAATATCTTTTGGTTGTTCTACAACAGGTGCATTGGCTTCTTGTTTTTTATTTCCTTTTGTTATTTTGGAAATACCTAAACCTAGTAAATAAAAAATTAAAATTACAATTGCTAAAAATATAAATACTTTTTTGTAATTTAATTTTTTGTACTGTGCCTTTCTTTGACTGCTAGCTCTTTTTTTAGAATGAGTTTTACGTTTTTTGTTCTGTGCTTTGTTATAATTATTGTTCATCTTTTAGTACCTTCCTTTGTAATCTTTATTTGAATTCACGAAAACCATTTATATTTCCACGTTTAATTGCACCGTATAAATTTGCTCTAATGTGTGGAATATCTTTTTGCATATTAAATAAGAATTGCTTCATATCTTCTCTTTTAGAATATCCGTCCATTGGACATGCTTTAGGCATTACTTGAATATTGTTTCTTTTTACAAAACTTTTTATATCCTTTTCAGGTGCATAAATTAAAGGTCTTATTAATGTAATTTTAGATCTATCCATATAACTCATTGGAGCGAAAGTATTTATACTTCCAGCATAAAATAAATTCATTAGAAATGTTTCTAAAACATCATCTTCATTATGCCCAACAGCTATTTTATTGCATCCTTCTCGAATGGCTATGCTGTTTAGCATTCCCCTTCTTATATTTGCACATAAAGAACAAGGATTTTTTTCGTTTCTGATATCAAATACTATTTCTTGCATATGTCCATCTTCAACTATAAATGGAACTTCTAAATTTTTACACAAATCTTCCAAAAATGCAACATCAAAATTAGCAAAACCTGGATTTATTGTAACAGCAATAATATCAAATTTTTTTGGATAAAATCTTTGAAGATTTTTAAGGCCCATAAGCATTGTTATTGAGTCTTTCCCACCAGATAAAGCAACAGCAATTTTATCACCATCTTGAATCATTTCATAATTATCGATCGCTTTTCTCATATATCCTAAAATTTTTTGCATTATTTTTTCTCCTCCCAGATGAGACATTTGGGGACGGTCTTTTTTTGTCTCAATTTTGAGATGTTTTTGGAACAGTCTTTTATGTCTCAATTTAAATTTTCTATAGTATAACACAAAATTACTTGAAAAAAAAGAGGAAATATTATATACTATAAACACATGTGTTCATAGCTCAACAGGATAGAGCAGTCGCCTCCTAAGCGACCGATAGAGGTTCGAGTCCCCTTGGGCACACCAAATTTTAAAGGAGAAAGACATTGAAAGAAAAATTTATGAAAGAAGCTCTAAAACAAGCACAAAAAGCATATGATAAATTAGAAGTGCCAGTTGGAGCAGTTATTGTAAAAGATGGAAAAATAATAGCCAGAGCATATAATCAAAAAGAAGAAAAACAAGATACAACCAATCATGCAGAAATAATGGCAATAAAAAAAGCAAGTAAAAAACTTGGAAGCTGGAGATTATTAGATTGCGACATGTACGTCACTTTGGAACCATGTAGTATGTGCGCAGGAGCTTTAATTCAATCAAGAATAAGAAAAGTTTATATTGGAACATTAGATGAAAAAACAGGAGCATGTGGCTCTGTGTTAAATCTATTAAATGATTATAAATTTAATCATAATGTTGAAGTTGAAACAGGCGTTTTAAAAGATGAATGTGAAGGTATGTTAAAAAAATTCTTTAAAGAATTAAGAGAATTAAAGAAAAAAGATAAGTAATTAATATCTTTTTGGAAAGGAAATAATTTGATAGAAGATAGTTTAAAACCAAGAATTAAATTAGGTATTGCAGCAACGATAATAGCAATTATAATTGCTTTTGCTATTTTTACTGTTATGAAATACCAAGTAGAAGGAGAGAAAAAAGTTCCTTTTAAAATTGGAAAAATAATTGTAATTAGTTCAGCTATTACAACAGACGACAGCAGTGCAAATAATGCAGAAAATCAAGAAAATACGGAAGCAGAAGCACAAGAAGAAAACTACATTTGGAACGAAAAAGTTGTTCAAACTAATGATTTATACATTTATTTAGATAAAAGTGAAGACTATGGTAAAGACGATATAATAAAAAGTGTTAAAATTGAAAATATACAAATATTAAAAAATGTAGGACTTGGAAAAATTCAGGTATATATGCCAAATAGTTTAAACGATGGATTCTATAAATATACAAATGAATTTTTAGTTAATTCTGGATTAACATATACTGGTGCAGCGGCAGATAACCCAAAAACTTTAGAAATATGTAATCAAGGTGGGGGGCTTTATATAAGTTTTGCCAACCTTGGATTAGATAATTATAAATCAAATGAAGCTGAAGTAATTGAACAAGGCGGAACTATTTTAAGTCAAATGAATGTATCAGAAGAGGATTTAAAATTTAGAGTGTCATTTGATTTGATTATAGAAGTTCAAGATAAATCTTATAAAACTAATTTAGTTTTAGATTTACCAGAACAAGGCGTAGTTGGACAAAAAGAAACACATAGAGAAATTACTGATTTCAAAAATGTTATTTTTAAAAGATTATAAAAAACTATTGCTAAAAAACAAAAAACATTATATAATGTCAATGGTATGAGAAATTTCTAACCTTTGTGTGGAGGATATTTTTCAATAAAAAGCTATGAATCTTGTCAGGTCCGGAAGGAAGCAGCAATAAGTAGTAAATTTTATGTGAAAAATACTTCCACAGAAAGGTTAGAAAAACATAATTGCTCGTACCATTTTTTTTGAAATTTCAAAATAGAGGTGATATTGTGTCATATACAGCTTTATATAGAAAATTTAGACCTACTAAATTTAGCGAAATAGTAGGCCAGGAACATATAACAAGAACTCTAAAAAATCAAATAATTGCTAATAGAGTTGGACATGCATATCTATTAACAGGTGGAAGAGGAACAGGTAAAACATCAGCAGCTAAAATATTAGCCAGAGCAATAAACTGCCTAAATCCACAAGATGGAGAGCCATGCAATGAATGTGAAATTTGTAAAGCTGCAATTCAAGGCTCTTTAACTGATATTGTTGAAATGGATGCTGCTTCAAACAATAGTGTTGAAGATATTAGATCAATACGTGAAGAAGTAAACTTTTTACCAACAGTAGCTAAATACAGAGTATATATAATAGATGAGGTTCATATGCTTTCAGTAGGTGCGTTTAATGCGCTACTAAAAACGTTGGAAGAACCACCTGAACATGTAAAATTTATTTTGGCAACAACTGAGCCACAAAAATTACCAGCCACAATTTTATCAAGATGTCAAAGATTTGATTACAAAAAAATATCACCAGAAAATGTTAAGTTAAGATTAGAATATATTTGTAAGGAAAGCAATATAAGCATAACTGAAGAGGCTCTTAAAACAATTTCTGTATTAGCAGAAGGAGCAATGAGAGATGGATTAAGTATTTTAGAAAGATGTGTTCAAGAAGGAGAAGACGAAATTACCGATGATAAGGTAAAAGAATTAGTTGGAATTCCAAAAGTTGAATATATAAATAAGATAGTAAATTCAGTTATTGATTGTAATGTTGATGAAACATTACAAAATATTGATACAGTAATTTCAGATGGAAAAGATCTAAACAATTTAATTTGGGAAATTATCAAATATGTAAAAGATATTTTAGTTTTTAAATCAAGTGGAAAGTTAAGTTTATATAATGAAAATGAATTAGCCAAAATAAAAGAAATTGCTGATAAAACATCTAAAGATAGATTATTGAACATGATTTATAGCTTGTCTGAGCTCGCTAATGATTTAAAAATGACAACACAAAAAACTATTATGCTTGAAGTTGGTATTATGAAACTATGCTCTTTAAAAGATACAAAACAAGATACAGTAGCCAACATAATGCCAAATACAATGCCAAATACAAATAATGTTACAAATGTTCCAGCAATAAATATAAATTATGAAAATAAAATAAAAGAGTTAGAAGATAAAATGGACAAAATTTCAAAATTAGTTATCCACAATTCAGGAACAAATGTGGATAACTCATCTGAAAAATCAAGTTCTTCAAGAAAAGCTCCATCAAG
>Ga0256404_1012002_pt1 | contig 11397 bp, 9 predicted proteins | sample RumenRJG_01DNA_FD_185990 | JGI IMG/M metagenome (GOLD analysis project Ga0256404, IMG submission 185990) | Bovine rumen microbial communities from Lethbridge, Alberta, Canada - RJG_01 | ecosystem: Host-associated > Mammals > Digestive system > Stomach > Rumen | place: Canada: Alberta | collected... | reverse complement strand
TCGTGAAGTCATCGGAAAGGAAGACGCGCAGCGGCTCTCCCTCAAAGGACGGCAGCGGAGTTCCGTCTCCCTGATAGGTGCTGATAAAGTGACCGGTTCCGCAAAGCGGCGCCTCATACGCGAAAGTGTAACGCAGAACCGAAGAAGGATCCCCGTGATCGCTCTTTAAGATCGAGAGCGCGTAATTGTACGCTCCGTTCTCCACATGCAGAACACCCGAGATCCGCGGTGTGTAGTTCGGCGCATCCGGCTCAAATGTACGGCTCCGAAGGCTCTGTTCAAATGTCATCTGCCTGTCCAGACCTTCGTAGATCGTATCTGTCTGATCGCCGTTTGTGACGATTGTCTTGTTGCCAAGCACACGCACCGGCGCGTAAATAATCAGGCTCGGATCCTCGAGCTTCGACGGATCAAATGCCTTCGTACGGATGCCCTCTCCTTCTTCCACAAAGACCCGGTTGCGGCTGTTCGCGCTGCGGCCCATGATAAAATACGCCGTGACGGCTGTTCCTCCATCCGACGTTCTTCCGATCAGGATGCCTCTGCCCGGATATGAAGTTTCCCGAAGATGCTTCTCGATATCTGTCATATCGTTTCCTTCCTTATTGATATCTGCTGATCTCCAAAGGTCTTATTTATTGTAAGCGAAAAGCGGACGAATAACAAGATTTGCTCAGATATCCACCTTTTTGCTGCCGCCGAGGAAGTAAGGAAGGTCCTTGCCCTCAAGCTGCCACTTCCGGTATTCGGCGATTGCCGTGAACATAACATCGCCGGCGGAATTAAGGCAGGTTTCAACGGAATCCTGCACGACGCCGATAATGAAGCCGACGCCCACGACCTGCATCGCGATATCATTCGAAATGCCGAACATCGAGCAGGCCATCGGAATCAGAAGGAGCGAGCCGCCCGCAACGCCCGAAGCGCCGCATGCGGCGAGTGTCGAAAGAAGCGAAAGAATCAGCGCCGAAGGGAAATCCACAGCGACGCCCATTGTGTGCGCGCAGGCGAGCGTCATAATCGCGATTGTAACCGCAGCGCCGTCCATGTTGATCGTAGAGCCAAGCGGGATCGAGACCGAATAAAAATCCTTATCAAGGCCGAGCTTTTCACAGGTTGCCATGTTTACCGGGATATTGGCTGCCGAGCTTCTTGTGAAGAATGCGGTCACACCTGAGTTTTTCAGGCAGCGCCAGACAAGCGGATAGGGATTCTTCTTCAGCGTCAGGAAAGCGACGAAAGGATCGACAATCAGCGCGACCGAAAGCATGGTTCCTGCAAGGAGCAGAAGGAGCTGTCCGTAATCCTTGAAGATCGAAAGACCGTTTGTAGATACGTTCGTAAAAACAAGTCCCATGATGCCAAACGGCGCCAGATTGATAATCCAGCGCACGCACTGGGAAACGGCATCGGCCGCGTCCGAAAGGAATCTCTTGGTATTGTCAGACCCGAAGCGCTTCATCGCGAAACCAAGCAGAACTGCCCAGAACAGGATGCCAATGTAGTTCGCGTTTGTAAGCGACTGCACCGGATTCGCGACGCAGTTCATCAGGAGATTGTGCATGACTTCACCGATTCCCTGCGGAATCGTGTCTGCCTGTGCGGACGAGGCAAGCCGGATAGAAATCGGAAATGCAAAGCTTGCGATGACCGCGAGCAAGGACGCAAGGAAGGTTGTCAGCATGTACAGCCAGATGACAAGACCGAACCGTTTGTCCAGCCGGCTCTGTCCCTGCGCAAGTGCGCTCATGACCAGCACAAAGACAAGAACAGGCGCAATCGCCTTGAGCGCGCCGACGAACAGATCGCCGAAAACGCCGATAAGAGCGGCGCCGGGGACGAGCAGTCCGAGGAGCAGACCGATAATCAGTCCGCAGACGATTCTCGCGATCAGGCTGACGCTGTTGTATTTAACCGCTGCTGTTTTGAAAAATTGAGTGATTTTCATGTTATTCCCTCTTCATAAGAATTATGTCTCATGGATACGCTGTTACCGTGCTGCGGACAATTAATATCTGTCTGTCCGTCACTAGTGAACACGTGTCCGTTAATAATAGACATCATAACACGTTAACGTGCTAAAGAAAAGAAAAAACATGAAAGCCGAAAGAAAAGACCCGCAAGCCCGAAAGCTTACAGGTCTTTTCCATATTCATTCAGCCTGCGGCGGAAACCGCTGGTCCGAAAAGAAAGTTTATGAACGGGATCACTTCTTTGCAGAAGGATCAACACCAAACTGGCAGTCGTTGTTGCCGGAATCGGATGTCCACATCTCAAGCATGTTGATCGGATCATCGTAATCGGCAAGCCAGCCTTCACGGGCAACGTCGAAGTTACCCTGTTTACGGTCGTTCAGGAATGTCTGCCAGTCCTCAACGGAGATATCCATTGTGATGCCTACAGCGGACAGATCCTGCTGAATTGCCTGCGCGATGCCTTCGTGGCCGGTACCCTGGTTCGTAAGGTAGTTGATGTGCAGAGGTGTGTCAGCGGACAGCTGGTTGTTGTCGTCGAACTTGAAGCCTGCGCTCTTAAGCAGCTCGATTGCCTTAGCTGTATTGCCTTCCTGATCTGCGGACAGATCCTTATAGTATCCGTCATCTACAGGGAATGTATAATCACTGTCGTTTTCCTTGAATACGCCGCCATGGCCGTCAGACATGCCTGCAGGGATGAAGGATGTCGCAGCCTGCTGCTCTGTCTGGCCGATTGTGTCGATGATGTACTGGCGGTCAATCAGCAGAGAGATTGCTCTTCTCATCGCATTCGCCTGATCAACAGTCTTGCCGTCGAACATCTTGGAGTTTACGTTGAAGCCGACATAGTATGTGCCCATGTTCGGGATAACGTGGAAATCGGGCTTATCCTTGAGGTTCTGGATTTCGCCGTTCGGAACGGTATCCGCGTAGTCAAGGTCGCCGGACTGATATGCGGCAAGGATCGCTGTATCATCAGCGGAAAGCATGAAGTCAAGCTCGTCAACGCTTACATTGTCAGCATCATAGAAGTTCGGGTTCTTGACATAAACCATGGACTCGTTGTGCTTCCAGGACTTTAAGGTATAAGCGCCGTTGGATACGAAGCCGGCTTCGGATGCCCATGCGCCGGGGTTGCTTCCGTCCGGATCAGCAGCTTCAACAGCAGCCTTCTGAACAGGCATGAATACCGGGAACGCAAGAAGGCTCATGATGTAAGGGCAGGGAGCGGTAAGCGTGAAGGTAACCGTGTTGTCATCGGGTGCAGAGCAGACCGGTGTGCCGTCATCATTCTTTGCGAATACATCAAACAGATAAGCGTAGTCGGAAGCTGTCTTCGGATCTGCCGCTCTCTGCCAGGAATAGATGATATCGTTCGCGTTCAGAGTGGAACCGTCGGACCACTTCAGATCCTTCTTCATCTTGACAGTGTAGGTCAGGTTGTCATCGGAGATTTCCGGATCGCCGTCTGCAAGAGCGGGAACGACCTTGCCGTCAGCATCATATGTATACAGACCGACGAAGGAGTTTGCAGCAAGAGCAGCGCCGTCAACCGAGCTGTTCAGTGCGGGATCAAGGTGATCCGGCTCGGAAGCGAGGTTGATGTGCATCTTGTCGACTGCCTTGCCGTCCTTCTTGGTGTACATGAAGTACTTTGTACCGAATACGGTAGCGAAGTCTCCGGAGAAGCCTTCCTTCTCAAGATACAGGTCATTGTAGTAGTAGATCGGAAGAACAGCGCCGGTTGCCATCAGCATATCCTCGGCCTGATGCATCTTCGCTTCACGGTCTTCCAGATCTGTGTCTGTACGGATTTCACTGATGCGCTTGTCATACTCGGACCAGTCCGGAGCCGCCTCATTGTAGGAAGAAGCTGTGAACTTGATCTTCGACGCCCAGTCGTCATCCGATGCAGCCGCTTCTGTTGTCGCAGCTGCCGCTTCTGTCGATGCTGCCGCGGCTTCAGTCGAAGCAGCCGGAGCAGAAGCAGGTGCCGAAGCAGCACTGCCGCAGCCAGCTACAACGCCTGCAACCATAGTGGAAGCAAGGACGATAGCTAATGCTTTCTTTTTCATAATTCTCCTCCTTAGAGATTATTATTTTCCGCGGTGATTTTACCGCAGTTTATGATATCGGGCCATTCAGTCCGCCATCACCAAAGATAAGAACATTATTGTATCCAATTATACGTTTCCGGAGTTTCACATGCAACAGCCGTATGCTTACTTGTTCCAGCAGGCAACCATATGGCCGTTTCCTCTGTCGGTCAGAGCCGGCATCTCCCGTGCGCACTGTTCGGTCGCGTAGCGGCATCTTGTGCGGAACGGGCAGCCAGAAGGCATATGCAGCGGTGAAGGTACATCGCCTTCGAGTACGATACGCTTGGACTCTCTCGCCGTCTTCGGGTCCGGAATCGGAACCGCGGACAGGAGGGAAAGCGTGTACGGATGAATCGGATTGCTGTTCAGTTCATCCGCGTCCGCAATCTCGACCAGCTTTCCGAGATACATAACGGCAATCCTCTGGGAAATATGATGTACAACCAGAAGATCGTGCGCAATGAACAGATACGCGACGCCGAGCTTTTCCTGCAGCTCCTCGAACATGTTGATGACCTGCGCCTGAATTGATACGTCCAGTGCGGAAACCGGCTCGTCGCAGACGATGAACTTGGGATCAACCGCAAGTGCTCTTGCAATGCCGATTCTCTGTCTCTGTCCTCCGGAGAATTCGTGCGCGTATCTGGTTGCGTGTTCTGCGTTGAGGCCGACAAGCTGCATCAGATCCATGATCTTGTCGTGCCGCTCTTTTTTGTTGGCGTACAGATGATGGATATCGAGAGGCTCTCCGATGATGTCTTCCACCGTCATTCTGGGATTCAGCGAGGAGTACGGATCCTGGAACACCATCTGCATTTCCTTGCGAAGTCTGTGGATATTCTTGTCTGTTACAAGCTCTCCGTTAAAATAAAACTCGCCGCCGGTCGGCTTGTAAAGGCGAAGGAGTGTACGGCCGACCGTTGTCTTGCCACAGCCGGACTCTCCCACCAGTCCCAGCGTCTCGCCGGGTTTGATGTTGAAGGACACGCCGTCTACCGCTTTGAGCGGTACGGATGTAAACAAGCCTGTTTTGACCGGAAAATATTCTTTTAAGTCATGAACCTCTACGAGGTATTCGCTGTTCTTCTTTGTGTTCTGTGCCATTACGCGTCTGCCTCCCGGGTTCCTGCAGCTTCCGCTGCCTTTTCTTCTTCATAAGCCTTCTTCACATTCAGCCAGCATGCCGCGTAATGTCCGTCCGGCATCTGCATCTCTTCGGGCTTTTCATCCAGGCAGATCTTCATGGCGTTCTCGCATCTGGGGCAGAACGCGCATCCCTTCGGCATCGCCAGCATATTGATCGGTGTGCCTCCGATCGGGATAAGCTTCTCCTTCATGTTATTGACATTCGGGATCGATCTCAAAAGGCCCTTGGTGTACTCATGACAGGGTCTGTAGAAGATGTCGTCCGCAGTTCCTCTCTCGCAGACACGGCCGCCGTACATGACAATAATCTCGTCGCACATGGACGCGATGACACCAAGGTCGTGCGTAACAAGAATGATCGCCATGCCGAGCTGTTTCTGCAGATCTTTCATCAGCTCGAGGATCTGCGCCTGAATTGTAACGTCGAGCGCAGTTGTCGGTTCGTCCGCGATCAGGATATCCGGCTCGCAGGCAAGCGCCATCGCGATCATGACACGCTGCCGCATGCCGCCGGAGAGCTCGAACGGATACTGCTTGATCCGGCTTTCCGGCTCATTGACGCCGACCATCTCGAGCAGCTCGATCGCTCTCTTGTTCGCGGCGGATCTTGACTTGTATTTGGTGTGAAGCTGCAGTGCCTCGCGCAGCTGCCAGCCTACCGTAAACGTAGGATTAAGCGACGTCATGGGATCCTGAAAGATGATCGAGCATTTGTCACCGCGGAAATCCTGCATCTGCTTTTTAGAGTAGTTCAGGATGTTCTCACCCTTGTATAAAATCTCGCCCTTAACGACCTTGCCGGTCTCCGCAAGAATCTGCATGATCGAATATGCCGTGACGGATTTACCGGAGCCGGACTCACCTACAACCCCGAGGATCTTGCCCTTCTTGAGATTGAAGGAAACACCGTTCACAGCCTGCACTTCACCGGAATCCGTGAAGAAGGATGTATGTAAATCGCGGACGGAAAGGAGCGCGTCCTCTTCGTTCTCTTTTACTTTCTGCGCTGCGTTTTTCTCTGTAACTGCCATTTCGGTTCCTTTCTGAATCACTGTTTGAGCTTCGGGTCGAATGCGTCACGCATCGCGTCGCCGATCAGGTTGAACGCCAGAACGATCAGGATGATAGCCACCGCAGGGAATACCAGCTTCCACGGATAGGACTGCATGCCTGAACGGGCCGCGTTCGCGAGCGAGCCGAGGGACGGCATCGGCAGAGCGACGCCAAGGCCGATAAAGGACAGATACGACTCTGTGAAAATCGCGGCGGGAATTTCCTGCGCCGTCGTGATGATAATAACGGAAAGGCAGTTCGGCAGGATGTGCTTCCAGATGATTCTTCCGGAAGAAGCGCCCATCGACTTCGCGGCAAGAACGTACTCGTTCTGCTTGATTCCGAGGATCTGTCCGCGGACAAGTCTTGCCATACCGACCCAGTATAACAGGCCGAAAACAATGAACATCGAAACCATGTTCGTACCGAGCTTGCCGATGACGGGCAGCTTCGAGAAATCCATCGTCTCCTTGAAGACAACGGCCAGAAGGATGATGATCAGGATGTCGGGCAGCGAATAAATGATATCGACGATTCGCATCATGATCAGATCCGTCCGCCCTCCCATGTAACCTGATATCGCGCCGTACAGCGTTCCGATGATGAGGACCATCAGACTCGCGAACACGCCGACGAGGAACGAAACCCTCGCGCCGTAAACGACACGGATGAAATAGTCGCGGCAGAGCTCATCGGTTCCCATGATATGCGGGAAAACCTTCACATTGTACTTCTGCATGTACTGCTGTTCTCTGGGCGAGTATTCAAAAGGCTTTAAGTTGGCGGCCTGTTTGTCTCTTACGCCTTCAACCGTGATGATGCCGTCATAGCTGTAGGGAACTACCATCGGCGCGAAAACCATGATCAGGATCACTATAAGCAGAATGATCATGGACATAACCGCAAGCGGATTCTTCATGAGCCGGCGGCAGCCGTCTTTGAAAAATGTTGTGGACTCGGCCATAACGTCCTGCTGCTTCTTCTCGTCCGCAGTTGCCTTTTCGAATTTCGACGGATCCACGTGGAGGCTGAGCGCATGTTTCTTCGGTGCGGGAATATCATAATTCGGTTCCATTCAAATACCTCCGGATTAGTCTAACTGGATTCTGGGATCGATCAGCTTGTAAACAAGGTCGCTGATCAGGTTCATTGCAACCATGATGACGGCAAGGAAAATCGTGACACCCATGATCATTGTATAATCACGGTTCGTGATGGAGTTGACGAACTCCGATCCGAGGCCGCCGATTGTGAAGATGTTCTCGACGACAAGGGAACCTGTCAGGATCGCCGCCGTTAAAGGTCCGACATAAGTGATGACCGGGATCAGCGCGTTCCGGAGTGTATGGACAAAGATGACCTTGACCGGTTTAACGCCCTTCGCTCTCGCGGTGCGGACATAGTCCTGCCCGAGCGCGTCCAGCATGGAAGTCTTCGTAAGACGCGTGATGGTCGCCATCGGCGAAAGCGCGAGGGAAATAACCGGAAGGATGTACGTATGCGACGTGGTGCTCCATACCGGCACGATCTTGAGCTGAATACAGAAAATCAGCAACAGGAACGAAGCCATGACGAAGGACGGCATTGCCGTAAACAGAGTGACGAAAAAGATGATGACATGATCCGGCCACTTGTTACGGTTCAGAGCGGCTACACAGCCAAGTATAACGCCGAAGATCAGAGCTACGACAATTGCCATCAGTCCCAGCTTTGCGGACACGGCAAAACGTGTGCGGATGGTCAGCGCGATGTCACGGCCGTTCTTGAGCGAAACGCCGAAATCACCGTGCAGAATGTTCTTCATATAATTAACAAACTGTACGCCAACCGGCTTGTCGAGCCCGTATCTCTCGTTCAGTACCTGCATAACCGCTTCCGATTTCGCCTTTTCGCCGTTGAACGGTCCGCCGGGGATCGCGTTCATGGCAAAGAACGTAATGAAGCAGATCAGGAACATGGTAATCACTGCCAGTATGACTCTCTTTACGATGTACTTAGCCAACTTTCTGTCCTCTCTTTGATTCTTGTAAATTCAGTGCACCAATGCTTTAGCAGAGCAAATCAAAAGGAAATAAAAAAAGCAATGGCACCCCGCGCACCATTGCACCAGGAATTTCTATAATCTGTCGCCGTAAGGCAAAGGTTTGAAACTATTTTAATAACGCATCCACTGTCTGTCAAGGATGAATTACACAAATGTCCGTCTTCCACGGACATTCTATGTACAATTGTCGTCTGTTTCCGTATAATCCGGCACCATTATTCCATAACTTCTGCATTTATATACAAAGTCTTCCGGAAGCGGCGCGATCACTGATATTTCCAATCCGGTGAACGGCTGGAGCAGACGGAGCGCTGCCGCGTGCAGCATCGCTCTTTCCGACGAACCGGAGAAAATGTCGTCCGCTTCATGAATACATTCTGTCTTTTTCTGGAAAGCATATCCATTGTCGGATTTTTCAGCCGTCCGCAGATCTGTCTTTGGTGCCGGCGCGTGGCTGCCGTATATTCTGTCACCGCAGAGCGGATGGCCGATGCCTGCCATATGCAGCCGGATCTGATGGGTCCTCCCGGTTTCCAGCCGGCACAGGACTAGCGCGTGTGTTCCGCTCTGTCGAAGAACACGGTAGTGCGTCACCGCGCGTTCTCCGGCGCCTTTGTCCACAATCCGCCTTTTCAGCAGAACGCCGGGGATTCTGTCAATGTCAGCATCAATGACGCCTTTGTACGCGTCCTGCGGAAAGAGGTTCTCCACAAGCGCAAGATAGGTTCTCTGGAGTTCCCCGCTTTGCCTTTCGCGGGTGAGTCTTGCCGCGCCGGCTCTGTTTTTCGCGAAAACAAGTGCCCCCGAAGTCTCCTTGTCCAGCCTTCCGATGATGCGGCAGACGCTGCCCTGCCCCTGCTGCTGCAAATGATAGGCAAGATAGTTCGCCATGGTGCCTGCATAGTGTCCGGGAGACGGATGCACGGCTGTGCCCGCGGGTTTGTTCACGATGACAAGATCTTCATCTTCGTAAAGAATATCAAGATCTTCCGGCGGTTCCACAGGAAGAATCTTTCCGGCCCGCCTCTCGTCCTCCGGCAGGACGACGCGCAGCGTCTGTCCCGGAAGAATGCGTTCGCTGACATGGACGGTTCTGCCGCCGCAGGTAATGCCATCCCTGGTGAATTTTGCGGCGCTGATTTCATGACCGGTGACCCGGACACAGTTTTTCAGAATTAAATTGACAAGCCCTCCGGCAGTGATCGCAAGATCCTCTTCCCGGAGGGTGTATTCAAGTACTTTTTCCATAGGCTCTGCTGCGTGCGCAGCTGTTTTTCCATATCTTCCGCACACGCGTCACTGCCGCGTCCGCGGGTTCTCCTACGACCCTGCTGCCAGCCGCAGCAGAAGCAGCGCGAGAACAAAGATAATGACCGGGCGCACAATTTTCGCGCCTTTGTCCATCACCATGCCGGAGCCCGCGTAGTTTCCGGCCATGTTGCATGCCGCCGCGGCAAGTCCCAGAAGAATGACAACCTGTCCGTGCAGCAGAAAAATCGCGAGAGAAGTGATATTGGTCGTCAGGTTGATGACCTTTGCCTGCGCGTTTGCGCTCGTCACGGACAGCTTCGCAAAAACCGTAAACGCAATGATCAGGAACGTTCCTGTTCCCGGGCCGTAGATTCCGTCGTAGATACCGATGACAAAAGCCGAAGCCATCGCGGTCACAATTGTCCTTGCGTCCGGCTCCGCCCTTCCCTCTCCGCGGTCTTTGAACAGTTTTCTGTTCAGGACAAAAAAGGCCGCTGCAGGCAGCACCGCAAACAGTATTCTCCGCAGGATGAATGCCGGAATCAGAAGCGAAATCTTTGCGCCAAGGTACGAACCCGCAATGCCCGTGATGACAGACGCAAGTGCGACCTTGAGATTCACAAGACGTTTTCTGATGAACCGGATTGTTGTAAGGGCAGTCCCGCAGGTCGAGGAAAGCTTGTTGGTCGCGACCGCCATGTGCGGAGGCAGTCCGGCGGCCAGATAGGCCGGCAGTGAAATCAGTCCGCCACCGCCAGCGATCGAGTCCACAAAACCGGCGAGAAAAAGCAGCGGACAGACAACCAGGAACATAGCCGGTGTCAGCTCCTGCCCGCCGGTCAGAAAGGCCAGCGCGGAAGAAGCGGTGCCGCCACCGTCCGGGAAACTCATTTCACCGCCTTTTTCTTAGCCGCCGCTTTGTCCAGAAGATGCGAAACGATGACCGCGCAGGAAGCATCTCCTGTGATATTCAGCGTAGTGCGCCCCATATCAAAAATTCTGTCAACACCTGCAACGAGCGCGATGCCGTCCACCGGAAGGCCGACAGAGGCGAGCACCATCGAAAGCATAATCATGCCCGAACCCGGAACACCGGCAGTACCGATTGAAGCAAGCGTCGCCGTAAGAACAATGGTCAGCATCTGGGACGGTGTCAGCGAAATGCCGTAGCAGGAGGCGATGAAAACCGCGCACACGCCCTGATAGATCGCGGTTCCGTCCATGTTAATGGTTGCTCCGAGGGGTAAAACAAAAGAGCTGACCTCCTTGGACGCGCCGAGCTTCTGCGTGCATTTCAGATTAATCGGCAGCGTTCCGACGCTGGACGCGCTGGAAAAGGCAAACAGTATTGCAGGCATCATTTCCTTGAAAAACGTGGCAGGACTAAGGCCGCCAAGCGTGCGCACCGCAAGCGAATATACGATCAGGGCATGTGCCGCGTAAGCGATGTAAGCAACCAGCAGCACCTTCGCGAGCGATCCGATGACTGCGCTGCCGTTCTGCGCAATGACAGGGCACAGCAGGCAGAAGACGCCGACCGGCGACAGACGCAGAACAAGCTCCATGACCTTCATGAAAATCTCATTCCACAGGTTGATGCCGTTTACGGCATTTTTTGCCTTATCTCCAAGCAGAATAATTGCGAAACCGATGAACAGCGCCATGACGATGACCTGCAGCATGTTGGCATCCACAATCGGAGAAAGAAAGTTGGACGGAAACATGTTGACGAGAACATCCAGCGGTCCCGACTCTGTCTTCTGAACTTCATAAGTCAGTTCCGACGTCGAAAGCACCGGAAAATATGCCTTGAACAGGTTCGAAAGAA
>Ga0256404_1012001_pt1 | contig 11399 bp, 8 predicted proteins | sample RumenRJG_01DNA_FD_185990 | JGI IMG/M metagenome (GOLD analysis project Ga0256404, IMG submission 185990) | Bovine rumen microbial communities from Lethbridge, Alberta, Canada - RJG_01 | ecosystem: Host-associated > Mammals > Digestive system > Stomach > Rumen | place: Canada: Alberta | collected... | reverse complement strand
ATATCCGCATTTGATTATACTTGAAAACAATAAAAAATGCAAGCTTTCGGCTATTGTTTCTTTGAGGATTTTTTCATTGCCCAGCGGTCGCCCTTCGCGCAGAACGCATGCCAGAGACTGCGGTAGACGCCTTCGACGCCTTTCATATAGCCTTTCGCATCCATGAGGCGCGAGGACTCAAGATGCGTGCGCAGGCGCTGGCGGTTCAGTGCGAGCTGTTCGGGACGGCGGGCGAGCGCAACGGCGATCTTGACATACTCCATCTCGTTTTCCGCGATGAGCTCAGGGAGACCGGCCGCCGTCAGGATGCTCGCACCAAACCGGCTGCCATGCGTGCGGCCCCGCAGCGTCACGACGGGCACGCCCATGTAGAGCGCTTCGCATGTCGTGAGGCCGCCCGTATAGGGCGAGGGGTCGAGCGCAATGTCGACGTCGGCATACTCTTCGAGATACTGCTCGCTGAACGGGCGCAGCTCGACGCGTTCGACGGGGAACTGCAATCCCTGCAGGCGTTCCGTGAAAAGCTGCCGCCCATCGGGCACGCTGAGCATCTTGCCTTTGAAGACAAGGCGCGAGCGCGGCACCCGGTCGAGGATGGCACGCCAGCAGAGCAACGTCTCGTCCGTGAGCTTCGCGAGGTTGTTGAAGCTGCCGAACGTCACATAGTTGTTGCGCGCATAGGGCGACCATCCAGAGACCGGCGGCATCTCGCGCACGGCGCCCGGCTGGTAGCAGAACAGGCTCGGCAGATGCACGGGCCGCTCGACAAAGGCGTCCTCGTCAGCACCGGGCGGCATCGTGACATCATCGACGAAGATGCCGTCGATGGCATGGAGTCCCGTCGTCGCGACATAGCCGAGCCCCGTCAGCGTGATGGGCGCAGGGTGGAACGCCATGACAGGCAGCGCATTGTCCTGCGAATGACCCGAGAGGTCGACGAGGATGTCGATCTGGTCTTCGCCGATGATGCGCGCAGCCGTATGCGCCGAGCGCCCGCGGAAGTCCCTCCACTGCACATGGCATCGCTGGAAGCGCCGCGTGACGTCATCGACGGCGCCCGAGGCATAGACGTAGACAGAGAAATGCTCGGGGTCGAAATCGCGCAGGAACGGCATCATGAAATATGCCATGGCATGCAGGCGGAAGTCGCGCGAAAGATAGCCGATGCGCAGGCGCTTTTCCGGCAGACGCTGGACACGGTCATGGCGATACGGCTGGACGCCCTGGAAGAACTCGCCGAACATCTCGGCATCCATCCGCTTCTGCGCCGCTGCCTGCGTGCGGTAGTTCTCCATGAAAAGGTACTTGCTGTAGAGGTTCGCTGCCGTGCCGATGTTCGGCGCGAGCGCCGATGCATGGCGGAGCGCCTCGGCCGCCCGCTCAGGGTCGGCCGCAAGATAGGCTGCATCCGCCTCGAAGCCGCGCGCGCGGAACAGGAAATGACGCAGATGGCGCGCCCATGATTCCTGCGCCTTCTCGCCCATGATGCCGGCTTCCTTCGCCCGCCCCGGCAAGAGAGCGGCCTCGAGCTCATGCGTGAGCGTCGCGAGAAGCGGCAGTTCGCTTGCGAGCTTGAACTGCGCGCCGAGTGCCCCTGCGAGCGCAAAGCAGCCGCGGAAGTGATGTGCGTCCTTTTCAACGGCCGACCGCGCAAGGTGCTCCGCTGTTTCCGCATCGCCGCCATAGAGCGCCGCTTCGGCCTCCATGGCATCCGCTTCGGCCGCCGCACCTGGCACCTGAAGCGAGCGCACCTCGGCCGCACACGCCCGCATGCCGCGCACGTCGCCTTCCTGCGCGAAGCGGTCGCACGTCATCTGCCAGTTGAAGAATTCCTCATTCATCATTCACCCTTTACACCTCCGGATGAAGCTCGCTTCCGTATTCGCGCAGGAAGGCCTTCTGATATTTCTTGTACGACGCGGCGAGCGGCTTCTCTTTCGGGCAGTGGATGCACCAGAAATCCGCGCTCTGGTTCGGGATGACGACCTGTTTTCCATGGCGCCGCATCTCCATGCACTCCGACGTGTCGTAGAGATGCCAGCCCGTGAAAAGGTCTTCTCGCCAGCGCAGGTCGTACTGCGTCGCGAGAAAGAGCCCGTCGACGGCCTCGACAGCCTGATACGCACCCGCGGGCTCCATGCAGTGCGAGTCGACGACGCTCTCAGGCTCGCAGGCATGCAGCACGCGCCCATACGTCCGCATGCCGTCCCACCAGACGCCCGAGCGCGGCAGGCTGCGGCAGCCGATGACACCGACAAGGCCGATGCTTTCATCGGAAAACAGGGACAGCAGGTCGGCCGCAAGATGCTTGTTGACGACGAGCGTATCCTGATGCAGATAGACTTTGTACTTCGCATCGGACGCCATCATGCCCTGATTGTAGCCCGCGCACATCGACGCCGCACCGCGAACCGGCAGGTATTCGGCCGTCATGCCGTCCGGCAGTTCGAGGCTTTCGAGGTAGAGGCGGCACTCGCTGTACCAGTCCTCGCTGTTCACGCAGGTGATGAACGCAATTTTCTGCGGGTCGAGCGTCCGTTCGATGGCTTCCGTCTTCATGCCTCTGCCCCCTTTTCCGAAAATTCTTCCACGAGCCGCGCGAGCATGCGCGCTTCTTCTTCCGTCGTCGCGGCCTCGCGCGCCGCATCGAGCATCGCGCGCACCGTCCCGCGCTGCGCTGCATCCGAGGACGCGAACAGGTGACGGTAGAACCGCTCGGGATGGAAGCACGCTTCCTTCACGAAATTCGCGGCATAATCGGGAAACAGCCCGACCCGGGCATAGAATGCCCAGAACGCGGCCGTCTGCGCCGTGAGATCGACATCGTACTCGATGCGGTGCAGCAGCCGCGCGAGCTCTTTCCGCTGCTCCGCTGTATAAAACGATTTCAAAAGCGAGAGCTCCGGCATCGACCGCGCCGCAAAGACGAGCCAGTATTCCGTTTCGAGATCGTCATGCAGGTTGTCGAAGCCGGCCGCCACGAGATGATCGACGACGCCCTCGGGCGCCGCCCGCCGCTGCGGCCGCACGCGCACGTCCTTGTAATACGACGCATAGAGCAGCTTCTCGAATTCCGGCTTTGCAAAGAGCCGCGCGACGACCTGATAATAATGGCCATCCATGAGCTCCTGCACGACCGACCAGTGGCGGATGTTGCGGAAGCTCGTGAGGAACGCGCCCGTCTGCTTGAGGAAATGCGAGAACCCCGCCGCGATGTCCTGCGGATTGCCCGCCTGCTCGAGCGTGAGATCCGAGATGATGTAGTCAAAGAACTCCGGCCCAAAAGGCAGCGGCTCCGCGAGGTAGTTGAGTTCCAGAAACTGCACGCCGAGTCCCGAAAACTCCGGCCGCTCGAACCGGTCTGCATCCGCCGCAGCTGCATAGAGCGACGCCTCCGGGAACATCGCGCGGAGCTCCGGCAGATACCCGAGGCTCTCCACGACGAGGATGCGGAGCGGCAGCTCCGACGCTGTCAGGAACGACAGCAATTCGGGACGAATCTTCTCGGCCAAGGCAGTTCCCTCTCTTCTTCTCCATCTGCACGCATCAAAAAAGACCCGTGCTATCCTTTACAGTATAGCACGAGTCTCATAAGATTGTCTTGTTTTTCAGCGCGATTTCTCCGTGACGAGCTGACGAAACAGCGCCTCGACATCACGCACATAGCTTGCACCGTCCATGATGGGCGACTGCAGCATCTTCGGCCGCAGAACCTGCCGCAGCGCCGCGAGCGTCTGCGCGTCCTGCGCGAGACCGGCTGCAAGCTCGGCATAGCGCTCTCTCGTATCGACGGCGAGCTCGCCGAGGCCGAGGTTCTCGAGGAAGCTCCGGCCGAACCGCGCCCCATGACGTTCGCCCACGAGCGATACGACCGGCACGCCCATCATGAGCGCTTCGCATGTCGTGAGGCCGCCGGGGTATGGGAACGTATCGAGTGCGATGTCCATGTCGCCATATTCGCGCAGATACTCGCGCGAAAGGCCGCGCATCTCGACGCGCCCGCAAAGTTCATCCGAAAAGCCGAGCCTCTGCAGACGCTTCCGCGTATACGTCCGCCCTTCCTCGCTGCCAAAGATCGCATGCTTGAGCAGCAGATGCGCTCCCGGCACGGCCATGAGGATCTGCCGCCAGAGCGCCAGCATCCCGTCCGTGACCTTTGAGAAATTGTTGAAGCAGCCGAACGTCACAAAGCCCTTTGCAAGACACGGCGGCGGTGCCACCTCAGGGAACCGCGTAAACGGCGCATAGCAGAAATGCGATCGCGGCAGGCGCAGCAAAGGCTCCGTGAAATACGGCGACTGCGCCTCAGGCGCGCAGTGCACGTCCGAGAGAAAGCCGTCGCAAGTCTCGAGTCCCGTACTGTTGAAATACCCGATGCCCGAAATCTGCACGCGCGCAGGCCGCCAGGCAAAGACCGGCAGCGCCGTCCCGGCCGAATGGCCCGTGAGGTCGAACAGCACGTCGATCTCGTCGGCGCGAACCCGCTCGGCAATGGCCGCAGACGGCTGTCCTGCCATGCGCCGCCAGACGGCATCATCATCGCGGAGTGACGCCGTCACGGCGTCTTCGCGCTCTGCAAGAGAGTAGGCATAGACCGCGAATGCCTCGTGGTCATACTCCCGGAGCAGCGGCCGCACGAACTGAGCGATGGCATGGTCGCGGAAATCCGGCGAGAGATACCCGATGCGGAGCTTTTCATGATGCCACGCAGGCCTCGGATACGCCGCAGGATGCAGTCCGGCGAGGAGCTTCCGGTACTGCGCGTAGAGCTGCTGGAAATCCTCCGCCCCGAACGCTTCCACGGAGTTTGCCGCAAAAATCGCATTGCTGCACTCCACGAGCTTCTGCGCAGGGCTGGGCTCCAACCGCACCGACTGCAGGAGCGCCCGGACCGCTGCTTCATTCTCCCCGAGCAGGCGGAGCGCCGAGCCCAGCAGGCTCCAGGCATCCGCGAGCAGATTCCGCTCTGGCGCATTCGGAAAAGCGGCCAGAAGCTCCCGCAGCTGACGCACTTCTGACACGGGCTTTTTTTCATCGCGCAGGATATAGGCCATCAGCAGCATGCCGTAGATGGACCGCCCGCCCGCTTGCTTCCACGACGACAGCAGGAGCTTCCGGCTCTTTTCGAGCTGCCCCTGCTTCCAGTACGTATAGGCTTTCTGATATGCGTTCCGCTTCATCCCATTGCATCCTTCTCGATTTCCGCCGCCCAGTACCGCCCGATCTTCGCGAGCATCTGCAGCGCGTCCATCTGCAAGGCATCGGGGAACGCCGTCAGCACGGGAGCCGTCTCGAAATTCAGCGTCCCCGCGAAATGGATGGCGCGCAGGCCGCGCAGCAGGCCGTCCCAGTCCGTCGATGCCCGGTTCTCGCGCGTCTTCGCGAACGTATATGGAATCTGATGCAGGTCGTGGAGGCCGTCGTTGTCATGCAGATGCAGCACTTTGAGGCGCGGGCCGAGCGCCTCGAGGAACATCTCGAAATCCAGGCCGACGAGGTTCGCATGGCCCGAGTCAAAGCAGAAGCCGAGCACCTCGGCCCCATACTTCTCGTTCATGCGGTCAATGCGCTCGGCCGCCTTGTGCGCATCACAGCACGGCCCCTCGACGAGATGGCCGCCGAGGCCGCCATAGAGATTCTCGATGCACATCGTCACGCCGCATTCCACAGCGAGCGGCGCCATCGCATCGAGGAACGCTTCCGTCTGCGCCCACTCCGCTTCCTCCGAGCCGAGATATTCCCGGAGCTTGAAGCCATGCACGACGATGTTGTGGCAGCCGAAGAACTTCGCTACGCGCAGGCTCTTTGGCGCGACTTCCTCCCAGAGGTAGCGGTTCACGCGCTCCGAGGCCTGCGGCACATAGATGGGATACGGCATGTGCATCTGGTGGATGCGCACGCCGGCCGCTTCCGCCGCCCGCTTCTGCGGCCGAAGGAACGCTTCGAGCTCCTCCATGCTCTGGCTGAAGAAGCCGTTGAGCCGCTCCTGATAGATGTCGAGATTCAGGAGGTACTGGTTCAGCGAGAAGTCCGCACACGAAAAGCCGGCCGCGCGCATCGCCTGAAAGCCTGCTTCCGGATGCGCATCTTCCACGATGTTCTTCGTCTGGACGCTCAATTCCATGCGCTCACCCCCTCTTTTCCATTTTTTCGAGCACGACGCGCGGCGGACATTCGTCATTGAAATACGCGACGGGGTTCCGGAGCCCCATCTCGCGAAGCTGTGCCTCGATGTCGCGGTAGTAGATATTACAGATGAAGATGGCGCAGTCCTCGGGCAGCTCCCGCAATGCCTCCGGCGGCTTCACGGGCAGGCCGTCGACCTCCGTGCCCCAGGTCGCAGGATTGTTGTCGCAGGTGAAGAGCGGCGGATACGCCTTGCCATAGTTCAGGAGATAGTTCCGGCACATGCGGCCCGCGCCGAAGAGCACGCGCTGCGGGTACTTCGCGATTTCCCGCTCCATGCCGATCTGCCATGCGAGGTATTCGCCCGTCTTCTTCGCAAACGCGAGCAGCGCCGGCCGCAGGAGCGGCGGACAGGCCGCCGCCGTATCGCGCAGCGCGAGCACGAGCAGACCGTCAAAGCCGATGGCCCGCAGGCCGCGGATCACGCCGAGCCAGTCCGCCTCGCTCTGGCCGCGCTCCGCCAGCGTATACGGCAGCAGCTGCTTCCGCCCGTCGCCATCCGTATCCGTCAGCAGCACGGCCTGCAGGCGCGGCCCGACCTCATGGATGAAATCGTAGAGATCCTGCCCGCAGGCCCCGGCCGCCTGCATGTCGAGACAGCAGCCAAATGCGTCTTCCCCAGCCGCCTCGTTCAGCGCATCCACCATGTCCCGCATCGCGCGGCCGCTCGCGAGCAGGCCGCGCACGTAGTGGCCGTTCACGCTCCGCACGTCGTTCGCGAGCAGCAGCTGGACGCCCTGCGCCCGCGCCGCTTCCGCGAGGCGCAGAAAATACGCGCGGTTTTCATCCCAGAGCGCACCACGCGCGATGCCTGCAAACATCGGATGAAGCACGAGCTTCCGGCAGCCCGCCGCCGCACAGTCGGCAAGCGTCTCTTTCGCGAGCGCTTCGATGCGGCCGGCGAGGTCCTCCCGCTTCGTTTCCGGCAGCAGGCGCGGCGCCATCGCCAGCGGCAGACAGCAGCCGCTGTCCTTCGCCGCCGCGAGGAACGCTTTCATGCCCGGCTCCGGCTTTCCCTTTTCCAGCAGGCGCGCGGGATGGCCGAGCGACGCATCCAGCATCACAGCCGAAAATCCAGCCGCCTGCATGTCCTTCATGCCCTGCTTCGGCCACCGCGCATCCACGATGCCCGCGGGCGCACACACGAAATCCATGAATGCCACCTCACAACAATTTCTTCCGGATCAGCGACTTGATGCGCGTCGACGACGTCGACTGCGTATAGGGGAAGAAGACGAGGTCTGCCCCCTGCCGCTTCAGGAACTCCCGCTCCGAGAGCCACGCGGCGTTCTCCTGATAATCACTGCCCGAAAACTGCACGTCGAAATGGAAGAGATGCCAGGCATCCCGCGTCCCTGCGAAGCTCAGCGGCAGGATCTCCGCCTGATCGACATAGCGGCAGGCGCGCACGATTTCCACGCGCTCCTCCTCGGGGATGAAAGGCTCCACCTGCTTGAACTTCCGCACGCCCTCATCCGACACCACGCCGACGATCAGAAAGTCGCACTGCTCCTTTGCCCGCCGCAGGAGATTCAGATGACCTTTGTGGAAGAGGTCGAAGACGCCCGCGATATAGCCGACATGGTACTTCTTGGCAGGTGCCGCCTCCCCGCCTGCTTCGTCCGATGCTGCCGCCTCCACGGCCTTCCTGTCCAGCACGGATTTTGCCGAAGGATAGTCGCGCAGCGGATCGAAGCACGCATACGACGTGATGCCCATCTCTTCGAGCTGCCGCGCGATGGAAAGATACCCCTTCACGCAGATGAGCACCTTGAAAGAATCCTTCGGCAGCGTGCGCAGCACGTCCGGCGATTCGATGACGTGGCCGCGGAGCTCCTGCCCCTGCCGCGACGCCTGATTGTCCACAAGATGCGCGACCGGATAGCGGCTGCCATACCCGTCGAGGAAGCGCTCAGCCCAATGCCCCGTGCCGAACACGACGAGCTGCCGCTCCTCGAGCCCCGAAAAAATATCGACGAAGAGTTCCTGATAGCGCTTCGCCGGATACGAGCAGCGGAGCCGGTTCGCATCGACGATGGCGCCATCGCGCTCATGCGGGCTGCGCACGGCCATCATGTCCGAGACCTGCCGCAGGTTCGTGAAATACGCCTGAATCGTCTCGTTCCACTGCTTTTCCTTCTGCGCGAGGCCGTACCGCTCCATCAGCACATCGCGCGGCAGGAACCGCTGCATGGCCGGATCGGAACAGAGGAATCCGACGACGCGCATCAGGATGACGTTCACCGGGCAGTGCTCCATTACGAACTCCTGATCGAAGAACACGAACGCCCCATCCTGATAGAACGCATTGATGGGAACCATGTCGAGATAGCCGTGCGCGAGCACGACGCCCGTGCCATCGCCTGCATCCTCCGCCTCATGCTCCGACGACGCGAGAACAGCGTCGCGGAACGCATCGAGCGCCGCGAGGAACGCCGTGCGGTCGCCCTTCTTCAGGAGCGACTGGAAATATACCTGTGCCGTCGGCGCCGTGACGTACGGCATTTCATATACGCCATCCGCGAGACGGTCTTCGACCGTCCGGATGCCATGCGCGCGGAGTGCCGCATGATGCGCCGCGATTTCCTCGAGCCGCGCCTGCCCCTCGGGAAAGGCGGCCCGCTTCTCGACGCGCTCCGCCCGTCCTTCTGTGCCATGGACGATGGTGAAAAGCGCATCCTCTTTCCGGCGGTCGAGCGACGACGTCACATGCAGCACATCGGACGATGCGCCGTCCAGCGGGCACTCGATGAAATACGCATTCGCCATCGCATGGAACATGCCCTCCTCCACGAGCGGCCGGTACAGCCGCTCCTCGAGCAGGAACACATGCTCCGGCCGGTGATACGTCGGGAATACGCGATCCACGAGCGATTCATGCGGCAGATAGCCCTCGGCATAGAGCAGCATCGGATGCGCGAGGTCCGACACCACGGCAAAGAACTTCTGCGCTGGAAAGCCAGCGGCGGAAAGCATCTGCCGGATCTCCGCCCGGCTGTACATCCGCCCGCGGAACTTGTCGGCGCCAATCTTGTAGACCTGCTGGTAATCGTCGATGCCGTCAAACGAGCGATCCGTATAAATATCCGCGTCGCCGCAGAAATAGCGGAGCCCGAGGCGGTTGTTCATGCCGAGCAGCAGCCGCCCGTGCGGTGCGAGCAGCGCATGGCATGCAGAAAGGAGCCCGACCGGCTCCTCCACCCGCTCGGGCTCCGCCACCATCAAGACCACATCAAATGCGCCGCCCGCCACGTTCCCAGCGCCCGAGAACACCTCGCTGCTCGTCGCCTCCACGACCGAAAGCGAGCGCTCGCGGAGCATCTGCGCCATCCCTGGCGCCTCCCCGACGACGAGCGCGCGGCCGCCCGCTGGAAACGCTTCCCACGCCGCCAGCCCCTGCGCCATGCGCTCCAAGAATTCCTGTTCATCCTTGCTCAGCTTCATAGATTCCTCCGTACGCATGCTTACCCGATATACATCTCCGGCTCATTCATCATGATGTCCGTGATGCCCTGCGCCTCAAGCGGCGCAACATCGAGCCGCTTCCCCGTCGGCCGCTCGGGATAGAGATGGCCGCCCATCCAGGCGCGGACTGCGATGCCCTGGAGCCGCGCCGGCGTCTCGTCGACGGACTGCCAGTAGGGATGGATGTCCGTCGCGCCGCACCCGCCCGCGATGTAATAGAGGCAGTCCGACGCATGCGTCGCGAGGACGGCCAGACGAGCCGACAAGTCAAGCGCCCGAAGCCGCGCGAGCGACTTCGGGTAGAACGTAGAATAAATGACCTGATCGGCAACGCCTTTTTTGTGCACGAGATCCAGGAGCTCCTGCTCCATGCCCTCGTACGGGATGCTGCTGTTCTTGAGCTCGAGGTTCAGCAGCATCCCCGTGCGCAGGCGCGGCAGAAGCAGGTCGATGAGCTCTTCTGCCGTCAGGATGTGCTCCCTGCGCCCGTTTCCGGCATCAATGGAAAGCTGCCTGAGCTCCTTCAGGCTGTAGTCCTTGACCCAGCCCGTACCATCCGTCGTACGGTCGACGCGCTCATCGTGGATGATGACGAGCACGCCGTCCCGCGTGCGCTGCACGTCCGTCTCGATGCCCGTAAGGCTCCTGAGGCTCATGGCCTTCTCGAACGATGTCTGCGTATTTTCCGGATAGCGCTGGCTGCAACCGCGATGCGCCCAGTATTTCATTCCTTTGTTCCCTTCTCTTCTTCCGCCGCATCGGCTTTCGGCGGATGCACTTCATTGAACTTTTCCATGAGGCCTGCCAGAGCGATGGACTCCTGATCCGACAAGCTCTTCTCCTGCGACTCAGGATGATCGTCGAGTCGGTGGAGGAACTCGCTGATCTCGTAGCGGAGGCCGGAGTCCAGATATGGCTCCGAGAATCGCTCGATGTCGTTCGGATCCTCGCGATGAATCTCGAAATAACTCATGAGCCACCACGGCGCGGGCACGACGATGTAGCCCGTCGTGCCGCTGATCAGCAGGCGGCCGTCCGACTTCACGCCGAGGCCGCACGTTGCCGTCGCGAACCCGTTCTTGTAGCGCAGGCTGACCTTCGTGAACTGGTCGATGCCATTCTCGTCATCGATGCTCTCGAAGCGGATGTCTTCATAGTCGAGCCCGAAGATCTTGAGAATCGGCATGAGGACATAGCTGCCGAGCTCGCGGAAACTGCCGCCGAAGCGCCGGTCCGTCAGTTCGCGGCTCTCGGGATTCTCGAGCTTCGTGAAGCACGCCTCGATGTTCCGCACCGTGCCGATGCGGCCGCTCATCACGATGCCGAGCAGCTTGTGGAAGCATGGGCAGTAGCATGTCTTGATGCCCTCCATGAGCACGAGATTCTTTTTCGCCGCGAGCGCGTAAAGTTCTTCCGCCTGCGCCTTTTCGAGCACCATCGGCTTCTCGCAGAGGACGTGCTTTCCATGCTCGAGCGCCGCCTTCGCATAATCATAGTGATACTGGTGCGGTGCAGCGACATAAACGAGGTCCACATCATCGAAGAGTTCTTCGACCGTATCGTACGCCTGGATGCCCCAGTCCTTCGCGAGGCGCTCCGCACTCGCCTTATGCGGGTTGTAAACGCCCTGATGATTCACGCCGCTCACGCGCGTCGCCTCCGGCATGAAGCGGTTCGTGATGCGGCCCGTCCCGATGACGCCGATGCGCTGGATGTGGCGCATCTTCTCGCGCAGCATCGTGCTCGAG
>Ga0256404_1012000_pt1 | contig 11399 bp, 6 predicted proteins | sample RumenRJG_01DNA_FD_185990 | JGI IMG/M metagenome (GOLD analysis project Ga0256404, IMG submission 185990) | Bovine rumen microbial communities from Lethbridge, Alberta, Canada - RJG_01 | ecosystem: Host-associated > Mammals > Digestive system > Stomach > Rumen | place: Canada: Alberta | collected... | reverse complement strand
CAGACGAAATTCTGGCCTGAATGATAACGGGGAATCACACAATGAAGTATGGAATCTATTTCGCTTATTGGGAAAAAGAGTGGGATGCGGATCAGACAAAATACATCCGCAAAGTGAAAGAGCTGGGTTTTGACGATCTTGAAATCTCCTGTGCGATGCTGCGGGATATTTCGGATGAGCGGCTTCTTGAAATAAAGAAAATGGCGGAAGGTGAAGGTGTGCTTCTGACGGCGGGATATGGTCCGCGCCCGCAGGAAAACCTCGCAAGCCCTGACCCGGACGTGCAGAAGAATGCAATCGCATTCTTTACGGACATCCTGCAAAAACTTGAAAAACTCGATATTCATACCATCGGCGGCGGTCTCTATTCCTACTGGCCGGTCGATTATTCAAAGCCGATCGATAAGGAGCGCGACTGGGAGACGAGCGTGAAGAATGTCCGGACGGTCGGGAGGATCGCACAGGAATGCGGCGTTGACTATTGTTTGGAAGTCCTGAACCGGTTCGAGGGGTACCTTCTCAATACGTGTGATGAATGCGTGAAGTTTGTAGAAGAGGTCGATGTACCTGCGGTTAAGGTCATGCTCGATACGTTCCACATGAATATTGAAGAGGATGATATGTTCTCCGCAATCCGCAGGGCGGGCAGCAGGCTCGGCCATTTCCATGTCGGCGAGAACAACCGCCGTCTTCCGGGCAAGGGAGGCCTCGACTGGTATCACATCGGAGAGGCGCTCCGCGAGATCGGTTACGACGGGAATGTCGTCATGGAGCCGTTCGTGCAGCAGGGAGGCGGTGTCGGAAGCGACATCAAAATCTGGCGCGATTTAAGCCACGGCGCAGATGAGAGGCGGCTCGATGAGGATGCGAGGAATTCTGTCACATACCTTCGCTACTGCTTCAGCGGACCGTATTCGGATTATACGAACTGAGATTCTTAACAAACATTAGCAAGATTTGACCTTTATTTCAAACCATTTGCTTTTCGGGAACCCGTTTCATCATGATTTCTTTACGCCTCCGGTCAATAACGTCAGGTTAAACGGGCATAGTTTACAAAAAATGATCTGTTTTTTTCCTTGATACCACTGTTTGAGAAGCTTCAGGCAGTGGTTTCTTTATTACCGCGGGTGTAAAAGGCTTGATCGCGTCCGTCATACCCAGAAAGACGGCAAATATTTCCGCGTGTCCATGCAGGATGACCGGAAAGCGGCAAATTCGGAAGCCGGTCGGGTGAAAAAGGCTTGATCGCGTCCGCCATACCCGGAGAGACGGCAAATATTTCCGCGTGTCCATGCAGGATGACCGGCAAGCGGCAAATTCGGAAGCCGGTCGGGTGCAAAAGGCTTGATCGCGTCCGCCATACCTGGAATGCCGGTAAATATTTCCGCCGGTGGCGCGGAATGAATTCATGCACGTCACAATCAACTTCGGAACGGGAAGGCACTCCATGAACGGTGTGAAACGACTGAAATCAGGGCTCCGGTGTATTGTCTGGGGCAGGCCTCCGGCGCGTTCTGTGTATCCAAACAGAATCCTTTAGAATAATTTGGAATTGAGTTACAGTAATCATCAGTGGGAATCAATCCGCCCGGCAGGTTCAGATCTGAACAAAATACAGGAGCCAGACTTGATTTGCAGGGTACAGCGTGTACAGGGAGGGAATATGCAGAAGTTCGACTATACTACGATGCTTGAAAGACATGGAAAAGACTCTATGGCGGTTGATGCCATCGGAACAGGAAATGCACCCGGTGCGCCAAAGCCGGGGTTTGATGCGATTCCGATGTGGGTTGCAGACATGAATATCGCGACGGCTCCGTCCATTCAGGAGGAAATCATCGAGCGCGCAAAACACCCTGCGTTTGGTTATTTCAACCCATCCGACGAGTATTACAATGCGATCATAGGCTGGCACCGCACCCGGAAAGGGGTCACCGATCTCACCAAAGAATACATCGGATACGAAAACGGTGTGCTCGGAGGTGTTATCAGTACGCTGAATGTGCTCTGTTCGCGCGGCGACAATGTGCTCCTGCACAGCCCGACCTATATCGGTTTTACGTATGTCATTAAAAACAATGGCTACAACATTGTCCACAGTCCGCTGATTCATGATGAAAATGGCGTCTGGCGCATGGATTTCGAAGATATGGAAAAGAAGATCGTCGATCATCACATCCATGCGGCGGTTTTCTGCAACCCGCACAACCCCTGCGGGCGTGTCTGGGAGCCTTGGGAGATCGAGAAGGCGATGGAAATTTTCGAGCGTCATCAGGTGTGGGTTATTTCAGACGAAATCTGGTCGGACCTTCTCCTGAACGGAAATAAGTACATGCCGACCCAGTCCGCCTGCGCGTATGCACATGACCACACTGCGGCCTTCTATGCTCCTTCGAAGACGTTCAACCTGGCAGGGCTTGTTGGCAGTTATCACGTAATTTACAATGAGTGGCTCCGTGACCGAGAGGCAAAGGAGGCTTCGCTCAGTCCATACAACGAGATGAATGTGCTCTCGATGCACGGTCTCATCGGCGCGTACAGCGAAACCGGAGCGGAATGGCTGGACGGACTTCTCGGGGTCCTCAGTGATAACGCGAATTACGCCTGCGACTTCATCACGAAACACTTCCAGGGCGTCGAGGCCGCGAAGCCACAGGGCACTTATATGCTCTTTCTGCACTGCGAGGGCTGGCTTAAGGCACACGCTAAAACTCTTGTGGAACTGGAGAAAGCGGGAACGGATGTAGGTGTCGCATGGCAGGACGGGAATGCATTTGGTGATCCGTACGGAATCCGCATGAACCTTGCGCTGCCGCACGCAAAAGTCGTCGAGGCCTTTGACAGGCTTGACCGATACGTTTTTAACGCGTAAAGAGGGTTGAGTGACATGCCAGACAAAACAATCTGATTCATTAGGAATGTAGGTGCTGAAATTTCATTGGCGGTAAAGGATTCATTAGGGATGTAGGTGCTGAAATCTCATTGGCGGTAAAGGGTTGAATAACATGCCTTCGCAGGGAAGGATACGATACATTCAACGGGGGGAAGGGATAGAAAATGCCGGAAAAACTCAGTTATAAAACACTGGAATCGATCGATTACACAGGTTATCTGAAGAAAAGTGCACCGGTGAAGGCGCTTCAGATTGGGGAAGGGAATTTTCTCCGCGCGTTCGTCGATTACTTTTTCGACTGTGCCAATGAACGGGCAGACTGGAACGGCAAAATTGCGCTCGTCACGCCGACGGCGCACGGCAGGGCCGGTGTGTTCAATGAGCAGGACTGTCTTTATACCCTGTATCTTCGAGGAAATGAGAATGGGCAGGCTGTGAGCCGGAAGCGCATCATTTCGGTCGCGGATGCCTGCTACAATCCGTATGTTCCGGAGGACTGGAAGAAAATCAAGGAAATTGCCGTATCGGATGATCTTGAATACATGATCTCCAATACGACGGAAGCCGGCATCACGTATGATCCTTCCTGCCTGCCGGACGACGAACCGCCGGCGTCGTTTCCGGCAAAAGTGGCAGTTCTTCTCCACGAACGCTTCCTCGCTCATAAACCGGGGATCGTCTTCCTTTCCTGCGAACTTATTGATGATAACGGAAAAGAACTCCGGAACGATGTCCTGCAGCATGCACGCGACTGGAGTTTTGGCGAAGAGTTTGCAGACTACATTCTTCATGACTGTCTCTTCTGCTCGACGTTAGTCGACCGGATCGTTCCCGGCAGAGTTCGTGACCCGGAAGAAGTAAAACGGCTCACCGCGGAGAATGGTTACGAGGATTCGCTTCTCGACGTCGGCGAAGTTTTTGGTGTCTGGTATATTGAGGGACCGAAGGAACTGGAGGAGAAGCTGCCTTTCAGGAAAGCGGGGCTGAATGTCACGGTCGTTCCGGATGTGGCGCCGTATAAAAAGCGCAAGGTCCGCATCCTCAACGGTGCGCACACGGGCTTCGTCCTCGGCGCATACCTCGCGGGTTTTGACATTGTCCGCGACTGCATGCACGACGAGGCCATACATACGTTCATGAACAGAATGCTTTACGATGAGGTCATTCCGATTCTGCCGCTGGACCGCGATGACTGCGAGAAATTTGCCGCCTCCGTGACGGACCGCTTCAGCAATCCGTTCATCGACCACCAGCTTTTATCCATTTCCCTCAATTCCACCGCGAAGTGGAAGGCCCGGAATCTGCCGTCGCTTCTTGAGTATACGGCAAAATTTGGGAGGCTCCCGAAAGCTCTCTGCATGGGATTTGCCTTTTATATTGCTTTTTACTCGACGGGACTGCTGCGCCGTGAGGAGGGCGGACTCGTCGCATATCGGGCCGGACAGGGAAATGAATATGTGATCCATGACGACGACTGGGTTCTTGACTTCTACTGGGATCACAGAGATTCAGACGATCAGAATCTCGTGCGGGATGTACTTTCGAATGAAAAAATGTGGGATCAGGATCTGACAAAGGCCGACGGACTCATGGAGACCGTTCTTGAAGATCTCGGGATCATCCGTCGGGATGGCGCAGAAGCAGCATTCAGGGAGTGTTTCTCATGAAACTCATCAGGATCAATCCGTCCGATAATGTCGCGGTTGCACTGGAAGATATCGAGGCCGGTGAACCCGTGGAACTGGCAGCACCGGGGAGTACCGCAGCCGGCGAAGGCACATGGGGTGTCGCTCTGGAACGCATCCCGCGCGGGCATAAGATCGCACTCACGGACATTGCCGCCGGCGGGCCCATCATTAAATATGGCTGCGCCATCGCATCAGCCACAATGGATATTAAGAAAGGCTCATGGGTTCACACGCATAATGCGGCAACGCGCCTCTCGGAATCCGCGGAATATGAATATCACCATGTGATTTACCCCGCACCGGAGATGGAACCGGATCTCCCGAAAACCTTTTCCGGATACCGTCGGCCGGACGGCCGCGTCGGCATCCGCAATGAACTTTGGATTATTCCTATCGTAGGCTGTGTGAACGACATTGCGAAGAACCTGGTGGAAAGAAACCTTGCGCTTGCAGACATCCCGGGAATCGACGGCATTCATTACTGGCCGCATCCTTATGGCTGTTCACAGCTCGGAGACGACCTGAAAGCAACGGCGAAACTCCTTGCAGCACTTGCGCATCATCCGAACGCGGGCGGTGTTCTGTGTCTTTCACTGGGGTGCGAAAATCTGACACCGGAAAAATTCAGAGAGGCTCTGGGGCCTTACGACGCAAATAGAGTCCGCTTTCTCGTCGGCCAGGATGCAGAGGATGAAATAGAAGAGGGTTCCCACATTTTGAAAGAGCTTGCAGAGTATGTTTCCGGTTTCCGGAGAGAAGAGCTTCCGCTGAGTGAACTTGTGGTCGGCCTTAAATGCGGCGGAAGTGATGGTCTTTCCGGTATCACTGCAAATCCGGCGGTCGGATGCTTCAGCGACCTTCTCTGCGCAGCGGGCGGAACCACTATCCTTACCGAAGTACCGGAGATGTTCGGTGCAGAGAGCATCCTCTTCCCGCGCTGCCGGGACAAACAGGTTTTTACGGAAGCCGTGTCCATGGTGAATCGATTCAAGAAATATTTCACCGATCACGGGCAGACTGTCTACGAGAACCCGAGCCCCGGAAACAAGGCCGGCGGCATCACGACGCTCGAGGATAAATCATGCGGTTGTGTTCAGAAGGGCGGGACGTCGCAGATCACAGGCGTTCTGGGCTATGCGGACGCAGTGAAGGAGAAAGGACTGAACCTTTTATACGGGCCGGGTAATGATCTCGTCTCGGCGACGAATCTTACGGCGGCAGGCGCGCAGATGATCCTCTTCACAACTGGACGCGGGACCCCGTTCGGCGCACCGGCACCGACGGTCAAAATCTCGACCAACACAGCCCTCTTCCGGAAGAAATCGGGCTGGATTGATTTCAACGCCGGCACCATCGCAGAGGGAAAAGAGACTTCCGCTCAGGCAGGGAAGCGGCTGTTCCGATACGTAATAGAAGTCGCTTCGGGCAGACAGGTCGCTGCCGAGAAGCACGACTGCCGCGGCATCGCCATCATGAAGGACGGAGTTGTGCTGTGAGATGCGGCTGTCAGCATGCAAAGAATGAGGCTGTGCTGAAAGATGCGGCTGCCTCCATACGGAGACTGCGGCTGTGCTGAAAGATGCGGCTGCCTCCATACGGAGACTGTCGCTGTGCTGTAGAACACAGCGGCAGTACATACGAAGGATGGCGGGTCTGTAGAGATCAGCTGTCAGAAGCAGAAATACGAAATACAGAATAGAGAAAGAACGCCGCAGGTCATTCCACAAAGGGAACGCCTGCGGCGTTTTGCCTGCTGGCGCAAGCTGCTGTGGTGGATTGAAATAGAGAAAAAGTATTTAATCAAGAGTAAATTTCTGACAAAATTCTGCATAATTTTTTATGAGTCAATAAATATTCAGATAAAGTAATATAGGATTGATAGCCGCACATGTGTTTATTGTAGCGGAACCCCTGTCGGAATGTCTGCCGGAGGGAAGAGGATTGATATGAAAGTGAATCTGGCCCATCTGTGTATCAATGATGAGACACATGAGGAACGCGGGCAGAGCCTGCGTGACCATAATAGAAAAGTAGGAGAGTATGCATCCGGGGCCTTGAAGAGTGTTGGCTTTTCGTCGCTGGGAATGCTGGCGGGCATTCTTCATGACGGAAAGGGAACACAGAGATTTCAGAATTATCTCCGGAATGCAGCGGAAGGGAAAAAGGTTCAAAGGGGAGGCGTAAATCATACATTCGCGGGCTGCATATACATTCTGGAAAGATTTCATGGCGGTATGACGCCGGAAAGTGGGAACGCTTCTAATAAAGCAAGTCAGCGCATCGGTTCAGAGAGGACTGCACCTACACGAGTAACATTCGAGGGGCGGAAGAAGGCGGAATCGAAACTTACGGCCGAAATCATCGCTTATGCGGTCGGGGCACACCATGGACTTTTTGACTGCGTGAGTTTTGACGGAAAGAACGGGTTTCTTCACAGACTGGAGGCGGACCGTGATCAGATCGAATATGCGCAGGCAGAATATTCGTTTGAACACGAAATTTCTGATCCGGAGGAAATAGATTCTTTATTCTGCAGTGCCGTTGACGAATTTGACACGTATTTTGGAAAGCTTCAGCGGCATGTGAAAGATTTAACCGAAAAAACTACATCCACTGACACCCGTGCCCGGAACAATCTTCAGGAGAAAGGTTATCCGATGGCAGTGACGGCAGTACTCGTACGCATGGTGACTTCCGCAATCATGTATGGGGACCGAAGGGATACTGCGGAATTTACAACTGGGAATACATATGGAGATATCGCGGGTTTGTGGGAGGAAGATCTCCGGTTCCTGGAAGATAAGATCGCAGGTTTTAATCATGAATCGCCGATCAATCGTGTACGGGAACTTATTTCGGATCAATGCAGGGCATTCGCAGAAAAGAAGCCGGGGATCTACAGGCTGAATGTCCCGACCGGCGGCGGTAAGACGCTTGCGGTCCTCCGGTATGCCGTGGCACATGCCTTGCAATATCATAAAAAGAGGATCGTTTTTGTGGCGCCTCTTCTCACAATCATCGATCAGAATGCGAAGGTGATCCGGGATTATCTTCCGACGCAGGAAACCATTCTTGAACATCATTCGGATGTAGTGATGGAGGGAAAGCCCCGCGATGAAGCGGATTTGTATGATGTGATGAGGAACCGCTGGTCAGCTCCTGTCATTATCACAACGATGGTCCAGCTCCTTGAGATCCTTTTTTCCGACAAAACGCAGTCCGTCGCAAGAATGAGGGCGCTTTGTGACTCGGTCATTGTGTTCGATGAAGTACAGTCTCTGCCGCGCAAGACCCTTCAGATTTTCAATGTTGCGATGAACTTTCTCGCCGGCTTCTGCGGCGCAACGATCATCCTTTCGTCCGCAACACAGCCGGCATTGGAAGGACTGGACTTTCCGATCGATGCAGACAGCGATGATATGGTCCGGCTGACAAAGGCCGAACTGGCTGTTTTCAGACGGTGCAGAATTGAAAATAAAATTTCGAAATATGGGTCGACGATCGAAGATATTGCCGGGTTCTGCCTGAGTCGGGCATCGCAGGACAAGTCCATTCTGGTCATTTGCAATACCAGACGGGAGGCAAGAAAGCTTTATGAAAAGATCAGCGAAGACGCCGGAAACGAAACGGATGTTGTTCATCTTTCTGCATTCATGTGCAAGGCCCACCGGAAAGAGGTGCTCGAGGCAGTATTCAGCCGACTGAAGGATATACAGAGGGAATTCAGCGGAAACGGAGCAGGCAGGGATGGCAGAAGCCTGATCCTGATTTCCACACAGCTTGTTGAGGCCGGCGTGGATTTCTCCTTTCACACCGTGCTGCGTGTGCTGGCCGGAGATGACAACATCGTTCAATCGGCAGGAAGATGCAATCGAAGCAACGAATATGGAGGTGGAAATTTCTTCATCGTGAGGCTGCAGGGTGAGAAGCTTGAAGGACTGCCGGATATTCAGAGTGCTCAGGATGCGATGGCAGAAACGCTGTACCTCGATTCGGATATGGCAGTTGATTCTCCGAAATTTGTAAGGGATTTTTACCTGAATCTGTATGCAGCCTCCCGCAGCAGCCGTACTACAGAATATCCGCTTGCAGGAAATCTTCACACCTATGCGAGACTGCTGGCAGGGGATCTAAATCCAATCTATATCAGCCCGAAATCGAAACAATACATACTGCGGCAGCCGTTTGGAACAATGGGGCAGGAATTCCGGGTTTTTGAAGATGATACCGAGGACGTGCTGGTTCCGTACGGCAAGGGAGAAGATATCATTTCTTTTCTTCGCACCTGCAAGCCGTATGAATACGAGAAAATAAATAATTCGATCAGGGAAGCTTCGGAATATTCCGTCAAAATTTATGAGTGGCAGAAGAAAAAACTGGAGGAGAAAGGGCTGATAGAACAACTGATGGATGACCATGTGCTGGCTGTCGGAAAGGTGGCGTACAGCGATCTTTTCGGACTTGATGTAGAAGCGGAGTATAAAACAGAAGACATGATGCTGTAATGAAAGAAGGTGAGCAAGGATGGGAATAAAGGCAGAAGAAATACAACTCGGGAAACAATATGCTGAGAAAAACAGCGTGGAATTTGAGGTTTCTGCCCGGATGGCTCTGTTTGCAGACCCGATTGTCTCTGCAGGAGGTGAAAAATCAACCTATGAAATCCCGACCTATGAGGCAATCAAAGGCGTGTTGAAAAGTATTTACTGGAAGCCAACATTTGAATGGATCGTCGATAAGGTAAGAGTGATGAATCCGATCAAAATGGAGACAAGAGGCGTGAAACTGCCAAAACTGACCGGCAAAAATGATCTTGCATACTACACCTATCTTATGGATGTCCGATATCAGGTGACTGCGCATTTCGAATGGAATATGAACCGATCTGAGTTCGAGATGGACAGAAATCGCGAAAAACATTATGGAATCTTTGCAAAATCTTTGTTGCGAGGCGGACGAAGAGATGTCTTCCTTGGCAAGCACGAGTGTATTGCTGATGTGAAGCCCTGCAGGTTTGGGGAAGGAAAAGGTGCCTTTGATGGGACGGGAACGATCGGATACGGCTATATGTATCATGGGATCAGCTATCCGGATGAAGGCTATTCCGAGGAATCAAGAACCTATCTGCTTCTCGATGTCAGCGATGTGACAATGGATAATGGGATGATCACTTTCAAACGCCCGGAGGAATGCCTTCATAAACGTATTCGCAAAGGAACGGTGAAGAATTTTCAGAACGTAAAGGAGGATGCGAATGCCTCTCTTTAATGATCTCCTGAGAACATATGAAGAAGAAAAAGACAGCGATGCTTTCAACGAAAAAATAGTTCCGGTTGCTCACGAGTACGGCAAAGCCGGAATTCAGATAACAATCACGTCGGAAGGCGAGTTCAGCGGTGCTGCAGCAGTTGCCAAAGATAACGGGAAAACACTGCTTGCGATTACGGAGGAGTCACAGTCCAGGACAAGCGGAGCTGCCAAAACAAGACCGCAGGCTGTCAATGACAAGCTGATATTTATTGCCAGGGATGTGGCGAAACATTGTGATTCATTCGTGGATAAGAGCGGTGAGAATGTCTCCTATATGGCGTATAAAAAGCAGTTGGAAGACTGGTGCAAATCGGAATATTCGCATCCTAAGGCAAAGGCTATTCTGAAATATATTAAGGAAAATGATGTAATTGAGGATCTGATCAGCGCAGGCGTCCTGGAGGCAGACAAGAATGGTATGCTGGGCGGAACCGGAAACATCGACAAGGATAGAAAATATCAGAAGACCAGCATGGCCATACCAGTCCGCTTCTGTGTTCTGTCAAAAGATGGAAGCAGCCGCAACACATGGGAAGATGTGACGCTGATTGATTCCTGGACTGCATATTATACAAATCTCAGAGACAGGAATGGGCACAAGGATTTGGATGGCGTAACCGGCAGGGTAGAAGATGTTCCGACTTTTCATCCCAAGAAAGTGCTTCCAAGGGCAGCAAATGCAAAACTTATTTCGGTTTCGACCTCAGAAAATGCATTGATGAATTTTACCGGCGAGCGATTTACAGGTGAATCTCAGCGGCTTCAGGTCGGGTATGATACATCTCAGAAGGTTCATAATACACTCCGATGGCTCATCAACACGCAGTCGATCAAAATTTCCGCTGGTGATCCTTCTTCCAATGGAGGCAAGGAGGATTGCACCCGGTACATGATCTGCTGGGATTCTTCATTCAAGACATCGGAAATTTATGATGCCGGGAAAGAGCTATTTGCCGGAAGCCGGTTTGACAATGAATTTGTAAGCGGCAGAGAGCATCTCAAGAAGGCAATCTACTGCGGGACAAAGTCATCACAGATGGAAACAGGACTTACGGTAGCAGCATTTGATGCAGCAACATCCGGTCGGTTCACCATGGTGTTTTACCAGAAAATGCTGGCCCGGGAATTCTTCGAACGACTAGATGACTGGTATGAAAAATGTGCTTGGTATTTTGAAAACAGGCAGGATTGTGCCGCATCATCGCCATCGGTTTTTATGCTGGCAAGATGCGCATTTGGAACAGAAAGGGGAAAAAACAAACATAGTTATCTTGATATTGATGGAAAGCTGTTTAAAGAAACGGTTCAGGATATTGCCGTACATATACTAAATGGCCAGGCGCTTCCCGAACATATTGTCCGGGCACTTGTGACGCAAGCGTCGGAGCCGATGAAATTTGATGCATACCATGAACCCATTCTGCGGACAGCCTGTGCGGCAGTCAGACAAAGGTTGTTAGTCCGCAGACAAGAAGGAGAGGCAAAAATGGAATTGAACAGGGAAT
>Ga0256404_1011999_pt1 | contig 11399 bp, 22 predicted proteins | sample RumenRJG_01DNA_FD_185990 | JGI IMG/M metagenome (GOLD analysis project Ga0256404, IMG submission 185990) | Bovine rumen microbial communities from Lethbridge, Alberta, Canada - RJG_01 | ecosystem: Host-associated > Mammals > Digestive system > Stomach > Rumen | place: Canada: Alberta | collected... | reverse complement strand
TATGAACCTTCATACGCCATTCTTTTGACATATCATTTACAGGCTTTGAACGTTCGATAATATCCATGATACGTTTTGGACAATTATAAAAATATGGATTTTCAGATTCATCCATATCCTTATAGGAAAAGTTATAATAACCATCCCTTTCAAAATGAATCCTGCATACTAATGCAAAGTATGTATTCGTCTTTTTGTTGTAGCAAGCGCGATAGTATTCGCTGAAATTTTTAAAGCATCCCTTTCCGACAAATTCAATGCTACTACCTGCAAATTCTTTATCGAAAAAACTATCAACGCTTGTACCCACAGGTTTATGCACTGTTGTCCATCCCACAAGTCATTACCTCTTTTCTTTATGCTTGTATGCTACCACATTTGTATGTATCTTGTCAAGTTAATGTTTTATTAGTCAACTGACTTATACCATAACTCGCCATAGATACGCATAATAGACTTACGAATCAATTCTTCACAAGTAGCGAATCCAATGCCCCATACATAACCATTTTTATCAACTTTGATTAAAATGTAATCACCTGCTTTCTTAGTGATAAAACAGTCGTTTTCCCTGTCAAGTTTGTTCATGCTTTCAAGTGCTTTCATCATTTTATCCATTGTGATTTCCCTCTCTTTCGTTTCGGTGACTTTATACTACCATGCTCTTTTGTGCTTGTCAACACATTTTTTCAATAAATTTTACTAATGCGTCAATGGTATAATCCCAGTCATTCATGAGTAACAGCGAAATAAATATACCAATGATAATCTTCTTGATGGTTTCTTCCTTTTCGTCTCTAGCTTTCTTCATTTCAATAAATGCTTTCCAATCCATATCATTTGTACCTCCGTTCTTTTGATGCTTCTATATTACCACTTCGATCTAGCCTTGTCAACACATTTTTTGATTTTTCTACTCAAAAAGCCGCCTTTAGAAGTTTCCTTCTATATAGGCGGCCTTTCGATTTACATTATTTAGCTGTCTGTTTATGCTTGCGTTCTTGTTCTCTGATTTTTTCTTTAGTCTCTCTGTAAAGTTTCTTCATAGCGAATCTATCATAGATATTCTTATTAGGTTTATAGTGTTGTTCTACCTTTTCACCGTTAAGAAACACGATACCATTTTTTGATACATGTAATTGTTGTCCTTCATCTGCGAGTAGTTCTTTAATTAGCATAATCGATCATTCTCCTAACGCGTCAAATTGTTTTTGTAATACATTTGCATAACCACTTAATAATTCTTGTAACTTGTCATAGATACCATTATCTAATTGTTGTAATGTATTGTTGGTATCTGAAACAATATCAAATTGTACTGGCTGACCCATTCCACATTGAATAACAATAGGAAGTTTGTTGTCAATCTGTTTCTGTAATTGTTTAACATTACGAATACGAGAATATAGCGCGTTTGCTTCATCTAATAGGTTTACGTCCATGATTTACACCTCCCTTCAATAATTCAACCATGAAACTACATAAATATGTAAATAACATAGTAGATAAAATAATCATGCTACCACCTCAAACGTTACAGGAATCATTTTATATAATTGTTCCTGCGCGTATTGAGTGATACAAATATGTGTATTGTTATTAAAATAGATGAAAATTCCATCTGTTTGTCCATCAATATATGTTTCAATATTGTATTTATTTTTATTCTTCCACAAATAATATAACACGTTTTCAACAGGTTTATTAGGTTTAATTGTAATCATATTGTCTTTCTCTTTAATTTCAAGCACTCTCATTTCAAACACTCCTTTTAGATAGCGTTTGCAAATCCCATACCAAAAAAATATCCAATGATGTAACATGTTAATGAGATTGTTACTAGTGATACAATTACACCACTAATTAAAAATGCAATCATTTTAATCATTTAATTGTACTCCCTCATGTTTAATGTAAGATGTTCATCCCATCTATTGTTTTTATAGCATGATACAAATGTTACTCTGATATTACTTTCATCCATGAATTTAGGCTCAATCACATAAATGTAATCTTTTTTGTTTTTTGCTTCCATGCGAATAGATAAGCGATACAACATTCCTCTAATCATCTTAATCTCAAATACTCTACCATATTTCATAATTGTATAAATAGGATATAGTGGGATATTTCTTTCTTTTTGCATTTCCTTAAAATGTTCTGTTGAAACAATTTTAGTAGTCTTTCTGCGGATAACACTTTTGATTTTGTATACATCATCAATGTCAAACGTAGGCTGACTGATATGATACTTTTTTACTACATCATTTACATGTTTGTCTCTGTTCATAATTAACATTTTTCTCAACTCCTTGACTAAAGTCTAACACAGTCTCAAGAAATTGTCAACAGGAAAATTCGGAAACTGTCTCTCGCTTGAATCTGCCCACTCAAAACAAGGTTTATTGTCTCTCCTGCGGCGCGTGAATATCGCCCTCCATCATAAAAAATCTTGTATAAGAAGGAAATCCTCTCTGTCTCTCTGATTTTCGATAATAGAGTAATGTCTTTATAAATATCCCTTACTGTTAATTGTTGTTTTGTTGTTTTGTTTACTTCTTTTATGTTGTTTTTGTAAAACTTATAGAATTTACTCTTTTTATCAATTTCTTCAATAATGATTATAATATCATCATTCTTTGATAAATACGATAGCTGTTCTGCATCAAGCTCTTTACTATAAATTGTATATAGTTTCTCTGATTTATGTTTGAATAACCCATAATTACGTTTCAATAAACGTTGTGTAATATCTGTAACGTATTTATGCTCATTACAGTATTTATTCTTGATAGTTTTGTAGTCACCTAGATATAACCTTAGCATATAAGCTCTCCCACAATATATTGTTAGTACATAATTGTATTGTTTTAGTTACTTCATTTAGTTTCTGTAATTTAGCATATTTATCATGTATTGTTGTATCATAAATGACTGAATCTGCTAAATCTATATAAAACTGTAAGTTATCATGTGGCTTCTTTAATGCTTCTGCATAACTTAGTTTATTGTTTGTATTGTTGTATATAATTTGTTCAAAACGTGCCTTTACAGCAGGTTTAATTTTGTCTGTTTCTGATACAGCTACGATATTGTTATCATAATCCTCTAAAACCTTTAGTAAAATATCAATTTTAAGCCACTTATTAAGCCCTCTGACAAAGACTAAACAGTTTTTGGTATATTTATATGCGTCGATGAAATTTTGCTCTGAAATCACTTCTAAAAAAGTAAGACCATTTGTTTTACAGTATTGTTTATACTGTTGTTTTATAGATTCTGCATCAGTCGTTATGTACAGTATTTTCATTGTTAATCTCCATCATAGACGCAATAAATAATTGTTTTAAGATAGGACTATGTTTACCATTGTATTGTAATTCAAGCATAACGTTCATAATTTTAAACGCTACCTGTTGTTCTTGCCTATTTAGCTGAACATTATCCTTAAATACGATTGGTAGTTCTGTCAATTCATATTTACTTGTTCTGATATATACACAAATATCAAGAATAAAGCTGAAAAATGATTCTACAAATTTATCAATATCGTTAATATTGTTTACTGTTGTTACTAAAGACTCTGTATTGTTATCAAATACTGCATAGAGAACATTAAACATATCATCATATTTACTAGATAGTGTTTTAGTAACTAATGACATTGTTATTGCTCCTAATGAAGAAATCTGTTCCATTTTTGTAATTGCATTACGCATACTTCCGTCTGAACGTTTTGCAATCTCTAATAAACAGCCTTCATTGTCGTATTTGATATTTTCTTTATCACAAATGTATTTTAGTCTATCTTTGATACTGGTTTCATCAATTTTGTTAAATGTTAATACTTCACATCTATTCTTGATTGTATCAATAATCTTATCACCTTCTGTGGTACACATAATGAATACTACATGTTTAGGTGGTTCTTCTAAAATCTTTAATAATGTTTGTGCGGCAGGTGAATCCTTACGATTAAAAATGTTCTGCACTTCATCTAAAATAACAATGATTCTATCTTTTCCAATAGGTTTTTGTTTTACAGATTGTAGTAATGCTTTAATATCATCAACACTATTATGTAGTGCTACATCATAATTTACTGTAATACCATTTAACTCATTTGCTAAAATGTAGGAACACGATGTCTTTGCCGTGCCACTATGACCCTCAAATATATATGCTTGTTTTGTTGTATTGTTATGTAATTCATTTGTTAGTGTTTTTACTACAAGCTCTTGACCTACAACATCATCAAATGTTTTTGGTCGATATTTATTTGCTAACATTATTTATCCTCCAATAACTATAAGTAGTCCCATATTGTTATATATGAGACTACTCAAATTGTTATTTATTTAAGATTGTACTTTTCAATGAGTGTTTCTGCTTGATGCTTCCATTTTGCATAAAGATTATGCTTATTAAGGTACTCATGTAATTCTTCTTTTGTTTTGATTTTCATAATATCACCCACATCATCAATTAGTAGTTGGTGTTTAACTTCATCTACCATACCACTCTTAATATAATACATTGTATTTTCAATAGTATACATAGGTTCGCCATTAATATCTCTAAGATGAAAATCAAACAAATCCTTTAGTTCTGGAAATGCTTTTTTTACATCTTCACCACAATCACCACAACGCCAAGGTTCTTTATATCTTTTATTAATTTCACCCTTTTTAGTTGCGTGCCATACTTCATGTGTAATTGAAAAATATGGAATCTGACCTTCAAATTTCTGCAAATGTGCTTCAATGATATAGACGTTACCGTTTTTGACTTTTCTCTTTTCCATTTTATATCTCCCTCTCTTATTTATATGCAAAGATTGTTACATCACCTGTATTGTCTTTGATATTGTCTAGCGTACCTTCTACATAACAGGTATTATTGTCATGTTCTGAAAACTTTGCATTTTTAATACTTCCAATATTGATGTTGTTTTTATCTGTATACTTTGCAATTCCAAAAACTTCCATGGTTGTTTACCTCGCTTTTCTTTTGATGGTTCAATCATATCAGATTTTCTTGAATCTTTGATACACTCCCACGGCTAAAGCCGTGGGATTCTGGAGTGACTAACGTTCTCCGCTATCTCGCGATAGTCTTACGAGAGCTCCTTCCACTGGACAGTACCCTGCCCAAATATGTTGTTCAAGCTACGGATTCAAGCATCCGCAATCCTTGCTAATCTTGACTACAAGAGCATTATAGCACATCAAGAATTGAGTGTCAAATTAGAAAATCATTATGAATTTTTACTTACATAGGCATTAAACAAATTCCTCATTCTTTTACTTGGTAAATATAAATATAAATCATCAGTATTACATGTATATATAAATCTAAATAGCATAGACGTTGCAAAATCATCATTATTTGTATCTACGCCGTTAATATCTAAGTATAATTTTATTACTGAATTTATAAACATATTTGCATCATATACAATTCCGTGACTATCTGTATATTTTTCTGTAAATAAATTTTTATATAGTTTTGTATAACCCTTACCTTTTAATTCATCAAAATAATCACTATAGGTTGTCCATGTGCAATCTAAATTATTATATTTACCATTACTAAGTTTTTTAATTTTATTTCTTATGAAATTTTGCGTATGAAGTTTTAATCCCTCTAAATTTGTTCTTTTCATCCAAGTTTTACTTAATGCTGTTCTGTTTTTACCAATATTGTTTAATTTATAATCGTCTAACAAATGAATATTTTTAAGATTTATAGGCTCTGCCTTTACTAATTCATATTTGATATTATTTAAATCAAAGTAATACTGTAATAATTGACCTTTAAACATAAATGTATAAATACTAACATTCATAAATGATGTAAATACATATTCATGTGGTTGTGAAATTGCTGCCACATTACCAACAGCACTGACTTTTTTATGTAATGCTTCTTTATATAAAGAATTAAAGCTACCATTATACGGCTGTTTTTCCCATTTAATTGTATTGTTAGATAAAGAAATATATTTAGCATCATTTAGTACATCAATATCTTTTCTACTTACATGTAATACTGTAAATGGTAAAATAATACAATCAATAATTAAGTTATAATCATGTAAATATTTAATTGATTCTTTTGGCAAATTACAGAGCATTTTTTGTGAAATAATAACATTTTTACCCAATTTTACTGCTTCTATAAATTCATAAGACTTATTATTGCCTACTAATTGTGTAAATCCTTCTGGTATATATGTTATTGAAGTTGTTACATATACATACTTCTTATCTATATCAAATTTTATATTCGGTTTATTACAAACATCATATACTTTTACCATAAATTATTCCTCCAAATTGTTGTTACATCTGTTAAAACATTGTTTACACATAAAAGACTAAGTTTTGTATTTACTTTTGTTATAATATATATTCACTTAAATTTTTGTTATATAAGGACAATAAGAAAAAAAGTGCTGTAAACCCTTGATATTACTAGGTTTTTAAAAATCATGTCAATACAAAAAAGAACCTTTTTATACTGCAAAAGTTCCTTTTGTATATACATGTCAAAATGCTTTACTATAGTCAATACGCTTTACATGTCCATCAGAAACATATTGCCTTAGTAAATTCCTCATTCTTTCACTAGGAACATAAACATGAATTTTCTCATTTTTACGAATAGCACTTCTACAAATAAATTGAATCATTTCTGATAAAGCATACATATCTTCATCAAATTTAGTAATTTTTATTTTATGTAATGAGAAAAACAATTTAATAAATGGATTAATTCTAACATCTACCATATACATTACATAATGTCTATTAGAATAATTATTGGTAGACCTACTATTACATGGTAAGAAACCTCTTGAATATCCTTTATTACTCAATACTGGTTTATATTTTTTAAATGTAGTCCATATAATATCATTAGATTTACAATTAAAATTATTCTTAACCATTGTTGTCATAATCTTTTTTACAAGTTCTAATGTAGAATCTGTTCGATTATTATACCAGCTAAAAGTAAAAGGAGTATTCTTGCTATCATCTTTTACATTATATATAGATAGCTCTGATTTACTACCAATAAAATTATTTTTACCATCATAAATTTCAATATTATTTGTTTCCATATATTGTTGTTTATAATCAACTAATTCGTGATTTACAAGTGTTTTCTTAATATATTTTACACCATATAAATCATAATAAAACTTTTGTAGTTGATATTCAAACATATATGTGCAGATATAAACATTTTTAAAAGATTTAAACGCTCTGATTGGAAAAGTCCAAATATAGCAAACATACTTACCATTTTTATTTTTAATGGCAAATACATCACCATCACGAAATATAGGAGCATATTTGCTAAATAATCCTTTATAAGCAGATGTTTCAATCCAAGTAACTTGTCCTGTATTATCATCAATCTTAATACAATGAGATTGAATTAGTTTAGGTATATCCTCTAAAATTATAGCTGGCTCTTTTAGTTCTTGTACAACATTCATTACCTCATCAAGAATTAGTGTTAAATTTTGTTGTTCGATTAAATCTGCAAGTTCATCATCAAATCTTGAAAATAATGCGTGTGTACTAGCAATATTTGTATTGTAATGCTTTAATAGTATTTTTGCACCTTCAATTTTAGTATGTTTATCATTCCTTGTATCAGGCGTATACATTTCTATATTGTTTTCTTTTAATTGCTTACGCATCCTATCAATCTCATCTAAAAATGGGGTTATATAAATAAACCTATTATTTGGATTATTACGAATCATTTCCATCATTTTATAGGTTTTTCCAGAGCCACAAGGACTATCTATAATTGTTATTGCCATAGCGACCTCCATGAAATCAATTTTAAAGCGTTTTTCAAGCGTTCTGGGCGCGTCTAGCATGATTTAGGTATAAATACTCGCGTCGCGAAAAAGACACGCTCAAATCGCTTTATTTTAAGGCTCAATCTCGCGCCAAAAAATCAAAACAGGTAATGCAGTATATCCAAAACGTTTATTTAGTAAATCTTCTACTTCTAGTACATCATTATAGTTTTTAATTTCGTGCATGAGTGTTACACTAGCGTTTTCAATAAATGAGTGATTCCAAAAAGCAACAAAATATGTATGTGTCATTTTTAAAACTCCTTTACACCATTAGTAGTATGTAGCCAATCATACCATTTATTAACATCATCTGTTTTAGCAATTTCATTTAATAAATTTGCCATATCAATTTCAGATAGACACCTAATTTGATGATAATTGGACGTATCTTTATAAATAACATCTTCATCAAATACATGGTGTGATACATGACCATCAAAAGATAGGTTATAAAACATATCACCTTGATTTTGTACTACAATAGCTTCTTTACCGCAATAAATTTTCATAGAATCTGTAAATGAAGCTGGCGTATCAAGATAATATCGCTTTTTAACTTCATCAAATTTAACATGATATTTTTTAGATAATTCATCATAGGATTTAACACGTACTAAGTCACCAATTTTATATTTCATAATAAATCACACTTCTTTCAACAATTCATAACTTAATGTAACCCAATCAATACCTCTAAAGCAACATGGATAGTTTTTATCATCAATCAACATGTCATAACATGGTTTATTGCTAATAGATGATTCAGGGTGTTTTGTTAGCCAATTATTGATTGTTTCATCTAAATCATTATTAATAGCATCAAAATATAAACCATGTTTTTCACATGCTGATACAGCCACTAATAAAGCATAATCTGTGCGGCAAGTAAAAAGAATGAGTTTACCACCAAGTTCTTTATATTTCTTCAAATATTCAATAGCTAATAGATTAAGTTCACCAACATTTGGATATTCATCTTTAATTGTTAGTGTACCATCAAAATCTACGGCTACTACGCTGTATTTTAACATATTACCCTCCTATATGCAAATGGCACTTAGAAAAGTATCTAAGTGCCACCTGTTAATGTTTATTTTTCAATCTTGTGGTTCAGGCTATCCATGAAGTGTGTGTAATTAACCATCATACGCTTCTTCATGCGTTCAAGAAGGCGAATCTTTGCTTTATTGAAACGATTATGTAAATCAACAAGTGCAAGTTCCTTGCCTTTTTCTTCGTCCCATGTATCACCTTCATGGAGTTTAGAACGTCCTACATAAACAACTACTTCATCCATTGTTTTGTCAACAAGGTCATAAAAATCAATACGGATGTTGTTCTTATCGACAAGTGCGTATGCCATATCAACTAATGATGAACGAAAATCTTTCTTCCCATTAGGATAACTTGCAATTACCATACCATGTTCTTTGTCGATGTGAAACTTAATCATAATTTTGATTCCTCCAAAAATAATATTAAATAATTTATGTATAACACTAACGTGTTATGTCCTGTTTTGTGGGTGAATATACTACGCCCACCTCTTGCATAATACAAGAGTTAATTACCCTTCGACAATGTTATCAAGACTTGTTGAGAGCGCTCAATCTTCCTACGGTTGACTATTCCTGCATATCAGAATTGTTTACAGAGCCGTCACAGAGCAATAAACTAGGATAAACATTTATTGGTGTGATAATCAAGATAACGTAGGTTTATACACCTTAGTCTAATCAGCAAGAAACTATCGTTTCGTAAATACTTCTATTTACTATGCTACTGATTTTAAAAACCTCCAAAATAATAATAAATAGTTTATGTATAACACTAATGTGCTATATTCAAAATGTGTTTGATTAACTTTCTGACTTGATTATATCACTCGTCACGAAGGATGTCAACAAGTTTTTGCATTAGATTTTCATTAATAAGATAATAGTTTTCGTCGCCAGATGGTGTCATGGAAATAGCTAATGCAGAATATGGTAGCATTAAATCCATACGCTCTTTTTCATTTTGTTCTAGCCAATCTTTTTTAATAGAAAAGGATTTACTATTATCTTTTGTTGTGGTCTTGCACTCAATGACCATCGTATTAGGGATTACAACGTCCCCAGACGCGAATTTAGCCGCCCCAGAGTTAGAAGAACGCTTGCCACCAAGAATATCTGCAACATGAGATTCTTGTAAATCTGAATAATATCTAGTAGGTTTCAATATACTAGTTCCTCCTTAACATAACCATCTTTTGTTGTGTAATATATTGTTTTGATACCTGCTTGCTTGATAGCGTATAAACAAGCATCACAAGGTCTACACATTTGCATATTGCCAAATTTATCTTCACGATAACCATATAATACAGCTTTATTTAAATCAATATCGCGGCAAGAAAGAATAGCTCTAAGTTCTGCATGAATATAATGATTACATTCATCAAAATGGTCATTAAACCGCAAATGATTTAATTTAGCTTGTAATGGGTGTGATTTTTTAGTATTGTATCCAGTAGCAATTACTTCATGTTTTAATACAATACAACAACCAATTTTAATACGTTTAAAATCACTCAACTTAGATACTTCTTTAGCAATATTAAAGTATTTGATATTCATCTTAAATCTCCTTGAAATACAAAAGGCACGGAAAACTCCATGCCTGTATTGTATCACGATTTTTTGAGATTGTCAACGCCCAGTTGAACCAAATCCACCTCTCGATTCATTATCAAGATTCGTTACAGTTTCAAATTCAATAGTAGGTTGATTCTTTAGAATACGAAATTGTGCAATTCTATCATTTTTATTAATATGCCCATCGCGTAGTGCATATGCAGGAAACATCCATACATCATCATTTCCATGATAACTATTGTCGATACACCCTACGCTATTAACCAATAGCACACCATATTTCTTAAATGTACTGCTTCTAGGAAGAAGTAGCGCTTCATATCCTTTAGGTAATTCCATGCTAATGCCAAGATTAATCATAAAGAAATCACCTTTTTTATATGCATAATCTCTAGCTGACTTTAAATCAATCCAATCACCTTTATCAATGGCTTTAATTGGCTCATCAAAATCTGTATGATATAAAATCTTAATTGTTCCCACTAATTTTCCTCCCAAAATGACAAAAATAACACAATCTAGCTCTATTAGCTATTGTATCATCAAATGTAAATGTACTAGCTGTATCTCCTGTCCAATCTTTGAATTGTTCATAATATGGAGACTTTTTAGCTATATCAGGATATTTATGAATCAATGATACTAGCTCTTTTGCCCATTTATCCCATGTACTATCATCAATGATATTTACGTTACACTTTTCATATAGATAACTATGCACTAGTATTTGATTGATTCTACGATTGATATAACTTTCATTCATCTTCTAGTTCTTCCTGTGTTAATAGGATAAAAGTATTAAAAGCGCGAACAAAGACTTCAATAAGTCCATCATCACGCTTATCATTTACAACAGTACACTCATATCCATTAAATGT
>Ga0256404_1011993_pt1 | contig 11403 bp, 8 predicted proteins | sample RumenRJG_01DNA_FD_185990 | JGI IMG/M metagenome (GOLD analysis project Ga0256404, IMG submission 185990) | Bovine rumen microbial communities from Lethbridge, Alberta, Canada - RJG_01 | ecosystem: Host-associated > Mammals > Digestive system > Stomach > Rumen | place: Canada: Alberta | collected... | reverse complement strand
TGTCCATCATAGGATTTTTCAGCAAAGTATGGTGTCAAAAAAGACTGCACCGTGCCAGTAAATTGTGTCCCAATCATCAGAAAAATCGTTGCTAAAGCATAATAACCAACCATTTCACGATCAGCTATAAAATGATCAAGGAAAAATACATCTGTATAATATCCTAATGTCCCCACTACCGATGCAAAAATACTTACCCGGGCCAAAAAGTGAAATCCTGCTGGAATCTGTTGCCGTGTCTGCTGCCAAAATCGGTCTTCCACCTGCCACATCCCAATAAAACAGGACAAAACCATCATGCCCACCACAGCACCAATATACCCCACAATGCCCCACTGCCATGTAGACAGTATAACAACTACCACTGACAAAATTTTTAAGACTGACTGCACTTTTGCCATACGCTTGAATTGCCGCACAGCCTGCAAATAAGTCAAACAGATATTAAAAACAGCATTGGGTAAAATCAATAGCATATACCAAGGCATCCAACGAACAACCAAATCATTGGGACTAATTAAGCCGTAATTAGCCGCCATACTAACAGCTACAACAATAACAAGGCTTACTAATAAACTAATTTGAAGCGAATACTTGAGAATATATGACCTCAGCCCATCATCGCGAATCTCGGCACAATACTTAATAATAGCCGTAGGCTGACCAAATGTAGCAAAGGTCAAACAAACAGCGACATAGGACTGAATGATACGCAAAGCTCCCACTTCACCGGGTGTCAATATTTTAGTCACCACTATCAGCGAACCAAATCCTAACAGCTGTGTCAGGCAATTGGCCGAAAACAGGTGCAAAAAGCCTTTTTGCACGGCTTTTCTCACCTTTCCAGCCATATCCTGCAAGAACCTAATACCGACCTTCATGATAACTTCCTGCCTTCACTTCATCGTACACCCATACCCCACGTAAATATGTCCCATGAAGTTCCTGTCCATTTTCTGCCAGTATACACCTTGCATGCGAACGCAGGGAAATTCGCTCATTTCCCATCCCATTCTCGAAGGATAGTTTAAACTTACGCTCCTCCCCCGGTATCGTGGTTATTTTTGCTTTATGCAATGATTGCCGATACCTAGCTAATTCTCCACAGGTAGTATGCCATATAGCTCCACCGCGCAACACAGCGTATATGTGGCAAAGAGATTCCATATCATCATATAATGCTGGCATCTGCCTATACCCGTCCGTACGTGCACTAGTAAAATGCGACTGAATCGTAAGTGGCAAACGATTCTCATAAAGATAGTCAATAAACTGTTCACGCCGGTTATTCTGCAAATTTTGCCATGCTGCGGTGACAATCGGCATTTTTTTCTTTAATTGCACTCTCCAACCTCTTTGCGGCCTGACCGGTAAACTATGCCGAAACATTCCACTTTCCAAATTGGTAGGAATATCCAGTATTTGCTCTCCTTTGCCAAACCATGCAAAGTCATTACCTGCGCAACGCCGTCCAATCATATCCGACTTACGCATCCACCATAAAAAGCCTAATTCTTCAACAATTTTATCTGCAGGTTCCGGCCCTTTATATCCAGGATATTTACCACCAGTAAAAGCTATACCATATCGCTTAGAAAATTCTTCTATCTCCACCTTTAATGCAGGTACATCCTCTAGCTTGTGATATTCGAACTCTTGCTGCCAGTTTCCAGCAATGGCTGGATTTGCTTTATCTATATATCGCCCATGCTCTATCCCGTGAAAAGCCAACTCGAACCGCTGTTGCACCAAGGCTAAAAATTCTGGAACCCCTGACTCATCATCACGAAAAACACATTCATGTCCCGCATCAAGATTCTGATTACCATGCCTACGTGCTATTGGATAAAAAATCGTTCCCCTTACTTCTGGATACCATTTAAATAAAGTATCTTCCATATAACGATAAATACTTCCTGACTCATTCAGCCCATAGCCCCAATCATTAGCGGCAATCAATTCTCCTTTTTCTAAAATCGCCGTTAATGATAAATCGTCTATCGACAACACCGCCGCAGTCTGTGCATCATGATAATAACTACATAGTTCCACTATAAAAGACTCTCCTCATACGATTTCTTCGCAGACAAAATGCTACGAACCTTACACTCAAAATCATCCATATCACGATTTTTGAATACTACTGTTCCCGTCGGTCTTTGACAAACATCACTTGCCACCGCTGGACATTCAAAGGAAAGTGCCTCCTGTATAGATACGCCAAAACCATCTGTACATGTCGGACGAACCATAAGATGTCCGCAACGAAATAGCGGCCATAGTTCGCGCTGATCAGTCAGAAAATAGAATTGTCTTGTCAAATCATAATCAGCAATCCTATCTTTCATTTTGGCATAATACTCCGGCCGAAACTTATCATTTGCCAAAGCAAAGAGCATCCCCGCCTGGGGATAATCAGTTTTCAGCCGCCGCATTAGTTCCACACACATATCCAATCCATATAAATCTGTACCATCTTTCCACTCCGCCAGCTGAAATGCATTGGCAATAATCAGCGGCTTATGAACAGCGATAAACTCCCGTACCTCTTGTCCATACGAAGCTAAAATTCGCGGCTCATCTTCTAACGGCGGCGGCAAAAAAGCATTACGAACAAAAACTTTTTCGTTTAACTCAGGCATTTCCTTCAGCAAAGCATACTTAATATTTTCCCCCACAACTTGAATTGTTCTGGCATTACGCAAGCTGACCTCAATCCTCCTGTGACGCCAACCTGCACTTTTATCATAATCCAGCAGCCACCCCTGTCCATGCAAAACCACCGAATAAGGCTTTTTGCGAAATATTTGCAACAAATTCAGTAGCATTAAGGTGCGCCAATTATTACCATGTACCACTATTTCTCTGTCTGCTCCCATATACAACCTAATTTTTTGCCAACGATTAAGTGTTCGCGGGTCAATAAAACTATCTTGTGGGCGCAATTTCTTTAGCCGATACAGATAAACTGATACACCACCCAACGGCGGTGGTAAAACGCCAATTTGAATTTTAGAAGCTGGATCATTTATAACATCAATCAAATCTGCTCCTCCACAGCAAAAGCAATCTCCATAGCCATTACCTGTTCAACAAAAGTTACGGGCGACTCCTTGCCATTCTGAACAGCCTCCGCAAAAGCAGCGATTTCTTCTAACTGTCCTTTATCACTAGCCTTTGTCTGGATTTTCTTGACTTTTACGCCATAGCCCTGCAACTGTTTGTAATCATTAAGGACTATCATCTTGTTGTCAAAGAAAATTTCCATAGACTCCTTAGGATAAGCACTATTTCCCATAGCCGTATAGATTAGATTAGCCACACTGCCATCATCATAGCTAACCGTAACCACGAAATTATCCTTAGCACTATAATAATCCGTGTGAGGTTTGATGCTATGTGCTGATACACTGACCGGCTTTGCTCCGGTGAGGAAATTGAACAAATCATAGATATGGCACGCCTCGCCGATATTACGCCCCGCGCCTTCCTCCGTATGCACCCATACATCCAAGGGGATGTACCCTGCATTCATTCGATAATTAATAATCAATGGATTGATACGTTTGCACGTATGACGGTTTATTTCTTGTAAATACTGTGAATGGCGACGATTAAAACCAGTCAGCAGTAGTGGTGCCTGAGGATTTTCTGCCATATAGGCTTCTATCTCGGCCAGTTCCTCTCGATTCACAGCCAACGGCTTTTCTACAAGTACATGCTTACCAGCTTTCAGTGCCGCCAGCACCATATCCTTATGCAGATTATGACGAGTTGTAATCAAAACTGCGTCTACCTCTTTATCCTGCAATACATCGTCATAACTCGTGGTAGCATAGTCCGCACCAAATTGCTGTGCAATATTCTTAGCATTAGCACCAGTACGACTCATAATAGCGCGCAGATGAAATTTGTCCTGCAAGGACAAAATATTCGGCAGATGCATGGATTTAGCAAAATTACCGGCCCCTACCACAGCCAGTCTCACTTTACCAGACAATGGCTGACGCTCTTGCAATACTACTTTGCTTATTGTCTGCTTTTCACTACTATCTGGATAGGACAACAACACCATCAAAGGTTTTGGCATGGCTGTCTTTAAAGATTCATAGGCCTTATCTGCCTGCTCCACAGGATAAACTGCTGATACCATATCAGCCACCTGCAATTTTCCCTGCGCTATCAGAGAAATTACTTCCTGCAAATTACGGTTTTCTGTCCAACGCACATAGCCTACAGGATATTCCAAGCCCTTTTCTTCGTAAACTTCATCATACCGACCAGGCCCATAGGACGTCGAAATAAAGAAATCTAATTCTTTTTCGTAAATGTCATTACGGTCAATGCCTAATCCGACAGCACCTACGCAAACCACCCGTGCCTTGCGGCGACACATCTGAAAAGCCGTATGGATTATAGCATCCGAATGAGATGCCGCCGTAACAATCACGCCATCTGCTCCGATACCACCAGTTAGCTGCGCTACCGTCTCTAAATCTAGCTGCTTACCGGGATGTATAGCAAAATCAGCCCCATGCTTTATAGCCATCGCAATACGCTCATCATCAAGATCACTAACAATCACCTTGCAGCCATTCGCCTTGAGCATCTGTACGGTCAACTGACCAATTACACCTAAGCCAATAACCACAAAACACTCACCCAATGTCGGTTTCGCCCGACGCACCCCCTGCAGAGCAATCGATCCTAACGTCACCACGCTGGCATCTGCATAGGACACATCATCAGGGATCTTTACCAATAAATTACGAGGAACATTGATGATTTCTGCATGATGAGCACATTGCGCACCAGCACAAGCTACACGATCCCCTACTTTGATATCGCGTATATTCGCCCCTACAGCGATAACTTCTCCTGCCGCAGAATAACCTACCGGCATTTCCACATCCAACTTGGATTTTACGAGGTTAACAGTCTTCGCTAAACCATCTGTTTTTAATTTATCAATAACCTTCTTAACATTTTGCGGCTTTTCCTTGGCTTTCTGCCAAAGACTTTTGCCGCTATTCGTCATTCCTGCCATCTCTGTCCCCACAGATATACAGGAATTTACCACACGCACCAAAACTCTGTTCGCATCTACCTGCGGAGCAGGCACATCAGCCGTAATAGCTATCCCTTTCTTTATCAAGACCTGCTTCAATCCCAAATCCCCCTAGTATCAATCACACATTTGCCAGCCAGTAAATTTCGGTCAAATTCTTTAAATTCCTTATGGTCAACCAAAAGCAATACGATATTAGCCTTGGCAATAGCCTCTTTATACTCGCAAAACTCTACATTAGGAAAGCCCTCTAGCTTTTTCGGCAATTGAGTTACATTTGGTTCCACCGCATAGATATGGGCAATGTTTTTTCCGGCCAACTCTCTGGTTATCTGCAAAGACGGGCTCTCTCGCAAATCGTCAATATCCGGCTTGAATGCCAAGCCTAGACAAGCCACCCTTGGTTCCTTTACATTGCGGATTGCATCAAATACTTTAGCCATTACATATTGTGGCTTATTGTCATTGACCTGCCGAGCCATGCGGATAAGACGTGCTTCCTCTGGTGCCGAATCCACGACAAACCACGGATCAACGGCAATGCAATGACCGCCAACGCCCGGACCAGGTTGCAGGATATTCACGCGCGGGTGGCGATTCGCCAGACGAATCAATTCCCACACATTGATACCCAATTTATCGCAAATCATAGACAGCTCATTGGCAAATGCGATATTTACATCGCGGAAGCTGTTCTCGGTCAATTTGGAAAGCTCGGCCGTACGACTATCCGTTTCCAGAAGTTCTCCCGTCACAAAATGACTATAGAATTCAACCGTTTTCTTCGTAGAGTCCTCATCCACACCACCGATGATGCGATCATTCCCCGGCAATTCCACTACGATTTTCCCTGGCAGGACTCGTTCCGGACAATGTGCGAAATACAACGTCTTATCTTTCAGTTCCGGACATTCCGAAAGCACCCAATCCCGAACCTTTTCCGTAGTTCCTACCGGACTGGTGGATTCCAAGATTACCAGATTTCCCTCTTCCAAATAAGGTGCAACTTCGCGAGCTGCCGATTCGACAAAGGACAAGTCTGGTTTCTTATCGCCCTTAAACGGCGTCGGCACAGCCAAGATAAACACATCAGCCTTATGCGGTTTGGTATCTGCCTGTAGATGCCCCTCACCGACAGCTTTTTGTACCCACTCTGCCAGACCTGGCTCGACAATATGAATCTTCCCTGCATTAATGGTATCCACCACATGCTGCACAGGATCCATACCATACACCTTAAACCCATGATTGGCAATTAAAGTTGCTGTTGGCAATCCTATATAACCTAACCCAATTACACTAACCGATTTCATTAACAACCGCGCCCCTTTACATGTTTTTTATTTATCTACCACGGCATAAATAGAACACCGTAACATTTAATCTTATATAAGCTTCACATTCGACTATAAATTTAATTCTCTTAGCAGTTTTTTTACTTTCACATCCCAAGAATATTTTTTTGCAAATTCACAATACGAATTATCTTTACCATCTCTAACTGCAACATCAAGACATTCTATAAATTCTTCCTTATCATGATATAGTTTAGCAGGTGTATTCAATCTTCTTAGTGTTTCCCAGGAAGACGATACCACAGGCAACCCCCCCGCCATATATTCATATAATTTCAATGGATTAACATAATCAATTAATTCTTTATAGTCGTTCACATTAAAAGGAATAATTCCGACATCAGCATTCACTATAAAATCAACCACTTCATCATATGAATGTCTCCCTAAAAAATGCAAATTATCCATACACTTATATTTCATATTACTTGAATTGCCCACGACGTAAAACTGATAATTAGGCCTCTCTGTAGCTGCGTAATATAACAAATCTAAATCAAACCATTTACTAACGGCACCACAATACAGTATTATCGGTTCTATTCCCTTTGCCCCCCCCCTAGAGTTAGATAATTTTTTTTCAAAAAGTTCGATATCTACACCATTTTCTAATAGCACAGTCTTGGGATTACCTAAACTTACCGCATAGTCCCGCAAAGATTTTGACGAATAAACAACACAATCTACCTTTTGCGCTAAGTCACGTTCTCTTTTTTCTAAAAGGTCTTTGTCCCAAGTAGAGAAGCCTGTATTTTTATCTGCGATTCTAAATAGTGATTTATGATAATATAATTCATCTAGCAATCCGGCATATGTCATATTATCAAAATATACCAAATCAACCTTTTGGAACCCATTGATAGCAAGAACATCTAAAATATTCTTATTGGTAAATTTATAAAAATTGTGATATATGTAATCCGAACGAAATCCCGGAAAATCTTTAGGCACTACCAATGTTCCAGGCACATAAGAAAGCAAATTCCCATTCAGATACGTTATACCATTACTTTTGTAATTATATATTCTTTCCTTTAACTCTTCATTGCGTTTTTTCAATAAATGAAAAGGTGATATTGGATTACCTACAAATGCTACTTTCCAACCATGATCAACAAGTTTTTTAGCGATTTGATGTGATCCCACAAACATTGAATTCTTTCCCCAATAGTTTGCAGAAAAGAAAATTGCTTTTTGCAAGGCGTCTATCTCCCTAATTACACTACTATACTCAACTTTCACTTAGAAATATCACATATGAATTTTATGCAACAATTCTTCTGTTTTACAAATTAATAATGCTTTATCTTTATGAGTTTCCACATTCAAGCGAATTACCGGTTCTGTATTAGATTTACGTAAATTAAAGCGCCATCTATCAAATTCTGCAGAAAATCCATCAATTTTTGATACTTTCCCCTGCACCCCATATTCGGCTCTTATTCGACGTAGTACTTCATCGGCATCTTCTACCTTACTGTTAATCTCCCCTGAACAAGGAAAGCGTTCCATGCGCTCTTCCATCAACTCAGACAAGTGCTTATCTGACTTAGACAATAACTCCAACACCAGCAACCACGGAATCATGCCACTATCGCAGTAAGAAAAGTCTCGGAAATAGTGATGAGCACTCATTTCCCCACCGTAAATGGCATTCTCAGCGCGCATCTTTTCCTTGATAAAGGCATGACCGCTCTTGGACATCACTGGGATACCGCCGTTTTCCTTGACTAGCTCCTCCGTATTCCAAGTCAGCCGTGGATCATAGATAATCTTCTCGCCTGGATTCTTCTGCAAGAATGCTTTGGCGAGGAAACCTACCATGTAGTATCCCTCGATGAAATTCCCCTGCTCATCAAACATAAAGCAACGGTCAAAATCCCCATCCCATGCAATACCTGCATCTGCTCCGGACTCACGCACTGCTTTTGCTGTAGACTCACGATTTTCTGGCAGCAGTGGATTCGGTACACCATTTGGGAAGTTGCCATCTGGCGTATGATGAACTTTGACCAGTTCGAATGGTAGGAACTTTTCCATCACATCAAGGATTGGCCCTGCTGCACCATTACCGGCATTGACCACGACTTTCAACGATTTCAACTTGTCCACATTTACATAGGACAGGATATGCTTTACATATTCCTCCACGATATCCAGCTTCTCTACTTGACCAATCTGCTCTGCCTTAGCGGGGAGCTTACCATCTGCTACCTGCTTTTCTAATTCCCGCAGTCCTGTATCCCCAGAAATCGGTCGAGCCTCCTGTCGGACGAACTTCATACCGTTATATTCCTTGGGATTATGGCTGGCAGTAATCATGATGCCACCGTCCAACTGTAAATGCGCCGTGGCAAAATAAATTATCTCTGTACCACATTGGCCGATATCAATAACATCACAACCAGATTCCTTAAGACCGTTTATCAAGGCCTCCTTTAACGCAGGACCAGATAAACGAATATCATTCCCTACTACCACTTTTTTTGCTGCAAACAAAGTAGGAAAAAAACGACCAATACGGTAAGCAATCTTTTCATTTATGGTTTCAGGATAAATCCCGCGGATATCATAAGCGCCAAACGCCTCTGTGCAATAACTCATATGTACTACTTCCTAATTCTTCATTCCGTAAATCTCACGATATCATCTTCGCTGATATACGCACCATTTTGTATTTCAATCAACTCCAAAGGTATCTTACCCGGATTAGAGAGTTTATGTTTTACCGTCTGCGGAATAAAAACCGATTCCTCTTCATGGATAAACATATGCTCATCTTCACGTACCACTTCTGCCGTGCCACGCAGAACAACCCAATGCTCTGTGCGGTGATAGTGCATTTGCATAGTCAATGACTTACTTGGCATAATCCGAACCTTTTTCATACGATATCCCTTGCCTTGGCCAATAACTGAGGATGTGCCCCATTCATGGAAAATCGTAGTATGCTCTACGGCTTCTTTACGATTCATTGCCTTCAGCTTCTCTACCACATTTTTAACCTTCTGGGATTCGCCCTTTTTCGCTACGACGATAACATCATCGGTCTCCACCAACAGCAAATCATCAAGACCGATCCCAGCAATCAGTCGGTCACGCCCCATGATCAGGGAATCCTTGCAGTCAAGGGCCAACACATCCCCCTTGACGGCATTGCCATTGGCATCCTTAGGCAAGATATCGTACATAGCATCCCAGGAACCGATGTCATTCCAATAGCAGGAAAGCTCCACCATACATACATTTTGTGATCGCTCTGCTACCGCATAGTCGATAGAAATCTCGGGCAAATCACCGAAAGCAGCCAACAGGTGCTCGAACCCCGCATCCATCTGCTGGGCAATTTCTGGCTGATAAGCCGCAAACTCTTTTCGTATCGTCCCTATCGAAAAAGCAAACATACCGGAATTCCAGTAATAATTGCCAGCCGCTACATACTTTTCTGCCGTGGCTAGATCTGGCTTTTCCTTGAAGGATGTTACCTTCCTTACTACATCATCCGTAGTTTTGGTTTCAATGTAACCATAGCCAGTCTCTGGTCGTTTTGCTGGAATACCAAACGTTACCAGCTGGCCTGTCTTAGCCGCCTGCTCAGCCGAGTCCACACAGCGCTTGAATTCATCCAACGGACGAATCACATGGTCTGCTGCTGCCACCAACAACACTTCATCTTCACCACAAGCCAACTCAGAACGGCAGAACTCTGTCCCCAAAGCGATTGCCGGAGCAGTATTGCGGGCTACCGGCTCCAGCAGAACATGAGCCGACTCCGCATTACACTCGCTTAATTCATTCTGCACATGATACAAATACTTCTGATTGGTAATGACGATTATATCCTCTGCTGATACAAACGACATAAACCGTTTTACCGTATGAGCCAGCAAGGAGCTGTCATCTTCCAAGCACAAAAACTGCTTGGGATAAGACTTACGCGACAGTGGAAACAAGCGCGAGCCACCGCCACCAGCTAAGATTATGATTTTCAAAAATATCGCCTTCTCATAAAAAAATTCTGTTTAATACTTAAACTCATACCTATCATCTTTGATTCCGAGCATGAGTTTAAATATGATAGGTATACGATTGAACTGCTTACGATATATCCAAATAACCATACTAAGTATCAGTCCAATATAGACCGTTGGTAAAAAATATGGGTAAAACTTCTTGGTAAATCTGATTCTGTTGCGAATACTATAGTAATCAGCTAAAATTGATTTTGTTTTTTCTGCATTATTCGCACCAGTAGATGCACCTTCCTTGTGATAAACTATACTATCCTCCACACATGTAATGTCATATTTTCCGCGCGCCCTAATAGCCCAATCCAATTCCCCGTAATAAAGGAAATATCCCGCCTCCATAACCCCCACATCTTCTAGAAAGGATTTTCGAACCAGAACCGATGCACCAATTATATAATCTATATCTTTAATATTTTCCTTATTGATACAAGTATGCATCGTTCCTAAAACAGGATTGTAACAGCCACCATATCCCTGTATCTTTGAACGATCCCATTCATAAATCAACTTAGAGCCGCATAAACCAATATGCTTATTATGATTCATGTAATCAACTAGCAATGACAACGAATCCGGTTCGACAATTGTATCATTATTTAGAATCCAACAATACTCCATATCAGCTTGAGACAGCGCATAATGCAATGCAAGATTATTTCCGCCTGCACATCCTCTATTTACTTTCGAGTCTATAAAATATATAGGATTGCTATTTACAATTTCTCGCAATTCTTCTTTTGTTTCTTTTGATGATCCATTATCAATTAATACTATTTTATATTTTACATTAATGAGTTTTTTCAATGACTCTAAGCATTCAATTGTATCTTCGCTATTGTTATAATTAAGGACACAAATATATATCATTTCCTTCTCCAAAGTAAAAAATCAAACAAACTCAAGAAGCGTTTCTTCGGTTTGTCTTCCGCTTTTGCGTAGACTTCTTGCT
>Ga0256404_1011992_pt1 | contig 11403 bp, 8 predicted proteins | sample RumenRJG_01DNA_FD_185990 | JGI IMG/M metagenome (GOLD analysis project Ga0256404, IMG submission 185990) | Bovine rumen microbial communities from Lethbridge, Alberta, Canada - RJG_01 | ecosystem: Host-associated > Mammals > Digestive system > Stomach > Rumen | place: Canada: Alberta | collected... | reverse complement strand
GAGATTCGAGAACGAGCTGTTTTCCGTCATGATGGGAAGAAGTTGCTTGCTCATGCCTCAAGCATACCACAGCCATGTGTGGATGGCAAAGAACGCCCATTTTCCAGGTGAGGACGTCGATTCTTGCGCCAAATCCGGATGGCATCGTCCAGGTTGCCGTTCAGAGGGGCTTCGAAAGCGGACAACGTTCCCGCAAGATTCTGATTTGAGCCAATCATTTTTGCATAAATATCAGAGGGAAGAATACACCGAAGAAAACGGAATGGAGTGTCCTTGTCGCATATCCGGCATACCTCGGTTTCCCCAGCAGATGAAGGCAATGCAAGGCCGTTACGAGTAGTGGTTCTTCTGAATGAATATGGCTTTCCCGTCAATGCCAGGAGAGTACCCGTTTTTTCATCCCTTCGACATCCAGCACGCCATAGGCGAACCCTTTGCGTACCAGCTCTTCTGGCACATACGGGTCGTATTTCTCGAAGACGGGAACCTCGTTCGGAAAGACCAGGTCGAGCGGGTCGAACTTCCTGGAAACCTCTTCCCGCACCACCTGGAAGAACTCACAGGCGTCAACCTGCATGGTGAAGCGAAGGTAATAGGGGCGCGAGGATACCAGGCTCTTCAACCCAAGACGGCTGGCGCACTTGATTTTCAACAGCCGCTCAAGGGCGAGAAAAGCGAAGGTGCCAAGCCAAGGAAACAGCGCGTACATGTTCCCGCCAAGGTGGATCAAAGGCCGTTCCATGCCTGACTGGAAGAAGATTTTACGTGCCTCAAGAAGACGGGCGCGGGCATGTCGCAGAAGATAGGGATAGACCGTATCCTCGGACAGCACCTCATACATCCGCTCCAAGATATGGGTGTGGATGTCGCCCGCCACATCGCCGAAATAGGCAGGAATCGAACCCTTGACCAAGGTGACCAAGACACGTAGTTGCTTGTGGTCGACCTCGTCGACATTCCAGACACGGCCTGCGATGGCGATCTTGTTGCCCGGTTCCGGTGGGCGGACAATCGTGCCCAGTTCCTCACTGCCCGCATGGACCGAATACTCGACATTCTCCTGGAAGACCGCGTAGAACTTGAAGGAATTGACCACCCTCTCTCCGGCAATCCCGACAATCAGGCCTCCATTTTCCGTCTTCTCGATATGGTTGATGGCAAGCAGATGCCTCAAAAGCAACCGGTAATCATCCTGGCTGACATGCGAGAAGCTGGAAAGGGACAACACCTTGGAGGCCAGTCCGGCAGGTGTCATCTCTCCGTCAGCCGCCAACGTGCTCATCGTCTGGTGATACAGCAGGCTGAACGGCAACCGGCCCATCCGTGGCGGTTCGACAAAGTGCTCCTCGATAGAGAGCTGGACCAGAGCGATTCCCTGGATCAGGCGCCAAGGAATCCGGTCGGGACTGATTGCCCGGCTGTCCTGGTGCTCTTCGCGCATGACGAACCACATCTCCGAGGGACTTCCCCGCCGTCCGGTCCGTCCCAGCCTTTGCAGGAAGGCGCTGACCGTATAAGGAGCGTCAATCTGGAAGGCCCGTTCCAAACGGCCGATATCGATTCCTAGTTCCAGTGTCGCCGTGGCGCAGACCGACTTCAGCGACAGCTCGTCCTTCATTTCCGCCTCGGCGTCCTCGCGAAAGGAAGCGGAAAGGTTTCCATGGTGGATCAGGAAACGGTCGGGTTCGTGGCGCACCTCGCACATGTGCCGGAGCTGCTGGCAGACAGTCTCGCACTCTTCCCGAGAATTGGTGAACACCAAGCACTTGTGGCCAGCTGAATGGGTGAAGATATAGGCGATTCCCGGATCCGGGGCGTCGACCTTGTGCGGGACATCTTCTCGCGGCATCTCCCCCGCCTGCGGGTCGGAATGGTAGAAGTGCTCCATCGAGAGACGCCAGACGTCCTTGCCACCGTCAAACCGGGGAATCGCCACCCGTCTCCGGCTGCCGGACCCGAGCAGGGTTCCCGCATCCTCGGGATTGCCGATGGTGGCCGACAGCCCGACCCTGCGGGGGTCGCAGCCCGCCCCGCGGGCAAGGCGCTCGATCTGGCAGATGGTCTGCAGCCCCCGGTCGCCCCGAAGCAACGCGTGGATCTCGTCGATGACGATGAAGCGGAGATCCCCGAAAAGGGATGGAAGGGCCATGTGCTTATGGATCAGCATCGATTCCAGCGATTCAGGGGTGATCTGCAGGATGCCAGAAGGATGGCGGAGCAGTCTCCGCTTCTGGCTGTCAGGGACATCTCCATGCCAACGGGTCACCGGGATGCCATGATTCTCGCAAAGCTCGCCAAGCCGCTCGAACTGGTCGTTGATCAAGGCCTTCAATGGGGCGATATAGAGCACGCCGATGGTGGAAGAAGGGTCTTCCTCAAGCAACGTGAGAATCGGGAAGAAGACCGCTTCGGTCTTGCCGCTGGCGGTCGAGGCCGTCAACAGCAGGTTGTCGTCGCTGCCAAACAGCACCTCGCCAGCGGCATTCTGCACCGCCCTGAGAGCATTCCACCCGCTTTTGTAGATAGCGTCCTGGATGAAGGGGGCATAGCGGGAAAAAACGTCCATCTTCTACCTCAGACCGTGAAGGTCTTGTAGTCCCCGGACGCCTCGTCGCTGACAGCCCCGGATTTGGCAAAGGTGAAATCTTCGGACTTGAGCAGGCTCTCCATCCGCATATCCGGATGCTGGTACAGCAGGTCGAGCAACTCGATGAAGTCGCGGATGACCTCACGTGGAGTGATGTGCTGGTCGCTGCCGATACGCTCGTACTCAAGCTTGATGAAGGCGGCGATTTCCCTGTCGCCGATGTGGCTCTGGTAGCCGTACAGACCGCTGTGGATATCTGCCAGTTTGCCACAGAGCACCACCATCTCCTCAGGAGAAAGGGGGTCGAGACGGATTACCGGAGCCAGAAGGTCCCGCGCTCCCGGTTGGGAGAAGCGGCCTTCGGTCAGACGCGAGCGGAGCGCCTCATAGCTGTAGATACCCCGCCGGCGGTCCTCCAAGGTCTCAGGAGTCGCTCCCATCAGGAATCCGATATACCGTGCCTTGCCCTGCAATGCGTCATTGTACATGGCCAGAAGCTTCTCGTAGTTGTACTGTCTGCTCTGTGAGTTGGGAATCTTGGCGATGTTGATCAGCTCGTCGACCATGACCAGCATTCCCTGGTAACCGGCAAGGCGGAAGAAAAGGGCGAAGAGTTTCAGATAGTCGTACCAGTCGTCATCGGTGATGATGATGTTCACCCCAAGTTCCTGCCGGGCCTCCCTTTTGGTCTCGTACTCGCCCCGGAACCAACGGACCACGGCATCCTTCTTCTCGTCGTTCCCCTCCAGATAGGCATGGTAGTACGACGAAAGCAGACGGGCGAAATCAAAACCGTGGACCATCTCCCCGAGGGAGGAGGTGACTGCGAGAATCTCTTTGTCCACCGCCTGGGAGAAGGCGGGATCGTCCATCGGAAGCCCGTTCTCCGTGGCCGCTTTGGTTTCCGCGGCGCTGATCCAGCGGTCGAGAATCAAGGTGAGCGCGCCCCCCTCCGGCTTGGTCTTGGTCGAAAGGTTGGCAACCAACTCCCGGTAGGTGGCAAGCCCTTGTCCGGAGGAGCCGTGAAGCTTGCGCTCCGGTGAAAGGTCCGCGTCCATGACGATGAAGCCTTTGTCCATCGCATAGTTCCTGAGGGTCTGCAGCAGAAAACTCTTGCCAGCCCCATAGCGTCCGACGATGAAACGGAACGAGGACCCGCCAGCAGAGATGCTATCCACATCATGCAGCAACGCCTGGATCTCCAGTTTCCTTCCGACCGTGATGTAGGGGAGCCCGATACGGGGCACCACTCCTCCCTTCAGGGAATTGACAACCGTCTGCGCGATACGTCTGGGTACCGCCTTCTTCTGTTCACTCATGCTCTATCGTTCCTCAGGATGGCCCTGAGGTCCTCCCGGTAATCTTCCATCAGGACCAGCCGGTCCTCTTCACAGGTGACCACGGTATCTCCGACGCGGTCCAGAAACGCCTCGTTGACCACATCCGCCACCATGCTGGGTTTCAGGTGGTGGTTCCTCAGCAACTCGCCCGGATCCTTACCCGCCAGCAAGGTGGCAAGCACCTGCAGGTAGGGTGCATCCAGTGCCGTCCCGCTGGAACCTGCGGCGGGGACAGGCGCATCCGTTACATCCTCCAGTTCCGACTCGGTCAACAGGCTGTCCCGGGTCTCGTAGGAATCGCTGCGGATCTGGCTGAGCCCGGACAGGTCGATGGTGATGCAGGGTCTCGATGCCGCAAGCTTCTCCTTGCGGTCCTGGTCGATGACCTCCTGGATGCAGGAGCATGCCCAGCCATCATCCTCCTTCATCTTCAGCGCCCGTCCCCGTTTCAGATAGGAACGGAACATCCGGTCGGCAGCGTGCGCCAAGGAGCGAATCGGCTGCAAATCCGCATCCATCCGGTTGTAGGCGGTCTGGATCCATTTGCCGTGCTTGTACTGATAGCTTCGGAAGGGGTTCAGCTGATAGCTCTCCGCATCGAATGTCTCCTTCTCGTTGACCAGCGCCCCGCCTAGCGGGAACCAGAACGAGTGTTTCGGTTTTCCGAAACACTTGGGGAAAAGCCGCAGTTCCGCGTTCATCTTCCTCCATGCCTCGGCGAACAGATGCTCGCCCTCCTCTACCCCTCCGGCAACCACAGGGGATCGGAGGAGTGACTCGTTTCCGAGGAAGGCGAGCGCCTGGCAGATTTCGTGGTCGTTCCCGTCGGAAAGCGCCATCAGCGTCTGGTCCCACTTCTTGAGCTGGACGTCCTGGTAGGGTTCCGCAGGCAGCTTGTGCATGACCGCGTAGCCGAACATCCACCATCGAAGCGTGTTCCTTGCTTGTCCTTCATCCGGGCGGCTTTGGTAATAACCCTCGTCAAAGCGTCGCATCAGCTCGAGGCATCCTTCTGCGGTCGTGGACCCGATTCCATTGAGGAGCTCGTACTGGTAGATCCGTTGGAACGTGATGGGCGCGGTCGGATATTGCCCGTTACGCACCTTGGCACGCCAGGAAAAATATCCTCTGGCGGCCTTCGGGCTGAGGTCATAGTAGGTGGGGTACGGAATCGTCGGGGCAGTATCCCACGGGACGTCGTCCTCGTAGTCTTTCATGCAGAGCGCCATCAGATAGAAGTTCTTCCAGTGTTGATAAGGGGATCCGTCACCCCGGAAGTAGATCTGGTACATGCTCCGTATCCGGTGGGGAATATCCTCCTGCCGGGGAATGGGGGTCTCGGTGAAAAGCGCGGGCTGGACAAGCGTCACCACCGCACCATGCTGGCTGGCCTGCTGCATCGCGCGGGACAGAAGCGAACGGACGACCGATGGCTCGCAGTCCGTGCCCAATCTCACCCCGATCCATGGAAACCCGTGCATGTGATGCGGCAAACCCAAGCAATCTTCGTGCGAGGCGGCAAGCGGCGCGTTCCCGCACTTGATGTCGCAGCATTCCGTCAGCTCGTCGGTCGCAGGATCCCGCTTGCGTATCAGGACCGCCACCCACTCGCCAGATCCGGGAGCGGTGATGACGGAGAAGCCGGGCCACTGGGCCCCCCTGTGCAGCACATGCGCATGACAGGTATACTCCGCGTAACGTTCTACATCAGCCAACCGCATCATGGCACCAGCTCCCGTGTATGATACTTATCATATTATAAGCACTCTGGCAAGAAGAACCGAACCATACCCAGACATATCGTATGGTCCAGCCCATTTTTCCGCCAGGACAACCTGTCTCCTACGCCATTTCCACGACTTGGCATTTTTCGGTTCCAGAAATGTGTTTTGCATGGTGACACCCATCCATTCTCTTTGTATAATGAAACCACAATATCTGAGGGGGAAAAGGACATGCAGTTGCACCTGTATGCCATTTGTGCCGCCGACATCATGGGCTGCATATTGCTCATGCTTGTTTTTGTTTGCCTGCGCACAAGACTGGCCAACCACACGTTGAAAAATAGGATCTTCACATACAGCACCCTGCTGTGTGCCGTCGCCTGCCTAGGAGACTTGGCCGTCTGGAGCATCGACGGCAATCCGTCCGTGCCTGTCCGGGCCATCGCTCTCGCATTGGACACCGTCATATACATCCTGTTCCTGGCGGTTGTCGTGCTGTGGAATGCCTTCCTCTGCGCCCATCTCTATCGAAACGACCAGGCAACCATCATCCGGAAAACGCTTCCCGTTTTGATTCCCGCCGGTACCGTCTGCATCCTCACGCTCCTTAATCTGCGTTTTTCTTTCCTTTTCTCCATCGACGGGCAGGGATGGTTCCACTACGGCCCGGTCTTCCCGCTTTATCACCTAGTTGCCGCCTACGGCTTGGCCTATAGCATTGTCGTCTACCATCGGTTTCTCAAGGAGAACGGCCATCTGGAGTTCTTCCCGGTCTCCGTGTTCCTCTTTCCCATCATCCTCGGCTATTTGGTCCATATCATCGTGCCCGGACTGTCCGTGGGATGGGCAGGTACCGCCATTGGCATCGCCGGCATCGCCCTCTGCCTGCAGAACGAACTCTCCTTCACCGATGACCTGACAGGGTTGTACAACCGCACGTATCTGGATTGTCTCGAGGACCTGCTGGTGAAGAAAGGCAAACGTACCCGGATCGGGGGGCTGATGGTCGACGTCAACATGTTCAAGAACATCAACGATTCCTTCGGCCATGTGGCGGGAGACTCCGCCCTTGTCGACCTGGCGAACATCTTTCGCTCGACCATGAAGGTCGGCACCATCGTCATCCGATATGCGGGGGACGAGTTCATCCTGCTGACCGCCAACGCCAGCAAGGAGGAGCTCGAGCGCCAGATCGAAGCCATTGGCCGGGGCGTCGAGCAATTCAATGCCAGCAACTCCCGACCTTACATGCTCTCCCTGTCCTATGGCATGGGCCTCTACGAGACGGGCATGAGCATGGACCAGTTCATCAAGAAGCTGGATGCTTCGATGTACGGTTTCAAAAAGGCCTTCTACCAAGCCCATCCGGAACTCAGCAGAAGGCAAAGCGACCTGCCGGTTTGCGAATGACGGGATTGACAACCTGATTGGAAGAGGGCCTGGCGGGTTGCCATCTTGCGTATCCGTAGAGTTGCCGTATACACTTGTCTCCGCGTGGAGAGAACATATGGATTTTCTGCACGATAGCGCAATGCTAAGGGAGCACACATGAAGAAAAAAACCATTATCATCGGCATCGTCGTGGCGTTGCTTGTCGTCGTCGCGGCAGTGCTTGGCTACTTCAACAATCGTCCGCAGAAACTGGACGGAGGTTTGAAACCTGGCACCTACACCGCTACCGAGAAAGGATTCGGGGGCGATGTCACCGTCACCGTGACGGTCGGTTCGAGCAAGATCACCGCGGTCGACATCAAGGGAGACAGCGAGACTCCGACTGTCGGAGGCGCCGCGATCAAGCGTCTCGGACCCGCCATCATGAAGGCACAGAGTCCCTATGTGGACGGCATCAGCGGAGCTACCGTCACCTCGAACGCGGTCCGCGCCGCCGCTGTCGCGGCTCTTGTCCAGGCAGGCATGGAAGGACAGGCTCCTGCTCCTGCCCCGCAGGCGCAGAGTACCGCTCCAGCCCAGCGTAAGAGCGAAACGCTGACCACTGACGTGGTCGTCATCGGTGCCGGTGGCGCAGGAATGACCGCAGCACTCCACATCGTCGACGCAGGGAAGTCGGTCATCCTGCTTGAGAAGCGTGCGATTGCCGGCGGCAACTCCAACCTGGCCACCGCGGGCATGAACGCCGCCGAAACCCATTACCAGAAAGAACAGGGCATCGAGGACAGTGTCGAGCTGTTCTACGAGGATACCATGAAGGGCGGACACAACCTTGGCGTCCCCGCTCTCGTCCGCACCCTGGCCGAAAAAAGCGCCGCTGGCATCGACTGGCTGGATTCCATCGGAGCCCCGCTGGCGAAGATCTCCACCACGGGCGGACAGTCCAAGCCCCGCACCCACGCACCTGCGGATGGGTCCGCAGTCGGCAGCTACCTGGTTTCCAAGTTCCTGGAACAGCTGGAGGCGAAGAACGTCAACATCATGTACGAGACTGCCGCCACCAGCCTGCTGACGGACGGCGGCAAGGTCGTCGGCGTCAAGGCCGAGGGCAAAGACGCCGATTACACGATCAATGCGAAGGCGGTCATCCTGACCACCGGTGGCTTCGGCGCCAACCTCGACATGATCGCCAAGTATCGCCCCGACCTGGTCGGCACCATCTCCACCAACGCCCCTGGCATTACCGGTGACGGTATCGTCATGGCGCAGGCTGTCGGCGCCGGCTTGGTCGACATGGAGCAGATCCAGCTTCACCCGACCGTCGAGCAGAGCACCGCGGCCCTGATCACCGAAGGTGTGCGTGGCGATGGCGGCATCATGGTCAACGCGCAGGGCAAGCGCTTCACCAACGAGATGGGTACCCGCGACGCCGTTTCCGCCGAAGAGCTGAAACAGGACGGACAGTACTCCTACGTCATCTTCGACCAGGCTATCCGCGAGGGACGAAAGGCCATCGAGAAGTACGTCACCCGAAATCTGACGGTCCAAGCCGACACGATCGAGGGCCTCGCCCAGAAGCTCGGAATGGATCCGGCTACCCTGAAGGCCACACTCGATGACTGGAACGACGTGGTTGACGGCAAGAAGCAGGACACGTTCGGACGCACCACCGGCATGCCGATCGCCTTGGTCAAGGCCCCGTACTACGCCATCAAGGTCGCCCCGGGCATCCACCACACTATGGGCGGCGTCAAGATCAACGAGCATGCCCAAGTCGAGACAAGCGACGGCACGGTGATTCCCGGCTTCTTCGCCGCCGGCGAGGTTACCGGTGGAATCCATGGCGGAAACCGCATCGGCGGCAACGCTGTCTGCGACTTCGTCGTCTATGGCACGATTGCGGCGGAAAGCGCCCTTGCTTCCCTGCGGTAACCTTGCCAGATAGAATAGATACGACAGGAGAGTCGGGCTTTTCGTGGCCCGACTCTCTTTGTTCTCCCAGCAAGCATATTTGGCTTCCCGTGCAAATCACGCTATACTGGTGACCACCGAAACCAAGAGGAAGGCCACATGGAAGACAGTAGAGTAATCCGCACAAGAAAAGCGCTGCAGGGAGCTTGCATGAGACTCCTTTCCCGGAAGGAACTCAACGAAATCACGGTGACCGAACTCTGCAAGGCGGCCGGTGTCGACCGGAAGACCTTCTACCACCATTACAAGACGATCGCCGATATTCCCGAGGAAGTCGAGCGCCAGGTCCTCTCCGATATCCAGAAAGTCTTCGACCAGGCGGCAAAGCCACTGGACATCCCCCTCCTCTTCAAACAGTTGCTCCAATGTCTGGAGACGGGAGTCCTTTTTCCCGAGGTGCTTCTCACCAAGTCCGCCGCCGAGCAGTTCAGCCTGCACCTCGGCCTTACCATGATCGACCTCCTCAAAGACCGGTTCCTTGCCGAGACCAAGCTTGACCCTGTCACCTTCACCGTCAGGGCCAGGTATATCACCGGCGGGGTGATCGCCGTCTACCTCGAATGGTTCCGCAGCGGCAAGACGATTCCCCGCGACCAGCTCGCGGACAGGATGGGCGAGCTGGTGGATCGGGAATGCAGGCAGCTGCTGGTGCCCTGAAGGGCAGCTTTCCACGACAGGCGCCCATTCCCCAGAAAAGAAAGAACAGCAGGATGTCGGTGACGACAATGCAGGCGCCGGTGGGCACCGCGTGCAGGTAGGAGAAGACAAGCCCTATCAGGAACCCCGCCACCCCGATTCCCCCTGCAAGCAGGACGGTAGTCCGGAACCGCCTTGTCACCCGCATGGCGGAAAGCGCGGGAAAGACGATCAGACAGGAAATCAACAAGGACCCCATCATCCGCATGCCGAGCACCACGGTCACCGCCGCAAGCACGGCAAGCACCATCTCATACCGCTTCACGTCGACCCCGACCGCCCGGGCAAACTGTTCGTCAAAGGTGACCGCAAAAATCCGGTGGTAGAAAAGCACATACAGAAGCAGCACCGAAAGCGCGAGCGCAAGGGAAATCCACATGTCGCTTCTCTTCATCGCCAGGATACTGCCAAAGAGATAGGTATCGAGCTCTGTGTTCATGCCTCTGGTAAGCGACACCACCATCACGCCGACCGCAAGGGAACCGCTACAGACCATCGCCAGAACAGCGTCCCCCTTGATTGCCGCGTTCTCCTTGACCTGCAAAAGGACGAAAGCGGTCAGGACACAAACCGGGATAGCGAGCGAAAGAGGGGCGATTCCCAACGGATACGCGATGGCGAGGGCGGCAAACCCGACATGGGAAAGGCCGTCCCCGATCATGGCGTAGCGCTTGAGCACCAGGCAGGAACCGAGAAGCGAAGCGCAGAGGGATACCAAGATGCCGACGACGAAGGCACGGACCAGGAAGGGATAGGAGAGCATCTCCCAGAACACGCTCATGCCTGCCCCCCCTCGAGATACGCCTTCCCCAGCGGCGAGGTCAGATACTCCCGGGTGCTGCCGAAAAACCTTCCCTTCCGGGCGAGGTGGAGGATGTGGTCGGATTCGGAGACCGCGCTTTGGATATCGTGCGAGACCATCAGGATGGTCATGTGCCGCTCCTCATGCAACATGCGGATGGCCTGATACAGAGTCCTGGTGGCGATCGGGTCGAGCCCGGTCACCGGCTCGTCCAGCAGCAAGACCTTGCGTGCGGCGCAGAGAGCCCGGGCCAGAAGCACCCGTTGCTGCTGGCCCCCGGAGAGCTCGCGATAACAACGGTCCCGGAGAGAAGTGATGCCAAGCAGGTCCATCCGCTCCTCCGCCCTCCGTCGCTGTTCCTTCGAGTACCAGACCCGCCATCCCAGGTGGTTCAGGCAACCGGACAGCACCACCTCTTCCACGCTGGCGGGAAAGTTCCGTTGCACCACCGTCTGCTGGGGAAGGTAGCCGATCTCATCTTCCCGAAGCCCCTCATCGAAACGGATTGTCCCCCGGGAGGGAGTTTTCAGATGCAAAAGCCCCCGGACGAGCGTGCTCTTGCCGGCACCGTTCTCGCCTACGATGGAAAGGTACCAGCCGGCATCCACGTGGAACGACACGTCATCCACCACAGTCAATCCCTCATAGGCGAAGGAAAGGTGGTCACAGACAATCAGGCTCATCAGTTGAGCGCCTCACGCAACGCGACGACATTCCCTTCCATCAGGCTCACATAGCTGGCCCCGCTTTGGAAATCGCTGTCGCTCACGTTGTGGACCGCATGCAGCAGCATTGACTTGGCTCCGGTCGATCCGGCAATCGAGTCAGCCATCTGCTCGTTGGACAGCTCGATATGGAAGACAACGGGAATCTTGTCTTCCACCACCTTGCTGG
>Ga0256404_1011991_pt1 | contig 11406 bp, 11 predicted proteins | sample RumenRJG_01DNA_FD_185990 | JGI IMG/M metagenome (GOLD analysis project Ga0256404, IMG submission 185990) | Bovine rumen microbial communities from Lethbridge, Alberta, Canada - RJG_01 | ecosystem: Host-associated > Mammals > Digestive system > Stomach > Rumen | place: Canada: Alberta | collected... | reverse complement strand
TAAAGATGACCTCTCTTATTATGGTCCACATCAGGCTTATGGTTCCCCTTCCTATTCCCTGATACATGAAGCTTGAAGTCATTCCAGCTCCGGTCAGAGGCAGGCATAGGCTGGCAATTCTCAGGAATCTTGTGATTTCAGGAACCAGCACTGCTGTTTCCTTTGTGTATGCAAATAATGTTGCAAGCTGGGGTGCGAATGCCACCAGTATTATTGTCACAGCTGTTCCGAAGGCTATTCCGAATTTAACTCCATATAAATGGGCTCTTGACAGGTAATCTCCATTTTTAGCGCCGTATGCGCTTCCTGAAACCGCAGCTACCGCGCTGCCTATAGCTGTAAGAGGCATTATAGCGAATAGGTATAATCTTTGGCCTGAAGTGAATGAGGCAATACCGTATTCTCCTCCAATTGTTGAGATGAAGACTAAATACAAGCTTACAGCAAGAGACATCATGAACATGTCCATTGATGCAGGAATTCCTACTTTCAAGATGTCTTTAGCTATTTTTGAATCGAATTTGAACTGTCTCAAACTGACATTCACATATGTGTCTTTCTTGACAAGCAGCCAGTAGAGGATTACTGATGCAGACCCAAGTGCGCTGACGATTGTTGCAAGGGATGCTCCAGCAGAGCCAAGTCCTAGTACATAAATGAATATGGGGTCGAGAATCGCATTAAGGACTACAGAGACGATCATGGCATACATAGCCCTTTTCATGTCCCCTTCACCACGAAGGATGCCGCTTCCTCCGTTACCGAACATGAATGCAATAAGTCCTGAGAATAGAGGGGTTCCATATTTGATTCCTTCGGCAAGGTTTTGTCCGCTTGCACCATAAGCTCGAAGCAGAGGTTCCTGAACGAGTAAGAGGATTGCTGTAAGAATGATTGAAGCAACTAGGAATATTAAAAGAGCATGGGCTGCGGATTTATTGGCCCCTTCATGGTTTTTAGCTCCTACAAAACGACTTATGCTGCTTGTGGCACCGCTTCCAAGACCTACGCTCACACCATTCAATATCATGAAGATAGGTGTTACAAAACCGATTCCGGCTATTGCCGCCTGGCCAAGACCAGCTACCCAGATACCATCTATGATATTGTATGATGCTGTTAGAAGCATTGAAATCATGATTGGAATAGCAAGGGTCTTTACAGCCTTTTCCGGATTTCCTCTCATTAATTCTACATTTTTATTTGCCATATTAATCCCCATCAGTAAAAATTATTGTATTGGTCATTATTCATTAAGTATTTCCTCTGTTTTTCTAGCTATTTCTCTTAATTGATCTTTTGCATCGTCGTCCAATTTGTCTATTCCGACCTGTTTTTCCCATTTCTTTAAATCATCTTCTAATAGGATAGCTAGTTTCTCTCCTTTTTCTGTTATATTCAGGATATATTTTCTTCTATTGTTTTCATCAACGATTCTTTCAACATATTTCTTGTCTTCCAATTTTCTTAAAGCTTTAGCTATTGTTCCTTTGCTTTGACCAAAAATTGTTGCCAAGTCATCCTGAGATAAGTTTTTTCTTTTATAGATTTCCATTAGATATCGGCCTTCATGAACCATATCTATATGGTTTGGGTTTTTCTGAGCATACCTTAATTTATTTCTGGATATGTGATGTATCAGTGCAATAAAAGGCATTGAATCAAATTTATCCCATTGCTTTTCATTTTCTGTCATGTTTAATACTTGGATTTTGAAATATATAAATGTTTCTTAGGAAACTGTTTATCAATGAACGATATTAAAATCAGCATTTTTTAAAAATTTAAAATAATATTTTAAGAGAAAACTAATAAAAATTTAAAGCATTTTAAAAGAAGTTCAATAAAAATTAAAATTAAAAAAGAGTTTGCTGTCCAACAGAGGAACTATGGATTCTCCAGTCAATTTCTTCTAAATCATTTTCCCTTAGGAATTCATTAGCCAGTTTGAAATGTTCGCATCCAAAGAATCCTCTTCTTGCAGAAAATGGACTTGGATGAGATGAGATAAGCACTAGGTGATTAGGGTTTGTAATCAATTCCTTTTTGAGTTCCGCCTGTTTTCCCCATAAAAGGAATACGATTGGTGATTTTTGTTTGTTTAATATTTTAATTACATGGTCTGTAAATGTTTGCCATCCGCATTTGCTATGTGAGTTGGCATTTCCTTCTTCAACTGTAAGAACAGTATTTAATAAAAAGACTCCTTGATTTGCCCATGACTCAAGGCATCCGGACTCTGGAATTGGATAGGCGTATTCTGATTCGATTTCCTTGAAAATATTTTTCAGAGATCTTGGAATTGGATGGCCTTCTGGGGTTGAGAATGCAAGTCCATGGGCCTGTCCCTCTTCATGATAAGGGTCCTGGCCTAATATGACGACTTTTACATTGTCAATTGGGCATAGCTTGAAGGCATTGAAGATTTCATCTTTTGGGGGATAGATTGTTTTTATTTTGTACTCTTCCTCTATAAATTCCTTGATTTTCAAGAAGTAGTCCTTTTCAAATTCTTCTTTTAAGACTTCATCCCATTCGTTTCCAATCATAAGACCACTTTTTTATATTTTTTTATATTTTTTTATTTTTTTTTAATTTAATCAGTTCTTTTTTAAATTTTGCTATTTTTGTAATATTTTTTAATTTGATCAGTTCTTTTTTTAAATTTTAATCTTTTGAATTTATTTATAGAAAAATATCATATTCCGAATAATCGTTTAGCATTTTCTGTTGTGGTTTCGATAACTTCCTCTTCTTCAATATCCAATTCCTGTGCTATTTTTCCAATTATGTATTTTAAGTTCAGGGATGTGTTTGCCTCCCCCCTCTTTTCTTCTGGAGGCATATATGGAGAGTCAGTTTCAAGAAGCGCGTGTTCAATGCCTATTCTATTCAATGTCCTTCCTGCTTTCTTATTATTGCGGTGTGTGATTGTTCCCCCAATTCCAATGTAGAAACCTAATCTGATAAAATTTTCAGCCATCTCTGGAGAGCCTTGATAGGAATGCATGGAGCCTACCACAGCATGTTTCTTTAATATGTCATAAGTGTCCTGCATAGCCTTTCTGGAGTGGACTATTACTGGCAAATCATGTTTTTCAGCTAGAATCAGCATTTTTTCAAACAATTCCATTTGCTTTTTTCTGTTTTCCTTTCCATTGTAATAATCAATGCCTATTTCGCCTACTGCAATCACATTATCATTTTCAAGCTGCTCATCCAGCAAGACTATGTCTTCCTCGCTTACATCATCGGCAAGAGTGTGAAAATAGCCTAAAGCGGCATGGACATTTTCGTATTTCCCTGCCAGTTTCAATATTTCTTCATTGCTTTGAGGGTCAGTACCATTCAATATGAGGTGCATGTCATTTTTTGCAGCTTCATTTATTATCTCTTCTGCATTTTCCATCTCGCTGTTATAAATGTGGCAGTGTGTATCTATGATCATGTAATCTACCTTGATGATTGTCGTATTTGAAAGGGGGCTCTAATTCTTGTTTTATTAAGCAAAATATTTAAACATTATTGGATAAAATAAGTATAGTGATTTAAATGGATATTGTAAAGAATTATGATGGCAAGGAATTGACAATTCAAATCAAAGGCAGAATTGACACTGTGACTGCACCTGATTTTGAAAATGAAATAAATGATGAAATAGGCAAGTTTGACTCATTGATTTTGGATTTCACTGATTTGGAATACATTTCCAGTGCAGGGCTACGTGTTTTAATTGCAACCCAGAAGAAATTGAAACCTGAAGATATTCCAATGGCAATTAAAAATGTCAATGATGCAATAAGTGAAATATTTAGAATGTCTGGCTTTGACAAGATTTTAAAAATTGAATGATTCCCGTTGTCTTGGTTATTAGATAAAATGAACTCCATTTCCTTAAAACCCGAACTAAGCGAATTATATGAATTGAATGAATTCATTTCAAGAGTTATCAGTAAAGAGGATATTCACATTAATTTAATCATTGAAGAAATATTTGTCAATATTGTCAATTATTCAAATGCAGAATTCATTAAGGTCGATGCCTGTTTTGAAGATTCGGTATTGACTTTGGAATTCGCTGATAATGGATTTGAATTCAATCCATTGATGAGGGAAAAACCAAAATCTCCAGAGACCATTGAAGATGCACAAATCGGAGGTCTTGGAATTTATTTAGCCAGGGAAATGGCTGATGAGTTGGATTATCATTATTGCAATGGTGAAAATCATTTGAAGATTATTAAAAAAGTGGAATAATGAATGATAAATTAAAAAGCAATGGTGAAAATCATTTGAAGATTATTAAAAAAGTGGAATAATGAATGATAAATTAAAAAAGATAATAATCCCATTTGTTCTAATGCTGGTTTTTAATCTGGGCATTTATTATCTAAAAGGCGGGCAAAATTTCGGTGGAGGATTAAGTGTTCATGTTGGAATACTTCTTGTTTCTGGAATGATACTTGGACCATACGGCGCACTGGGAGCAACTGTTGCAAACTTTTTATGCGACATTATAAGAGGATATGGTCCGGTTACTGCGGCAGGCTCATTTTTTTTCGGATTTGCAATATCATATCTTGGTTATAAATTATGGTATGGATCATATAGTTTTCGACCGAATGCAACAAGACTTAGATTAAGCAATACTCGAAATGTGGTTCTATTTTTATCAATAGTTCTTTTCTGCGGTCTTTTATACTCAATACTACATGGAAAGCTGTTTTATCTTACTCTTCCAGAAACAATTTCCCTAAATTCCACTATTGAAATTAGATACTTTTTAAATTTCATTAATTCATCATTCATCTTTGGAATAATCGGAATCTGGATTTCAAACAAAATAGATTTTGCTCACATTCCTCAATCCTCAAAAGACAAGCCGAATAAAAAATTCTACCAAATTGTAGGCGCTTTACTGGTCTTGTCAATACTAGCAACATTGATTATAGACTCAAGCGTTCAATTAAACAATTACATCGTGCTTATTGAGCTGGCCGTCCTCACTTTTTTGCTATTTGTATATTTAAAAAAGCCTATAACTTCAGACATGATTGTCAACGATTCCAAATCCATTCCGGAAGAAATAATGAACTTGTTTCAGTTGTCATTGCTGTCTGTTATTGTTTTGGGAATTATAATCTCATATGATCATAATATCATAACTGCAATCAGTAATTCGCTGCCATTGAATGTAAATGAAGTTATAATCTCCATGATGCTGCTGATGGACATCCTGCTTATCATCTTCTTCATACCTTCATTAGCTGTTTTAAGATATGTTGAAATCAAAGTCATAGAACCGATTCTCTCATTTGCAAGAATTGAAGACTTTATTCATGAAAATGAAAAAATAGAATCTGACGGATTGGTGGAGATTTATTCAAGATATATTAGTGATGAAACGGAAATTGGAACATTGGCCCGCTCATATACTGACTTGATCAACTTCAATAATAATTATATTGAAAATATTCGTGAAATCGAAGGAGAAAAGGAACGCATAAAAGCCGAACTGAATATTGCATACAGAATTCAGGCTGCAAACCTGCCGAAGGAAGGTATTTTTAACGAATATTATTCAGTTAATGGTTATTCCCAACCTGCAAGAGAGGTTGGGGGAGACTTTTTCGATTATTATGAACTTGACGACGACCATTTAGCGATTGTGATTGGCGATGCATCTGGAAAAGGAGTGCCAGCAGCTATTCTTGCAATGATCTCCCAGGTCATGATAAAGCAAATGCTTAAAAATACTCGCGACCCTTCAGAAATCTTATATCTGCTTAATAATCAATTATGTGAAAATAATTCCGAATCAATGTTTATAACATTATGGATAGGTATTTACAATAAAACAACTGGGAAATTAATATTTTCAAATGCAGGACATAATCCTCCTCTTATTAAAGAAAATGACGAGTTCAAATATTTGAATATTGATGCAGGGCTTGTTTTAGGAATCATGGAGGACTTTGACTTTGTCCGAGAAGAAATAACCTTGAGAGAGCAAATTGTCTTATTCACCGATGGAATAACCGATGCCAGCAATACTAAAAATGAAATGTATGGTGAAGACAAACTATTAAACTTCTTCAATGAATTTAAAAGCGATAAGGGTCCAATCATGCCTTTATTAAGTGACATCCACGAATTCACTCGTGATGCTGAGCAATTCGATGATATGACAGTGTTATACTTGAAAATCAAGGATTGAACGGGTTAATAAAAGCATTGAGTGTGTGGATTTTTGAATTTTTATGGTGGGGTGATTTAATGGTTCTATTTTTTAAAAAACTATTTGGAACGTTGATATTGTCAAATTTCAAATTCTCATTTTATTAATTCTCTTTGATTTCTATTCTCATTTTGATTCATTCCCTTTGATTTCACTATAAATTGCGCCAATACCTAGAAATTGGGTTACAAATATTAAGAAATTCAGTATGATAATCCAGATATAATTTAAAATAATATTTGGGATTTCCACATAGCTGAGTGATCCAAAAAGAAATATCGCCAGAATTATTAATGTGTAATCTTTTGTGTAATGGAGCCATCCTATAGTTTCTATGTTATTTTTAATACCTGAGAAATTAAAAGCGGACAATATTCGTCCTGTGTCTGCAAGCCTGGCTATGGCTATTTCCATGAAGAAACTTGTTATATAGAACAGGATGGTTCCCACAACAACAAAAATTATTGCATGTACATGATTGTGTGAAATTAGCATATTCAGGGTATTGGGCAGGTCCAACAGCATCTCCTCCAGTTCAAAACTCGGAAAATTGAAAGGGGAGGATATCCAATCCAGAATACTTCCTTGAATGAATAAATAAACAATAAAAACAATGTAAGATTTCACTCCAAGAACCATAACCTCCTTGATCATTATCTTAGGCAATCTGACACCATTATTTATTCTATCGTGGGTGATTGTCATTCCATACCCTATTATCAATATGGAAACTGCAAAAATAATCAGCAGTATCCAGCCATCGCCTGTATCTCCATAGACATCTTGAAAAAAATTCAATATTCCATATAATAAGAGTATTAACAGGAAAAAAGGCTTGTTGTATGTGCAGTATGTCCATACTTTTTTCATTTTAACTAATGGCATGTTCAAATCCTCATTTATATATTTTTCAAATGAAGTAATAAATTTAACTAATTATGAATGGATTTGCTATTTTTTGCTTTAATTTTTTGGAAATGTTTCGCTCTCTTTCACTGGTTTGTAATTCTTTGAATTCTTAAGAAAAGTTTTATTATTAATTTCATGCAATTGTGAGTAATTGGTAAATCTGGTTAAAAATAGAAAATATGAAATCTAGTTTTAATTGATAAATTAGGTAAAAAATAGAAAAGTGAGTTGATTATTGAATCAACTCAAAAAATATGTGAAAAGCCTATAAAAATAATTATCAGCTTTCAATCATTATCATCTTGCCTGTTTTCGGATCCTTGTAGACCTTACCCATCTCGGCATATCCTTCTCCGGAAGAATTTGAAACGTCAGGAGTCTCGTTCAGCTGCTGTCCCTGGTCTACTTCGGTAACCTGCTTCATGGCATTGATTGCATCCTGCCTCTGCTCGGGAGTGACATCTTCATTGAAGACGATTGCTTGCATGTTCCAGCTGATTACAAGGAAAACCAATAGCCCTACAGCTATGACAAGCATCGCATCCACCAGGTTGGCAACACCAGCCATAGGATCTTCTTCGTCACTCTCGTCAAAGCTGCTTTTTCGACTAAGCTTAACCATAAAATTACGCTCCTAAATCTTTTTGATTCTTGAGAGTACAACATCGGTCAAAACATCAAGGTTTGCTATGTACTCGCCGTACCATCGTCTTCTGATCTTGCTTATTACATAAGCAAGGGCACCTGCGCCGATACCTACAACGGTTGTGTCGAAAGCGACGATGATAGCGTTGGATAATGTTACAATATCTCCTGTCCCTAAAGCTGCAAGACCTGGTCCCATTGGAATCAAGGTACCCATAAGACCGAGTGTAGGTCCGATACGAGTGATTATGTCGGTATAGGAGAGACGCTTCTCAAGTTTCTTCTCCCTGCTGCTGACCATCTTCTTTGCAAGTGCGATTCTGGATTCAAGGTCCATGTCGCTTGAAATGATTTCCTTCAAGTCGTTCTTCTGGGAATTTGGAATTTCTGAATTCTCTATTATATTAAGCATCTCGCTTTCACTTCCAGCATTTGAGATACCGCTTATCAGATTCTTCATCTCTGCATTTGAAATGGTCTTTCTGTGCCTGAATTCCCTGATCAATCCTCCAAGAAGCACTACAGCTGCAACTGCAAACAAGAGCAGGAATATGATTACAGGAATCTGCAGGCTCTGACTTACCAAATCCAAAGTAGAAGTTAAAATATTGCTACCCGCCATAAAAATAAAATCCTCCTTAAAAAATTATCCAGTCTAAATAGACCAGAAAAAACAAAATACTAAAAATTATTCTTATTTTCATTAATGGAAAAGATAATTTTTTAAAACAACCTCAAATCCTTTTTATTTTAAGAAATTATGTCCATTCAATGAAATAATGAAATCGCATGTAAGTACGATTGCAAGAATTAATTAATTTTAAAATTAAAAAAACCAATGTAATTTAATAATTATAATTTTCAAATTAATAAATTTAAATTTTTATTCATTATAATTTTAAAACTAATAAAGTTTACACATAATAATTTTGATTTTTAAATTAATAAAATTTACTTTTTTAAATTAAAAAAAATCAAATATGGGGATTTTATTGTTTTATATTTTTATTAACTCATTCTTTTTAGTTTGGAACAAATTTTGCATTAGTTTTTTATTCTTATAACTCCAACTATTATATAATGAATTAAATTTTGGTGAGTGCATGGACGAGAAGTTTTCAAGAACCGAGATGCTGATTGGAAAGGAGGGAATGGAAAAGCTTAAAAACGCCAAGGTTGCTGTTTTCGGCCTTGGAGGAGTCGGATCTTTTGTATGCGAGGGCCTTGCAAGAAGCGGTGTAGGTGGTTTTGTCTTGGTGGACTTTGATAAGGTGGATGAATCCAATATAAACAGGCAGATAATCGCCACAACAAAAACAATAGGTAGAAACAAGGTTGATGTAATGAAAGAGAGAATCCTTGACATCAATCCTGATGCGAATGTTGAAATCCATAATGAGTTCTACCTTGCCGATTCAACTTCAGATATCATTACAGAGGACTTGTCATATGTAGTCGACTGCGTTGATACCATAATGGCTAAAATAGCAATCATATGCAAATCCAAGGAAATTGATGTTCCAGTCATGTCATGTATGGGAACTGGAAACAAGCTGGATCCTACAAAGTTTGAAATAGATGACATCTACAAGACATCATACTGTCCCCTTGCCAGAATAATGAAAAAGGATTTGAAAAAGAGAAACATAAAGAAATTAAAGGTCCTTTATTCAAAGGAACATCCTATCAACACAAATGATTGTGAAATAAATCAGAATGAGAATAAGCACAAGGTCAAGGGCAGCGTTTCATTCATGCCTCCAGTTGCAGGCTTGATGATTGCTGGTGAAGTGGTAAAAGATATTGCCAATGGCTGATTTTAAAAATAGTTTTTTTTTAAGTTTTTTTATTAAGCTTTTTTTATAAATTTGATATGTTGTTTTATGTTGAAATTTGTTTTTTAATCAAGAATCTTATTTTACATTTAAAAAAAGAAAAAAATAACTGGTTAATTAAAACCAGCTTTTTGATGCTTCAATAATCTCATCAACTATTATCGGTGCGGAACCGATGTAGGTATGAGGATCCATGATTCTTTCAACATCCTCCTTTGAGAGGAACTGGCTTGCGTCAGGATCTTCAAGGATGAGGTCTGCAAGCAAGAGTTTTTCCTTGTTTGCCTTGATTGCATTCTTACGAGCTACTCCATAAGCAGTCTGTTTACCCATTCCGGCTCTGGTAAGCTCTGCCATAAGTCTTTCAGCCATGATGAGTCCGTTTGTAAGATTCAAGTTCTTTTCAATGTCTTCATCATAGAATATGAGATTGTTCATTAACTTTATTGTAAGGTTTAAGATGTAATCTGTAAGTATGCAGGCCTCAGGGAACATGATTCTCTCACATGAAGAGTTGGTCAGGTCTCTTTCGTGCCAGAGCGGGTTGTTTTCCATGGCGGCATTCACATAGGATTTTACAATCCTTGCAACTCCACAGATTCTCTCTGCAGTGATAGGATTCATCTTATGAGGCATTGTGCTGCTTCCAACTTGTTTTTCAGGGTCAAAGTATTCTCCAAGTTCATGAAGTTCTGTTCTTTGCAGGTTTCTAATTTCCAAAGCTATTTTGCTTAAAGTTGTAGCTATATTTGCAAGTGTTGCAATGAACTCGACATGGTTGTCTCTCTGTACGACCTGGTTTGTAATTGGAGCAGGCTTGAGTCCGAGAATTTCAGATACTTTCTTATGCACTTCCCATCCTTGCTCTCCAAGTGCTGCGGTAGTTCCAACAGCTCCGTCCATCATTCCAACGCAGACATTGTCTTTTGCATGAAGCAGTCTGTCGTACTGCCTGTGAAGCTCGTCTGCCCAGATTGCGAATTTCATTCCATAAGTGGTTGGAAGGGCATGCTGGCCATGGGTACGGCCGATGCAGACTTTTGTTTTGTTCTCTTCAGCCAATTTGAGAATGATTTTAGTGAGCCTTTCTATTTTTTCCTCAAGCACTTCAATGGAGTCTTTGAGAAGCAGTGAGTTTGAACTGTCTACAATGTCATTGGAGGTTGATCCGAAGTGGACGTATTCGCCAGCCTCGCCGTCGCATACTTCGCTTAATCCTTTTGAAAGTGATGCGATGTCGTGCTTGGTTTCAGCTTCGATTTCACTTACGCGCTCGACGGTGACATATTTCACAAAGGCTTTTTTTGCAATCTCATCTGCGTATTCCTTTGGTATGATTCCAAGTTCTCCTTCAGCTTGTGCAAGCGCGGATTCAACATCCAGCATTCTTTGCTGCTTGTTTTCCTGTTCCCAAATTCTTTTCATCTCAGGGGTTCCATATCTAAATTCTATAGGGTGTATTGCCATTTAAACTCTCCTTAACTAGGATATTTGTAATAATTATAATTCTATTTTTTAGAATAGATTAAGTATCTTAAGTAGATTCTTAAAATTAGAATATACATTTTAATTTTTGAATTTTAAATTAAATATATTTTATTATGGATTTTCTGAAGTTTGATAAATAATTTCTTGATTATTATGGATGGATTTTTTGAAGTTTGATAAATAATTTCTTGACTATTTGAACTAATTAGAAAAAATATTTTAAGCATTTAAGATATAATAAAATTAATAGCCTGCTTATCTTGTATAGCAAGCAGGAGGAAAATTTATATT
>Ga0256404_1011990_pt1 | contig 11406 bp, 8 predicted proteins | sample RumenRJG_01DNA_FD_185990 | JGI IMG/M metagenome (GOLD analysis project Ga0256404, IMG submission 185990) | Bovine rumen microbial communities from Lethbridge, Alberta, Canada - RJG_01 | ecosystem: Host-associated > Mammals > Digestive system > Stomach > Rumen | place: Canada: Alberta | collected... | reverse complement strand
ACCTTGCTCAAGTCCTGCGTAAAGAAGCCTTCAATCACCTTCTCCATCATTGCTATCATCACGTCGTTATTGTCAACAAGACACATCAGCAATTCTTTCTGGCGTTCCAATGTCATTGAACCGAACAGTACCTCCATCTGCAAATCGAATGTCTCCAAGCCTCCAACTGGTTTCCCCTGCTCTTTTGCCACCTTCTGGAAATAGCCGTCAAAAGGATTCTGCGCATCGAAGCCAGGTTTCTTCATCATATACATCAATACGGTCAGTTGCGTGTTGAGTGCTTGCGGTGTGAGTTTTCCCATCTGCATTTCCACCATTGGATTCGTCATGTCCGTGCCCAACAGTTGCTTAAGGAAAGCATTGAAACGAGTCATTTCGTCTGCAGTGAGGAGCATATTCAGCGTCGTTCCCTCTGGAAGCATCATCGCCTGCTGCATCTTCATCAAGTTATCAGGCTTCATCATCTCTTCCATGTCGATTTCCCCATACACCTGCTCCGCAGCATTCAGCGCCGCTTTCAGTCCAGGAATACTGTCAGTGAACGACACGGGTGCGAGGTGATACGTACCGATGACATAACTCGGTGCCTTCAGTCCGTTACCAGAAATTTTGTACAACAACTGTGCCTGCACGCCCATCCCAGCGATCAGCACCAACAAAAAGGTTAAAACTGTCTTTTTCATCTTTATAATTCATTTAAAAATTTGTTTCTACTGATGGCATAAAGCCGTTGCAAAGATACGAAAGTAAGTTGATTCATCAGCAAAAAGGAGAAAAAATGTGAAATAAAGAAGAAACAGGAAAGAAAAGAACGAGGCACAAGCATATAGATATGGGATATTGTGCCTCGTAGCGTCCTTGTTTCCGTTCGTTCGGATATGCTATCCGAACGGGCTGAATATAAGCATTTGTAATGCGCTTAATATAAAAACAAGCGAAAAGTTTCTCGATTACAAACGCTTTCCTACCTCTCGGTCATCGTATTTCTGGTGAGTTGATGCAGGAAATCAAAAAGGCTATCTTTTTAAATTTCAAAACGTCCTTATTACGATAGACAGTGATATTAATCTATCCTCAATGTTATTATGCCACTACCCAACCATAGCCTTGCATTGCCATATCCATGAAATGATTGAGCAGTAGGTTTGTTTTGTCTGTGAAAGTAATGCGGTCATAACTTTCAGGCAAATCGTCATTCAGCGAAATCTGAATAAGTGAAAGCACTCTCTGGCGAGGCTGCTCGTCTTTATACCAATCAACTACCATCACTTTGTCTTTCTCTGCCACCAATTTCTGATATAGGTTCTTGGCAGCAAGTTTTACCTTCTGTTCTTCCGCCTTTGTCAGCTTCCTGCCTTGAATCAGCAAGTCATAGATTTCGAGTTCTTCTTCCTCCAATCCCATGTCGGTAGAACGCAACTGCTCTTTCTTTAGTTCTTCTATCAGCTGCAAAAGCTTCTCGTAGTAATCCTCATTCTCACTTCCTCCAGCATTATAACGGTCTATAATGTTCTTATAGCGTTCCGAGAACGATACTCTTGTACTATTCTTGTTGATGAGTTGTTTCAAAACCTGTTCAATGAATAACCGCAGGTCTTCTATCTCCAATGCCTTATAAGGGGTCTGATTGATTTCCTTTCGGATAGAGTCAATATCCAGACTACTCAAGTCAATCACCTTTCCCTGATGAATCACCCAGTCGGCCTCATCACTCACTCTGTCTGTCGAAGAAACGCTTTGGTCAAGTTTCTGAGCCATTCTGTTTTTGGCTCTTTCCAGTTTCTCATCGTTCACTTGGTTCGTGAACAATCCGTATAGATAACAGATAGGCGCGAACTTTTCGTTATGCCATCCACGCTCAAATATTTCTGGTTTGCTGGCATCGTAGAGTTTAATGAGCAGACTGGCCAACACTTTAAAGCGTTCTTTCCATTCGTCTTTCTCCAAGATGCGCACATAGGCTTGGCGAAACATCTCCAACTGTTCAAGCGTATCTATTTCTTCGATAATCTCTTTTATACTGATTCTTATCCCTGACAAGAATTCCTCACATTGTAGAATACATTTGTCTATATTACTTATGAGTTGATCAATATTCTTTGCAGGACTATCCCCATCTTCACCGTTCGCAGCATAGTCGCTCAGCGCCTGTTGCATATATTTGAACACATTCACATAGTCGACGATGATTCCGCAAGTCTTTTCAGGGAATACGCGGTTAGCACGAGCTATCGCTTGCATCAACGTATGTCCTTTCATGGGCTTATCGAGGTACAATGTAGAGAGCGAGGGCACATCGAAACCTGTCAGCCACATAGCGCAGACGAACACCAGCTGAAGCTTGTCGTTTTTATCCTTAAAGCGGTCCTCGATGTCTTTTCCGTCAGGGGTAATCTCATTCATCTTCTTACGCAGCAGCGTGATGTCAAGCCCTTGTTTCTGGAATTTCTCTGTTTCCTCAGCCTCTTCGCTGATGACAACAGCCATATCCACGTTATCCATATAGTTCAGAATGCTTGTCAATCGGTCACGCTCCTCCTTTTCAGAGGCTTTGTTGCGTAGTTTCACAAGTTCCTTCTTCTCCTCTGCCCAATAGTGCTGCACTTTATTGTACATCTTGACAGCTGTATATTTGTCCACGCTCACCACCATTCCCTTCCCAAGGAATCCTCTACGTGGGAAATGGTGGGCAATGTCCTGTGCAATCTTCTCCAGTCGATCTTCGCGTTTGATGACTTCTATGATGCGTGAAGCACTATTCTCCAGCAACTCCTGTTCCCTTGCGTTCAGTTGCTCATCTTCCACAATCTCTGCCACATCCGAGTCCAGCCAGTTATTATTGAGGCCAACTTCTGGAACTCTTCGGCTGTAGAACAAAGGAACTGTCGATCCGTCTTCGATGGCTTGGGCAAAGTTATATTCCGATACATAATTGCCGAACCACTGGTTGGTCAGCCTCTTACTGCCAAGCAAAGGTGTGCCGGTAAAGGCGATATAGTTGGCATTGGGCAAACCCGTATGCATATTCTCTGCCAACTGCTTGTATTGCGTGCGGTGGGCTTCATCCACCAACACGAAGATGTCGTCGCGTTCAGAGAGCACAGGATAACGCTTGTTTTTGTCGTATTGGAACTTATGGATGAGCGTGAACAGCATAGGCTTGTTACTCATCAGGTATTCGCGCAGTTGTGCGGAGTTTTTCGGCTGGCATTCCTCCTTCTCACCAATCACCTCCGATCGCACGAATGTCTTGTGTATCTGGGTATCCAAATCTTCGCGGTCGGTGATCACTAGGAAGGTGAAATTCCCGTGCAACTTGCGCCTTACCTTCCTGACGAACATCACCATCGAATAGCTTTTGCCCGAACCCTGCGTATGCCAGAACACGCCTAATCTTCCATTCAGTTCCTTGCGCTTTCTCACATTCTTCATCAGGTTGTTCACGCCCAGATACTGATGGTTCTTGGCGATAATTTTGGTGCGCTTGTTGTCGAAGAAGATGAAGTTTTCGATATAGTCCAGCAAGCGCTCCTTCTTGAACAAACCGTCTATCAGTAGTTGAATCGAAAGGCCGTGCTCAGCTATCTGCTCTTTGTCGAGTTTTTCTTTCTCATCATCTATTCGGAGCCATTCGAAAAAAAAGTCGAAGCCTGCATTCCACGCGCCAATCTTTGTCTGAAGTCCGTTCGACAACACGCATATCTGATTCAAAGCAAAGATGTTGGGAATGTCCTGACGATAGGAAACGAGATTCTTGTTGTACGACTCTTCCAGCTTTACAGTTGAGTTTTTCAACTCCATGAACACCACAGGCAGACCATTCACAAACAGCAACACGTCGGGCCTCCGATAGCGATAATGCCCCTTTATCCACATCTGGTTTACACAGTGGAAGTTGTTATTCTCTATATGCTCAAAGTCTATCAGCTTCACAATCTCGAAGTCATCACCCTTCTCGTTGCGAACATCCACTTTATATCCGTTGCGTATCTGGTTGTAAAGCCGATAGTTGACATCCACCATATCAGTTCCGCTAAAGTCGCGCCTATACTCATCAACAATTCTGTCGATGATAGCTGCATCCACTTGCGGGTTGATGCGCTTCAGGGCTTTGCGGAACACCTCTGGTAATATGCATTCCTTCACGCTGCTACGACCGGTTTTGCTCACATCGTCCTGAGCCTGAACGCTCGGATCGCACGCTATGCGCTCCCAACCGTATTCAGGCTGTGATAAGCGGTTGCATATCGCCTGCTCTATATCGTTTTCGCTGATAAAGTGTTTCATATAGGTCTTTAGTTTTAGTTCGTTTATACTTCAAGTTTCCCAGACATCAAGCGTGGAAGGAGAAGGTCACGTTGGCGAGCGAGAAGAGAAGACGCTTGGTGAAGAGCATTTTTCTCTTTTTCGATTCTTCGTATGAAAGAGGCGAAATCCCTTTGTAAACAGACATTAGGAACAAGTATTTTCATAGAAGAAAAACGCCCCCAATGACGTTTATATTCTTCAGTCACAATTCGTTTGTGAGTAGCATAGAACAGCCAATAATCATTCACTAGTTCACTATTGTTTGTGGTAAATGGTATTACATTCTCTCCAAGAGAGAAATCACAAGTCATTATTTGGAACTTACATGAATGATCCCCAAATAGCAAAATTGGCTTTTCATAATTAGCCTTGTGAGAGGGGGCATTATTATGAAAACCTAAATATTCATCTGTTGATTGATCAATCACAATTACTTTTCCTTCTTTTTCTAATTCAAATTCTTTGTATGTTCTATTAAAAGGAAGACGCTTTACAACATTTTTTATTTTCCAGACCTTCCACCCCTTTGGCAACCCATTTTCAAATTCAACTTTCTCATGCCCAGAGAAGCGGAAGCGGACAAACCATTCTTTATAGAGATTCTCTGCCATTTGCTCCAATAGGCGAATCCTCCTATTGTTGTTCTCAATCAGATTGTCGTAAGCAGAAAGGATAGAAGCAATACGGTGCTGTTCTGCCAACATAGGCAGTGGTACTTTTATCTTTTGTAATTCACTTCCTCTTATTCCTGCCTGAGCACACTGATTGACGATAGTTTTTATCGGATTGTCAGGGAGTTTGAAGAGATAATAATAATATCGAGGACAACAACGTGTTTCGTCTAATCTGACACGAATTAGATGTGATTCAAAGGTTGTAGGCTCTAATATATTATTAACTATAGAGCATTTCCCAGCACCTGCGGCTACTAGTGATTGACGAGCAAATAAAAGATCTCCCTTTTTTACTAAGTATTTCTTTTGTTCTTTATCTGAGAGAAAAACTCTCTCCATTGGCATTTCATTTATGACATCAAAGGAAAATAATTCTCCCATATTAATCATATGAAATCCCTCTCCACGAACAGCACTTGGTCTAGAAACCCCATTACTCGTTGGAATAGAATATAGCTCTCCAAAACGTATGATTTTCATTTTACACCTCACCAAACAGTTCATTCATATTCTTCTCTATCTCGCTCTGCAAACTCAGAGCTTCCTCATTCAGCTGTTTAAACTCAGCATTTAAGCCTTTCATGGTTTCAGCAAACTCTTGCTCTGTCATTCCATCATCCTCGATGACAACTCCTACATAGCGACCAGCATTGAGTGAGTAGTCTTGGTCTATAATGCCATCCTCTCCTTCAAGCTTTGCCACCTTACAAAGTCCAATAATATCTTGATATTTGCCATCTGGCCAACGCTCCAAGAGCCAATCAACCTGACTCTGCCAATATGATTTGAGCTTTACATCCTTGTCCTCACTTGTTTCTTGTGCTTTTTCGAGATTGCGTTTATATTCTTCGACCAACGCCCAGAAACTATCAGAATCTCCTTCATAGAGTCTGCTGATTATTCCAAGATTCTTGATCTGTTCATCTGAGAATTTACGATGTGCCCTATCTACCTGAGTGAAGATATTTCTTGCATCAATGAAGAGAATTTCATCTCTGTTGGTTCGCTGCTTATTAAAGAACCAAAGAGTAGCAGGCAATGTAACAGTAGAGAACATATTGCTTGGCAGAGTCACCATCTGGCTGATGATGCCATCCTCAATCATCTTCTTACGAATCTCCAACTCTGAGCCTCCAGCATCGCTGGCTGAATTTGCCATTACAAGGGCTGCTTTGCCATTATCATTCAGGGCTGTAGCAAAATAGCCTATCCAAAGGTAGTTTGCATTGGGCACAGTTTCTTTCTTGTCACCTTGTTTCTTCGCACTTTTCTTGGTCTTATTACGAGGCACTCCGTAGGTGTTGAAAAGTCGATTGTCTTGAACTTTATCCACAACAACCTCATCAACATTGAATGGAGGATTAGCCATAACATAGTCAAACTTACCAAAAGCATCGTATGGGTCACTATAGAAAGAATTGGCTTCTGTAATCTCACCTCGAACATTGTTCAGTAGCAAATTCATTTTTCCCAACTTTGTTGTATCAGGGTCTTTCTCCACTCCATAACAACGGAAGTTCATCAAGTCTTGATTGCTGGCATTGTGACGATGCATATATCGGGCTGCCTGCACAAACATACCACCAGAACCACAAGCAGGATCTAAGAATTTCTTATCGCCAGTTTGAGGTTGCAGTACCTCAACCATGTATTGCACAACACTTGCTGGGGTATAGAAGGTTCCACCACCTTGACCTTCTGCAAGAGCAAAGTTTCCAAGAAAATATTCATAGATTTCTCCAAAGAGGTCGATATTGATGTTTTCAGGGATGTCCTTGAACACACGCACGATGCGACTCAGCAACTCGGGCTCTTCTTCAGGCACCAGCTGGCCGTACACCTCTTTGGGTAGCACACCCTTCATAGAGGGATTCTCGCGCTCGATGGCTTCCATAGCCTTCTTCACCAGCACTGCCTTTTCGGCATTGTCGGGTGCATTATTGATGAAGTCGAAGTAGGCACACTCAGGAAGAAAGAAACCGCATTTTTCAATAGCGATATCTTTGTATGCCTTCTCCATGCGACTACCTTTGTTCTTGTTGTACTCCGCATCAATCTCTTCCTTGTGCTGCTTGAACAAAATGTCAGCATAGCGCAGGAAGATGAGCCCGAGGATGGGCTGCCCATACTTGTTGGCAGCCAGATGTGCTCCAGCACGTAGCATATCTGCTGAGTGCCAAAGATTATCTTTAAGTGTCTTTAGTTCAATGTCAGTCATTACACGATAGTTTTAGGAGCAAAAGGACTATCTCGGATGATTATGGGTTCTACTGCACAGAACCTCAGGACACAATAAAAGCGCGAACCGCCCTTATCGATGTCCCAAGGTTCTCGCATAACCCATATACGAAGATAAGTCCAGCCCACGCTATCGCGTAGGCGTTGGTACTTATTCGTTTCGTATATGTCAATTGAATTTGCGAGATTCTAGGACATCACCGAATAGCACTAACGCTATGTTATTATTTTTCCCTCAAAATGGTTGCTTGTCTCCGCTGAGGCGCACAACTCGAAGGCAAAGATACGATTTTTTTCTATTATATGATTATAATTGATATGCAAATTGAATGATTTTTTTTATCTTTGCACCGCAAATCGCCATGGCTAAGAAGAAAAAGAAACATACGGAGGACTCGTCGGAGCAGTTGCTCTTCTCCCCACTCGAAATGATTGGGGAACAGGAACAGGCATCGAGTGGCGAACCGGTGCAGGAGGATGCGAAGGAGACTACGAAGCAGTCTGCCGACCTGCCGACCGTCAGCGACGAACCGGACGTAATCGACCCAGAGCGGCTACTCACGGAGATGACGGTCGTCATGGAGTATCTCGACACCATCAGCATCGGCAAATGCCGCATGATAGCCATGGAGACGGCTGCCCTCTGGCACAACGGCGTGAGGATGAACGGGCGCTACACCATCCAGAACATGCCCGAGCGGACAATCGACGGCTACAAGTTCCTCGCACTCTACTACTGCAGCTTCTTCAAGGTGTTCCCGAACATGATGGACAAACTCGGACTGCCCTACGAGGACATCTGCCTGAAGGCGCTGGAACGATACAACGGGTATAAGCCGAAAAACTGATTAAGAATATCAATCATAACTACATTATAATATTATTTTATGGAAACAACACTCGTATTACTGAAACCCAGTTGCGTACAGCGCAACCTGATGGGTGAGATTATCAACCGTTTTGAACGTCGCGGACTGCAGGTTGTAGGATTGAAAATGATGCAACTGAGCGATGAGATATTGCGTGAGCACTATGCACACCTCGTGGACAAACCCTTCTTCCCTGCCCTTGCTGCGTCGATGCAGGTGTCGCCCGTAGTGGCTCTGGCGCTGCGCGGTGTGGATGCCGTGCAGGTGGTACGCACGATGACGGGTGCGACGAATGCCCGCATGGCTGCTCCCGGCACCATCCGTGGCGACTATTCGATGAGCAACCAGCAGAACATCGTCCACGCATCAGATTCTATTGAAAATGCAGCCATCGAACTGAAACGTTTTTTCCGTCCGGAAGAGGTGTTCGACTTTGCTGCCGCACAGCAGGGATTCATCTACGGCGACGGCGAGATTTAATCACCGACTGGGTAGATATAACAACGGGAGCCGCTTCTCAGACTGAGAGGCGGCTCCCGTTGTTATATCACATTGATCATCAGAAATGGCGGTTGTCAATCATTGCCAAAGACTTCCTCGCATGGCTTCTGTGCCGACCAGGACTCGTCGTAGATTTTCATTTGGAAGGTCGAAGGGAAAGTGGTCTCCTTCTGTGTCTTGGAGACTACACGCTCCACCTGCATATAGCTCGACGCCGCATCCTGCACCCTCGGGTCTCTCTCATGCCATGTCACTTCCAAGACATATTCATATCCGGGCTCATAGACAAAGCCGTTGATCTCGCTCGCAGTCTTCCAGGCACCGTTGTTCCCCGTCTTATATATAAAGGTGGGGACCACCCTTCCCGTGAAATCGCAATAACAGGCACGCTTGGATGCCACCGTGATGACCTCCGTATCATCTGAACAGGAAACAAAGAAGGCGGCGAAAGCAACTAACAACATGTACTTTACGGTCTTCATTTTCTCAATGCTTTCTTAGAGTTGACACTTGATTTGTTTCACTTTTCTTTGAGATGACCACCTTGTCTGCCGGTTACAGACTGTAGCCTTCTTCCCTGAGCCACTGGCAGAGCTCGTCCACTTGCTCCTTGGTGTTGCCCATATAGACAGCACACTCTTTATGACCTTCCAACTGGGGCTCGACGCCCGTCATGCCGCTGAGGGCTGACACGGTGACGAGTTCGCGGTCGGAAGCCTTGAGCTGGTCGCTGGCGAAGACGTCGCCGAAGAGGTGCGACTTCATGTAATAGTCGTTCTGCGGACAGAAGTCATAGTCCCACGGAATGCCACCCTCGAGCAGCGTCTGCACCTCCGTTCCCTGCTTCAATGCCTGTGCCGCATCGTTCCAAATTTCCGGACGCTTCCACGGCTTGCCCTCGCTGTCGGCGATGCCCTGAGCCTTGCGGTCGGCAAGCACCTTCTCAAGCGTGCCCAAGGCATTGAGTGAGCGGGGAAAACCCGTGTAGGCATAGAGTTGGGAGAAAGCCTCCTTCAGCTCGTTGATGGTCACACCGCCATCCAAAGCGCGACGGATAGCTGGGTCAAGACGCCGCAAGTCGCCCTGTGCCTCTAAACAAGCACAGGCACAGAGCAACAACTGGCGGTCTGAAAGTGTTTTTTTCATAAGTGTCATCTGTAATTTTTCAAGTTTCTTAGTTCCGCTAACGCCATATAAAGCCTCTTATCCGAGACGGCGCAGCTTCACCGTGAAGTGGCGCATGAGCGGTGCTTCCCACTCGATGGCGACACCACGCGTGATGCTCTCACGACGGTCATAAACGTTCTTCAAGGCTGCGGCGATGACATTCATGTGATTGTCGGTATATACACGACGGGCGATGCATAGGCGCAGCAGGTCGAGTCCGCCGAAACGATTCTCACGGGTAACGGGGTCGCGGTCGGCAAGCATATAGCCGATTTCGCAGCCACGGATGCCAGCTTCGAGATAGAGTTCGCAGGTCAGTGTCTGTGCGGGGAACTCTTCTTTCGGCACATGCGTCAAGACCTTGTCGGCATCCACGAAGATGGCGTGTCCACCTGCCGGACGCTGATACGGAATGCCATACTCATCGAGTTTCTTTGCCAGATATGCCACCTGATGGATGCGCGTCTCGAGCATGTCGAACTCGGTGTTCTCATCGAGTCCCACTGCCAGCGCATTGAGGTCGCGACCGTTCATTCCACCATAAGTGATATAGCCCTCGAAGGGGATGCAATAGAGCTTGCAGCCCTCGAACCACTCCTCGTTGTTGGTGGCGATGAAGCCGCCCATGTTCACGATACCGTCTTTCTTGGCAGACATCGTCATGGCATCCACGTAGCTATACATCTCGCGGGCAATCTCCTTGATGGTCTTGTCGGCATATCCCTGCTCGCGGGTCTTGATGAAATAGGAGTTCTCGGCAAAGCGCGCTGAGTCCATCACCACGGGAACGCCATGCTTGTGGCAGAGCTCGCAGGTCTCACGGATGTTCTTCATGCTGACGGGCTGTCCTCCGACGGTATTGTTCGTCACGGTGAGCACCATGAAGGGCACGTTGCCCTTGTTCTCTACGAGCACTTTTTCGAGTTTTTCCAATGACACGTTGCCTTTGAACGGCACTTCCAACTGGGTGTCTTTCGCCTCGTCGGTGGTCACGTCAATCGCCTTTGCGTGGCGGCTTTCGATGTGTCCTTTCGTCGTGTCGAAATGGGCATTGCCGGGAATGACGTTGCCTTCTTTCACGAGATACGAGAAGAGCACGTTCTCGGCAGCACGTCCCTGGTGGGTGGGAATGACATATTTCATGCCGAAGATGCGTTGCACGACTTCCTCGAACTTGTAGAACGACGTAGCGCCGGCGTAGCTCTCGTCGCCCAGCATCAGTGCCGACCACTGGCGGTCGCTCATCGCACCCGTACCGCTATCGGTCAGGCAGTCGATATACACCTGCTCGGCTTTCAGTTGAAACACGTTGTAATGGGCTTCTTTGAGCCACTGTTCTCTCTCCTCACGCGTGCTTTTGCGCAAGGGTTCAATCATCTTGATTTTCCAAGATTCTGCAAATGGTAATTCCATAGTATTTGCTTTATGAAGTTAATAAATAATGTATCGGGGAAATTGATAAAAAGAGGGGGCTGACCATGCAGCCTGACAACTCCGCACAACCTTTTCCGAGGCTGCACGAAAAGCATTAAAGAGCGAATCCGTCACGCTTTTTAATATTCAAGTATTTGTGTGAGATAAATCCTTTTGAGGTACTGTCTTTCATCCTTCGAGATTTAATTCGCATACAAATATACGACTTTTTCGTA
>Ga0256404_1011989_pt1 | contig 11408 bp, 10 predicted proteins | sample RumenRJG_01DNA_FD_185990 | JGI IMG/M metagenome (GOLD analysis project Ga0256404, IMG submission 185990) | Bovine rumen microbial communities from Lethbridge, Alberta, Canada - RJG_01 | ecosystem: Host-associated > Mammals > Digestive system > Stomach > Rumen | place: Canada: Alberta | collected... | reverse complement strand
TTTGGCTAACGCCCAAGTTTTTCGCACAGCTCAAGGGAACTCCTCATGTTCGGAATCAACGATCGCTGTTCACGAAGTGAGGAAAGCAAAAATTCAAAGATTTCGAGTTTACTCATCTGAGCACCATTGTAAAATAAGACGAGTTGTTGAGCATAGCGAAAAAATGAGCGAAGAAATTTGTTTTTTCGCTCACTTAATCGTACTTTGGCTGACGCCCAAGATAGGCGGCACCTCAACAATAAAAATAAAACCTTTTTTATTTTGTATTGTCTTCGGTTTGCACTATCTTTTCATAAGTTAGGCTGCATCTCGGAATAAAAAACAAATGGATTTGTTTTGTTCTTCGCTCGATTTGCACTAACTTTGCAAGGAAATAAGGCACATCGCTGATGAAAGGAAAGTTTTTCAAGATTGCGCTGCCGCTGCTCTTTGGCGGCGCCATACTCTACTGGATGTACCGGGACTTCGATTTCCGGCACGTGGGCGACGTGATGCTACACGAGATGGACTGGACGTGGATGCTGCTCTCGCTGCCGTTCGGCATTCTGGCGCAGATGTTCCGCGGCATCCGTTGGCGGCAGACGCTCGAACCGCTGGGCGAACATTCCCGGACTTCCACGCGCGTGAACGCCGTATTCCTGTCGTATGCCACCAGCCTGGTAGTGCCCCGCATCGGCGAGTTTGTGCGCTGCGGCGTGCTCAGGCGCAAGGATGGCGTGTCGTTCCCGAAAGCGCTGGGCACGGTGGTGACCGAGCGAGCCATCGACACGCTGCTCATGCTCTGCATGGTGGGGCTGACGCTGCTCATCCAGCTGCCCGTCTTTGCCGATTTCTTCTCGAAGACAGGCACCAGCATCAGCGGTTTCTTCGCCAAGTTCTCCACCGCCGGATGGATTGTCACCGCCCTGTGCGGCATCGTGGCAGTGGTGTTTCTGTGGTGGCTGGTCAGGAAGATGAGTCTGGAAGAAAGCGACAAGCGCAAGGGGCGGAGTAAGAACGCACCCTATATATATAATAATGTAAAGAAGTCGCTCTGCGGAATCTGGCAGGGTGTCATCTCGCTGAAAGACATGCGGCGCCCGTGGCTGTTCATCGCTCTGACGCTCGCGATATGGGCTTCGTACTTCGTGCACTACTACCTGACGTTCTTCTGCTTCGACTTCACTGCCCACCTGGGGCTGTCGTGCGCCCTCGTCACCTTTGTCGTGGGCAGCATCGCCGTCATCGTTCCCACGCCAAACGGTGCCGGTCCGTGGCACTTCGCCGTGAAATCGATGCTCATCCTCTATGGCGTAGCCGACGAACAGGCGCTCTATTTCGTGCTCATCGTGCACACGGTGCAGACGCTGCTCGTCGCCCTGCTCGGCATCTACGCATGGATAAGGATGATGTTCATAGAGAAAATACAACCTTTAAATACTAATCAAACAACTTAAAGACTATGAGTGAAATTAAAAATCTGAAACCGGAATGCATCTGGAGAAACTTCGATGCACTGACACAAGTTCCGCGCCCAAGCGGACATCTGGAGAAAATCCAGCAGTTCTTACTCGACTTTGCACAGCGCATCGGCGTGGAAGCCTTCAAGGATGATGCCGAGAACATCATCATGCGCAAGCCCGCCACACCGGGAATGGAAAACCGCAAAGGCGTCATCCTGCAGGCACACATGGACATGGTGCCGCAAAAGACTCCCGAAAGCACGCACAACTTCGAGACCGACCCCATCCAGACATGGATAGACGGCGACTGGGTGAAGGCTAAAGACACGACGCTGGGAGCCGACAACGGACTGGGCGTGGCAGCCATCATGGCAGTGCTCGAAGACAAAAACCTCAAGCACGGACCCATCGAAGCGCTCATCACTGCCGACGAGGAAACCGGCATGTTCGGCGCCAACGCACTGAAAGGCGGCATCCTGAACGGCGACATCCTGCTCAATCTCGACTCCGAGACATGGGGAAAATTCGTCATCGGTAGCGCCGGCGGCATCGACATCACCGCCACACTCGACTACAAAGAGGTGGAAACCGACAAGGAAGACGCTGCACTGAAAGTGACCCTCAAGGGACTTAAAGGCGGACACTCAGGACTGGAAATCAACGAAGGACGCGGCAATGCCAACAAACTGATGGTGCGCTTCGTCCGCGAAGCCATCGCCGAATGCGAAGCACGTCTGGCAACCTGGCAAGGCGGCAACATGCGCAACGCCATCCCGTTCAAGGCTGAGACCGTGCTCACCATGCCGAAAGAGAACGTGCAGGCTGTGAAAGAACTCATCGAGTCGTTCAAGGAAGAATTCACCGACCAGTTCAAAGGCATTGAGAGCGGCATCGAATTCTATGCCGAAGAGGTGCCCACACCAGCCATGCAGGTGCCCGTAGAAATCCAGGACAACCTCATCAACGCCATCTACGGCTGCCACAACGGCGTGCTCCGCATGATTCCCGCATACCCCGCAGTGGTTGAGACATCGTCCAACCTCGCCATCATCAACATCGAAGGCGGAAAAGTGGGCATCAAGATTCTGGCACGCTCGGCACGCGAGGACATGAAAGAATACATCACAAAGACCCTCGAAAGCTGCTTCTCCATGGCAGGAATGAAAATCGAGACCAGCGGCAGCTACTGCGGTTGGGACCCCAACCCCGACTCGGAACTGCTCCACCTGCTGTTGAAAGAATACAAAGAACTGTTCAACGAGGACGGCATCATACAGGTTGACCATGCAGGTCTCGAATGCTCTATCATTCTCGGCAAATATCCGCACCTCGACGTGGTGTCGCTCGGACCGACGATGAAGTCGCCCCACACCACCATCGAGCGCGCATACATCCCGACGGTAGATCCGTTCTGGACCCTGCTGAAGAAAACACTCGAGGACATTCCCGTGAAATAATGCAGTGTGGCGTAAAAGCCAATCATCCAATTTCATCCGCAGTTTCTTTTTGATTCTGCGGATTTTTTGTGTGTCTCAACGTAAGATAAGATGCACCTCGGCAAATTTAGAGTCCCTTGATAAGGGGGCGGCTATAATGCGGGGATACAATAAAAAAAAACGCTCGGTTTTACATAAAATTTTCATGCTCGAAAAAGAAAATACTTCTCTTTTTGCTCGCTTAACCAAATTTTTCATTATCTTTTCATAAGATAAGATGCACCTCGGCATAAAAAATAAACGAATTTATTTTGTTCTGCGCTCGGTTTTCATTATCTTTGCAGCCGTAAACCAATTTTTATAGAAAGAAATGGACGATTATCACGCCGATAGTTTTAATTCGTAAGCGTGAGGATTTACCTTCCCAAGGCTAATCCCCATGCTTAAACTAATGATGGAGATTAGCAACAATGAAAACCTTTTGGAACACAAATGGCGGACTGACACAACTCAACCAGTGGGAACCCAACTGCTGGCTGCAGGTGACTTGTCCGACAGAAGAGGAGCGGCAGCAACTGGAAGAACAGTTCAGCCTTCCCGACTATTTCCTCTCCGACATCAGCGATACCGACGAGCGGGCACGCTATGAGTACGACGACGGATGGATGCTCATCATCCTCCGTATCCCCTACGTCAAGGAGATTCGCTCACGAACGCCCTACACCACCGTGCCGCTGGGTATCATCCACAAACGTGACGTGACCATCACCGTCTGCTACTACGAGACGAACATGATGATAGACTTCGTCAGCTACCAACAGAAACGCAACGAGGGATTCGTCGATTACGTCGATATGATTTTCCGGCTGTTCCTCTCCAGCGCCGTATGGTACCTGAAACGACTGAAACAAATCAGTTCGCTGATAGACAAAGCCAAGCGCAACCTCGACCGCGAGGTGAACAACGAGAGCCTCATCGGACTGTCACGCCTGCAAGACTCGCTGACCTATTTCATCACCTCCATCCGCGGAAACGAGAACTTGCTTGCCAAACTGAAGTTCAAACTGCAAGTCGATGAGTTGGATGCCGACCTGATTGAAGACGTCAACATCGAGATGTCGCAGGCACGGGAAACGGCGAACATCTACTCGAACATCCTCGAATCGACCATGGACACCTATTCGAGCATCATCAACAACAACATGAACACCATCATGCGTACGCTCACATCGGTCAGCATCATCCTGATGTTCCCCACGCTCATTGCCTCACTGTTCGGAATGAACGTCATCAATGGCATGGAAACCAGCCGCTTCGGATTCATTGTCGCACTGGTCATTTCCGTCCTCGTGTCGGTCGGTTCATGGTGGATTTTAAGGTACAAACGCCTTATTTAATAAAAAAAATATCAAAAAAAACGGATTAAGTTAGGTTAATTCGTTTTTTTTTATTATGTTTGCATGTTATTGTACAGCGATATATTCGAATCATAAACGAAAAAGGTAAATGATGGACTCTCAAGAAAAGACCCTCGACAAGGGACAAGTAATGGACGAAAACAAAGTTGAAGAATCTGTAAATGTGGAGAACACAGCTCCCACAGAAGATTCTCAGGTGAATAACACTGTAGCTGAAAACCCGGCTCCGGAAGAAGAGCCCGTAGTGGAGTTATCCGCAACAGAAGCTGAGGAGCAGGGCGAAACTGCTGAACAGCCCGAAGTTCCGACGGAAGAACCACAGAAAGAGGAAGAAAAAACAGCTGCAGAAGAGGTCAGCACCCCGAAAATCTACAAAACAAAGCAAGAGATTCTTGAGCGCATCAAGGAGATTGCACACGGTGAAGAACCTCTCGTCAAGGAAGAAGTTGACCACCTGAAGACCTTATTCTACAAATTCCACAACGCTGAGCGCGAGGCACAACTAAAGGAATATGTGGACGGCGGCGGTGATCCCGAGAGCTATCAAGTGCGCCCGGACGAATGCGAAGAAGCATTCAAAGCCGAAATGGGCATCATCAAAGAAAAAAGACAGAAACTCTTCCAGCAACAAGAACAGGAGAAGGAAGAAAACCTGAAACGTAAACTTGAAATCATCGAGAAGATAAAAGGAATGGTCACTTCACCCGAAGAGGCCAACAAATCATATCAGGAATTCAAGAAACTGCAGCAAGAATGGCGCGACATCAAAACCGTACCGGCAGAGCGTGCCAACGAACTGTGGCGCACCTACAAACTCTATGAAGACCAGTTCTATGACCTGCTGAAACTGAACAGCGAGGCACGGGAATATGACTTCAAGAAGAATTTGGAGATAAAGACAAAACTGTGTGAAGCTGCCGAGCGACTGGCTGACGAGAGCGACATCATCAGCGCCTTCCACCAGCTGCAGGAACTGCATCAACAATACAGAGAAACGGGACCCGTATCGAAAGACGTGAGAGAGGAAATCTGGACAAGATTCAAAGCGGCATCGACCGTCATCAACAAGCGTCACCAACAACATTTCGAAGGGTTGCGCGCCAAAGAAGAAGAAAACCTCGCACTCAAAACGGCATTGTGCGAAAAAGTAGAAACAATCGTCAAGGAAGAATGCAAAGGGGCTGGCGAATGGGAGAAAAAGACAAAAGAAATCATCGCCATACAGACAGAATGGAAGACCATCGGATTTGCTCCGCAGAAAATGAACGTGAAAATATTTGAACGCTTCCGCGCAGCATGCGATGAATTCTTCGGAAAGAAAACAGAATACTTCAAAGGACTGAAAGCCCAGTTTGCCGAGAACGCTGAGAAGAAACGCGCCCTCGTAGAGCAGGCACAGGCACTGCAAGACTCCACCGAATGGAAATCAACCAGCGACAAACTGATTGCACTCCAGAAAGAGTGGAAGACCATCGGCATTGTTCCTAAAAAACTGGGCGACCAGCTCTGGAACGATTTCCTTGCAGCATGCAACAAATTCTTTGAGGCGAGAAATGCCGCTAACGCCGGTTCACGTAACGAGGAACGCGAAAACCTGCAGAAGAAGCGCGAGGTTATTGAAAAACTGAAGGCTGTCTGCGAAGAAGGTGGAGACGGTGCACAAGAGAAAGCACAGGAGCTGATTGACGAATACAACGGCATCGGACATGTGCCTTACAAAGAAAAAGACAAAGTCTATAAAGAGTATCATGAAGTGCTCGACCAACTCTATCAAAAGCTCAACATCAGCATCAACCGCAGACGTCTTGACAACTTTAAGAACGCACTGAAAAACGTGGCTAAACGCGGTGAAGACGCACTTGACAACGAGCGTGCCAAACTGATGCACCGCTACGATCAGCTGAAACAGGAAATTCAAACATACGAGAACAATATCGGCTTCCTGAACGTCAGCTCGAAGAAAGGCAATTCACTCATCGAAGAGATGAACCGCAAAGTGCAAAAGCTCAGAGATGACCTCGGACTGGTGCGCGACAAAATCAAAGCGATTGACGTAGAGAACAAAGAAACAGAATCCGTGGAAGAATCTGCTGAAGAAACAGAAGGAGCAGAATAATTTCATTTGTCAGTAACAAAAACGCCCGTGCCCCATTCAGCACGGGCGTTTTTTATTGCTTGCCCCACTGACGATGACTGCCGGCTATGGATACAAAAAAACTTCCTCTCAAGATGAAAGGAAGTTTCCTGTTGGGATACTCGGACTCGAACCAAGAATGACAGGACCAGAATCTGTAGTGTTGCCAATTACACCATATCCCAATGTTCGTAAACAAAGTCCATTCGCTTACGAGTGCAAAATTACGGCATTTTTTTGAAACAGCCAAACTTTTTTCATAAAAAATCATTTTCGGCAGATTTAAATGCCATCTTTCCACTTCTTGTTCATCCGTTTCTTCCTGTCGTTTTACCACCACACATATCTACCTTAGAAGAACTTCATTTATTTCTTTTTTTCTCCTCAACTACCTGCGTTATACGCAGTTGATATAATGAAATTATATGAAATAGTTATCGGTCACATGATTATTTGACAAGCACCTTGCGATTACCATTGATGTATACACCTGGTGTTGCTGGCTGCTTGTCATATCGCACGCCCTCTATGGAATAACACTTGCTGTTTTCGCATTTGTCAACAACGGCTGAATTTATGGACGTGGTTACTGCCTGGAACAACTGCCGCCAATAGTCATCAACCCAATCATAGAAGACAGCAACCTCTTTATCTCCTGCCATGCCTGTCCTGAATTGTTCAACCAGTGCCTGTCCAATCTGACCGACATAGTTGTCGGCAGCCATTATTTTCTGGAGTATGCCTGTCTCCTCCTTATTGATAAGTTTAGAGAGATCGATACTATCGGTTCTTTGTTCATCATTATGGTAGATGGTAAACACCCGATTCTTTAGTTCTACCGAATTGCTACACATCTCACTTTTATAAGTATCCGTTGCGCGTTTCAACACCTGCGGCAACACCAACGAGGGAGTGATGATAATGGGCACTGTCAGGGAACCACAAGGCCAACCCATCGTCAGCCAACTGATTGTATTTTTTGCGCTCTCGCCTTCTTTGACACCCTGCATGAGCGATGACGAAGTGCTGGTGAACCGAGGAATAAAATTACTGAAATACACATGGCGCACATCATTGAGACTATTGGGAAGATCGTCCCAAAGATCAACCTCCCTGTCTCCATGATAAAGATAGCGTGGCAGTTCGTGAGCCAACTTGATGGGATCTATCTTTCCGTTGACGAATGTGTCATCCATATATTTGCAAGCTGCTTTGTAGCGTTGTTCTCCGACATGATTGGTGGTATCGTAGTAAGGACTTGTGAAAGAATAGTTGGTGCGCACAATATAACCATTTGGTGCAACAGTCTCGTCATCGGCATCAAACTTGGTATAGCTTCTGTTGCTGGTCTCGAAAAACGCAACATTTCCAAGCGAATCCATCACGGCAAAATTGGTGCTTAACGTTAGAGAAGTTGCCTGTGCTTGTATTTGTTGGAGCAGCGCTTCGAACTCATCAACGGTGGCACACTGTCCAAGTGCCTTCTTCATCAGCGAGCCAGCGCTGGTATTCGCCTTAGATGTGGCACTATTAAAATAATACGACAGTGTGTTGAGAATGGCAAATCCCACCTCATTATGTCCATACCAGATGCTGGTCGGACTTGCGGATGTTGAATGATTGACTACTCCTATAAACTGATATTTGGCACCTTTGAGGGTAACCAGAGAGTTATCAATACCTTCGCTGGCATCACGATTCTTGAAAATGAAAGGTCTTCCGTCAACGGTCACCTTACCAGAAGCGATTACAGCAGTACATGCCTGACTCTCACAAAAAGTCATCACCAATAAAAGAAAAATAAAAATATGCTTCATCATTTGTATATTTTTTAGATTACAAACAATCTATCCGACACAAAGATAGTAAAATTATGTTGAATAACAAAAGAAGGGGATTTCTTTTACATAAAATATTTAGAGAGCATGATTATGACAAGCAGGTTAAAACTGAAGAAACACTCTTTTGCTGATTCCGTCACCAAAGTTTGTTTCGCCATTTTTTATAAAATCAAAAAAGTGACAAAAATCAAACAAAAATGCTCGTTTTTTTTGTATTAAAACAAAAAATAATTATCTTTGCATCAATAATTTACATAATTCTGACTTAGCCTGTTTGTAATAAACACCATTATCAACACAGCAACAGGAATGGAGAATGTCTATTGTGTGGTAAGGAGAACAAACTCTTTCTTTTCACTAAATTTGCAAACGAAAACTTAAAAACTAAAACTTATGAAAACAATGAAGAAGAGAATTTTATTTTTTGTATCAATCATCATCGCATCTGTTGGTGCAAATGCCCAGAATACGTCTATTAATTATACTACCACTCGTAACGGAGATATGACCTATTCTACTACAGGTCTAATTAAAACATCCATGTCATCTTCCAATGGTTATTATTTGGAAATAGAAGTAATGGCTTCTGGACAAGTTATCAGCCCTACTTTCACAATAACTTCTATGAAAGATAAGAATTTCGTAAAAATAGTACGGTCACAGAAAGGAGCAAAAACAAAGGTCTATGCAACTTATACTCTTTCTAACGGACAAAAATACACCCTTGACACTTATGGTAAAGATAATACGGATAGTTCGTATATGAATTCGGAAACTATCTGTTCGTTTCATTTTTTCTCTGTTTTTGTTCAAAACAATAGATTAAGCCCTTCTACCGTATCTAAATTCAGGAAGTATGATATTGAGAGTATTCAAATTGGCAATGACATCATCGATCTAAAAAAGTTATTCGGTATCAAAACCGCGCCAATAATAGATAAGTTATGTATGGAACTGGCGAAAAATGGAGTTAATCCCCAATATATGGGACAAGATTGATAATAGTAATTTGCTTTACGCAAACAAAAACAGATTAGTATCGTCATCTCCCTCACAGCTTTTTATGTTGTTTGCACCGATGTGGAGACAGGAAAGGCGGTATATCAACTCATTGAGAAAGGCGGCGACGAGGCATACGACTGGATACGTGCTTTTGGGATAATGTCAGTCTAAACGAATGATTCCGTTGCGTTCAAGGATATGCTTCTTAATGACAATAAGGTTATTTCAATTTTATAAGGATTGCGCCATTGCCTCCTCTGACACCATAAATGGAAGCGGAAGCATCTTTTAACACGGTCACACTCTTCACATCGCGGGGGTTAAGATATGAAATATCGTTCACCATGATACCATCTACGACGAACAAGGGCTCGGTCGAAGAGTTGACGCTATTGATACCGCGGATATAGACAGACGCCGTTGTTGCACCATTCTTGACGACTTTGACACCAGGCACGCGACCTTCAAGATAATCGTAAATGGTAATATACCCCGACTTATCTGCCTCTTCCATATCAACAGATGATATCGCATAGGACAAAGCTTCTTGAGATGTTTCTCCATAGCCCATATCAACGGTTTTCAACTGTTTTTCGCGAGTTGTCCCACAAGCTGCCATTACAAGAGAAAGCAGAATGAGGAATGTACTTTTTTTGATTTCCATGTTCTTGAATTTTTATTGATTAATAATAGGACGAATGAGAAATGCCTACTTACCGAACCTGTGGCCTTTCCATTTCAGCGTTATCTTTTTCGGTTCGTTGTCATACCATATTGTAACCAAGATGTCTTTCCCTGTACGTGGCAAAGCGTAAGAAGCAAACACATTATCCCCTGTGTGATACACCACATCAACACCCGTATCGTCGCATTCCTTCATTTTCTTCGTTGCATTGTTATAGCGATAGAACGCAATGCCGTCATATTGACCGGGGCTATATTTTCCATTCGAGAACGACACCACGTTGTAGGCAAATAGCTTGTGCTTTCCGTCAGCCTCGTTCCAATAGCACATTTCCCACCTTCCCACATGCTCTTCGTATTTAGACTCATAGCATATATAGCCGTTTTTCTCGTCAACAGTAAGCGTTTCTCCCTCATCCAATGGAAGTCCCTTACGGTGCTTCATCCAAGCTTGTTTGATAGCATTAAACAATTCGTCGTAACAATCTTCTTCCTCATTATCGTTGGAAGAAAGGAGAGCCCATGCAAAATCGCTGATAGAGGGTTTAGCGCCTTTATAATTCACTTTTATGTCTCTATTCTGTGCTGCCAACACCAGTGTAAAACAGACAAGAATAATGGTCAATGATACTCTTTTCATATTATTAGGTTTTAGGAAAAACTAATTAAGACTTATAGGATGTAAATTACTGATGCAAAGATAATAAATTCCTTTTTGAAAGCAAAAAAGAGAGAGATAATCTTAAGATCGGAGGTGCTTGGAAGAGGCTAAAGATGCCGTTTGGATAGTTTAAATATGCCATTAACATAGTGTAAACATGCCGTTTACGTTTTTTGTCTATAACATAATACCACAAAGTTCTTTCCAAGTGAGGTCGGGGTTCTGAAATTCCGAACCACTCACATGTCGCCAAGGATAGGAAAAAGCATCAGAACGATGGGGTTAAACCTGTCTTTTGGTACCTGAGCGAGCAATATTTTGATATATTTTGTTCATTTTCTGAGTTTCGACATCTTAATCACCGAAAGTTAAAAATGTCGTATCTCATTGTATTTCTGCTCTTTAGATGAAAAAGAAATAACCTATGCGTTCCCGTTCCAGTTGTTCCAATTATTTTTTTGAGGTTCCTATACTCTCTTTAATTATTTATAACTATTTATATATTAGCTAGTTATATTCTCCATAAAGGGATATTTTCAATTTTCAATCATCAATTTTTAATTGGAACAACTGGAACAAAACTAAACGTCAATAGTTGATAATTCCTTTTATGACAAGCAGGTTAAAACTGTGTTATTAATTTACTATGCAAAGATAATTATTTTTTTTGAAAGCACAAAAAAGAGCCTTTCCAAAACTTACCCCAGATTTGGGCGAGAATATTTTTAATAAATCAAAAATAATTTTGTCATTTTCCCAAATTGGTTTATCTTTGTATCTTATTTAAATA
>Ga0256404_1011986_pt1 | contig 11410 bp, 6 predicted proteins | sample RumenRJG_01DNA_FD_185990 | JGI IMG/M metagenome (GOLD analysis project Ga0256404, IMG submission 185990) | Bovine rumen microbial communities from Lethbridge, Alberta, Canada - RJG_01 | ecosystem: Host-associated > Mammals > Digestive system > Stomach > Rumen | place: Canada: Alberta | collected... | reverse complement strand
CGTCTCATCTGCCATGTTAAAGCACAGCGGGGCGATGTTCACGGGAACGGTGACGCCGACATAGTCGGGATAGATCCGGGGCTGTGCCGCCTCCTGTTTGGCATCGCTGACGGTCTCGGTGCAGGCCATCAGCAGGAGCGCCATGCTAACGAACAGTGTATAGTGTATAGTGAATAACTTTCTCATTGCTTGATAGAGGAAATGAAGTTGTTATAGCCTTCCTGATCGCCCGTCAGCAGGTAGTATGCCACCAGGTACTGATAGGCCAGGCCGTTGTCCCTGTTCCTGAGATAGAGGCTCTGCAGCATCTCGGGCGTCACGTGATCGCTGAAGTAGAAATCATCATCGTAGGCCATCTTTCGCAGGCGTCCGTATTCGGGATGCTTGGCAATCGCCGCCTCGTCGCCCAGCAGCGATAGCGTCTCATTGGCCCAGTCACGGTAGAAGAGAGTCTTCTGCAGGGCGGAGAGATACTTACGCGCCACCTCGTACTGGCCGTTGATGAGGTTGGTCTGTGCCAGCCGCTTGTAGCATCGAGCGCTCTTCTGGAAGTCGAGGATCGCCTCCTGCGCCTCAAACACCGTACGCTGAGCGACGTTGATCATGCCCAGCTGGTAGAAGGCCTCTGCGGTGGGCAGGGGACTGGTGGCGTCTTCCTTGACATCGGGCAGCAGACCCGCAATGCCGTTCTGGTTGTAGTTGAACAACTGATCCAGCAGCACACCGTGCATCGCCAGGGCGAGATTCTGCACCGTCACACCGATCTGGTTGTTGGGTTTCTCCCTGTTGGCTGTCTCCAGAATACGGTTCCACTGCTGGTGGCGGGCCATGAAGTCATATTGCATCACCTTCTCCGCTCGGAAATTGGCGTTCTTCCAGACAAGCGTGCCCATGATGACAGCAACAAGGGCAAAAGAGCAAGCAGTCACGACAAAGTTCTTCGAAGAGCTGATCCACTTTCGGGAAACACGAACCAGAAGCGGAATGACAAGTGCCGACAGCCATGCCGCATAGAGCAGCCAGGGCGTTACCGTCGGGTAGCGATAGTAATGGCTGCCAGTCCATGACGGCCCCACCATCCAATATAATATAGGTATAGTGACGAGAATGACGATGCGCCCTATCCAGCCTTTCGGCAGCAGCGCATAGCCCCAGACTGCCAGCTGTGTGAGCAGGACGGCCCAGACGCCACCCATCAGCGCGTTCTCATCAAGCAGGAAGAGCCAGAGCAGGAACGCAGGCACGAAACTCAACCCTTCCCACGGTCCCTGAGACGGTCCCTGAGACGGTTCCTGAGCTTGTCGAAGGACCTGCCGAAGGGCCAAAAGCGTAAGTATCTGCACCGCCGAGAGCAAGACCGCGATAATCAGCGCCCCTACCCAGGCATAGAGGAAAAACTGCGTGGAGAAACGCCCCAGCAAGTCAGCCACGCCACCCGGCACCCTGACAATCTCCCACACGTAAGTACTGTCGAACAGAAACAGCTGGAACTGCTCCTGATAGTGCAGGTGGTGCGGGTAGGCCAGTCCGAAGAAAAGGAGGACTGCCAAGCCAAAAACGAGCGTGCACAGGGGACGTATGAACTTCATCTGAATCAATTACTACTTATCAAACACCTTACTAAACTCCTCCACACTGATCTTGACAGGCTCCACCATGAACTCCGGACGGTTGTAGCTCTTCAGCAGGAAAGTGTTCAGCTCGGGATCCTCCTGTGGCATCAGAAACGCCTTTTCTGCCTTCCCGTCGTGGAAGTAGGCGAAATACACACGGCAGAAGTTACCGTCCTCACGGCGGCTGGCAACCATCATCCAATGACCGTTGCTCGACCATGAGGGGTAACTGTCAGGACGGCCCTCGTAGTTTACCTTCGAGAGGTCGATGGTCTGTGTCAGGGGTAACGCCTGGTCCAACGGCATACAGGCGATGTCACCGTCGTTATGCCTGATATGGAAACAGCCGTACTGACCTATTGCAAAGAGGATGTAGCGCCCGTCGGGACTGATTCGTGGCAACGTGACGCTCTTGTTGACGGAGGCGGCGTCAAACACCAGTTCCTCCTCACCGAAACCATGCGTCGCCACATCGAACGAGCGGCGGTAGAGGTTATACTGTATCTTCGGATAGAAGGTCCTGATATCCTTGTCGCGCATCTCCTCGGGCAGGGGCACAGACTTGCAGTAATAGAGGAACTTGCCGTCGGGCGACCAGGTGGGATACACCTCCAGCAGCGTGGAGTCGTTGCTGACCACCTGCACTGAGTCGGTCTTCACATCGTAGAGGATCAGGTCACTGGCCTCATCGTAAACCTCTAGTTTGTTAGGGTTCAACGTATGGAATCCCTGTCGTGTGATGTCAGTCGAGAAGGCAACCAGCTTCTCGGTGGGATGCCAGGAAGGATAGACGCCACCGGAGATGGTATAGTCACGCTTCATGTTGACCCTCGACACCTTGCCGTCGTTCACGATGACGGTGCCGCTGTTCGAGAGGCGCACATGAAAGAGCATGTTGTCCGTCTTGTAGTTCTGATAGCTGTGGCAGTTGATGCACTGGCCCTTCTCTCTGTCGTTCATGGTGATCTCGTTGTTGAAGATTTGTGTCTCCTCGAACGAGGTGAGGTTGCGCTGGGCAATCTCCATGTAGGTCCAGGCCACATACGACGGCTCAATGAGACGGTACGACACATACGCGTCGATAGGCTCCGGGGCCACCCGTATCTCAAACGGGTTAAACGACAGCCATTCATCGTTTTGCTTCTTTCCCCAGACTTCCACCTTGATGCGCTTGCCCTTTGCAGCAGCAAGCATGTTGCGCCACTCCTGCAGGGGGACCTGCACCTTCACGCCGTCGCCGTAGGTCTGTTGCTTGCCGTCAGGTGTGGAAATACGTGCCACACACGCCTCATACTCATCAGCAGGCAGCATGAAGTTCAGCGGTGCGATATTACAGGGAACGGTGACATTACAATAATCAGGGAAGATGGCAGGCAGACATTTGGCGGCCTTGGAAGAGGAAGGAACGTCGGGATGGCTGGAACAGGAAACTAGCAGCCAAATAGCTACTGTCAGAAGCAGGGTATATGAGTGGATATATCTTTTCATTGTTTTCTTTTTCAATTATCATTATTCATTAATAGGACATTCTTCCGAAGATGTTATAATACCAATAGGTGTCTCCATATTCCTCACGCATCAGCTCACCCACTTCTACTATAGTCATTCCGGGCTTTGCGATACTTTCAAGCGTCTTCCATAACTTCTTGTAGCGATCATAGACAGACTGCTCGACCGGGAGCATCATGCGCTTTTCTTCCGGGGCCTTGTCCATGAACAGGATATAGGCTTCCTGCGCATGAATAGGAAATTCTTCGTTCATGTGCAATTTCACATAATTACGCAGTGCGGGCCAGAAACGTTTGGAGTCGCTGCGTATCATGGCATAGAGTAAAGCCTGTTCCGAGGCAACCTTGCTGTCGGAGTCGTACCAGAGACTGATGCTGTTGACGAGATAGCGATCGCTGTTCTCGACACCGGTAATTTCGTCGGGGAAGCAGCCCTGCAGTGACTTTACGTTTGCTGTGACTGGCGCCGGCTGCCAGTCGCTATAGAAAGGCAGATGGTGTAGCAACGTGGTATAGCGTTCCTGAAGTTCCTTGTCTCCCTTGGCCAGGGCACAGCGTGAAAGCATCTTCAGATAGAAGGGTGAGAAGCCGCCCTGTATGGCCATTTCGAAATTTAGGCGGATGGCTTCATTGATCATACCATAGTTGTAATAGACCAGCGGTGAGGTGATATCCAAAAAGGAAACGTGAATCGTATCGGGATTGTTGATCGGATAACAAATATTTCCTATTTTAAACGAACGGTCGAGCAGTCCGCCCTCGTTCATCAAGGCTACATTCTTGAGCATGACCATCGTGGTGGTCGGCTTCTTATTCTCTTCCGCCATCTGAAGCACCTCCTTCCAGTTGTCGTCCTCAGCGTAGCGCACCATGCGCATCTCATCGATATAGTTTTGGTCGTAGAACATCTGCGACCAGGTAAAGACGATGCCTGTCACAGCGCACAGCACCGGCACAAACCACTTGGCCAGATAACGACTACACAGCGGGATGAGCACGGAGACGATACCCAGCACCCAGAATGGGTAAGAGAGATGCGGGGTGTTGTCACTCGGCGTGATAAAGCGGGGCAGACCAGCCAGCACAACATCATCAGCCTTCAAGTTGGAATAGAACTGCGTATGCCAGATGCCGGCAGTAAAGATAAGCACAAATAAACCCACGCATTCGCGCCAGGTGATCTTATCACTCAGCATCAGGCACAGCACAAAGAGCAGGGCGAACCAGCCGAGCACTGGATAGAGACAGAAGCCTAGCAGATACCAGACCAGATGCCATTTACGTGGCGTACAGAGGGCTGCCCACAGGAGCAACAGCATCAGCAGATAACCGACTGACTGTGAGAACCAATAGCCTCTGATAGTGGAGACATAGATCCAGTAGCCCAGATCGACCACTGATGTGAGCAGGCAGGCTACAGGCAAGAGCATCAGCGCGGAGGCGCTTCCCTGTAACCGGAATGCTTTGATTCCCACCAAGAAGATCAGTATCCAGATAGCTGCCAGCACGGCAGAACCGAATGCGGGATAATAGAACAGCTGTGTCAGCCAGGCGCCCGCATATCGCATCAGGCCGAACGGCTTCGACATTAAAGTATGGAAGAAGGGCGTTCCGAAAACAAACTCGGAACGATCGTGTGCCGTATAGAATACCTCCTGGTTGATATAAAGCACATATACGGCAAACAAAATGAAAGCCAATAGGCTGACAGAGAGGACAGTACCAGTTAATTTGTTTTTGTTTATCATCTTTTTGCTATAAAAGGCTGACCCAATATTGGGTCAGCCTCATATGAAGTTATACAAATAAGGAACGATTACTCCTCATAGTAAATTGCGTTGATCTGGCAGCTACCAGAGGTAACCATAAGGTCAAGATCCTTACCAGAACCACCGTTACCACGTGCACAGTCCTTAGCAATAGCCTCAGTCAGCTGAAGCTCCCACAAACCATTGGTGAACTGTACATCCTTGTCACCATCATAGCGGGCACTCCACCAACCGTTCATGATACGGCCAGCACAATCAGCTGTAGCGTCTGAGATGTCGAAGATAAGGGTTTTGAAGCCCCAGTAAACATCATCAGAGAGATAAGGCAAGAAACCTTCATTTCCATTGATATCTACGAATTTACCTTCATTATCACTGAAGCGCATGCAAGCAGCATTCCAAGCAGCAGGCTTGAATGGTGGCTGGGCAGCAGGATCCTCACCATAGATATAGAATCTCTGGAGCGGGTCAGTGGTTTCCTCACATACTACAGGAAATTCTGCAGTCACTACAGTACCATCAGCACAAAGTCCTGTCAAAACGATGTTGTGCGCACCGAGCTTCATCTTCTTTGTGGCATAATTACCAACCATATCCTTGCCAGCGATCGTCCATTTAGCATTAACAGGCGCAGAGGTTGTACAGGTAACAACGTTACCAGTCTTGCCATCAGGAGCAATGTTAACAGTAACACTGGATTTCGCCTTGAGCTCGTCTGCAGTGATATGACCGTCATTGCTAATCGACTCATGAGTCGGATTACATGCGGCAAAAGCACAAATGGCGGCAAAAATCAAAAGTATTTTTTTCATATTGATTTCTTATTATGTATTAATAAAGTACTTTATATTGTGTCTCAGGATTCGTACCATCCCAACCAGGGTTCTGCTCGAGATTACCATTCATCAGGTTGATCTGAGACTGAGGTTTAGCCAAGAAACCTTTCGTATCAGCATAACGCTTAGCCCATGAGCAGGTCATGTGCTCCATCTTGCGCTTGTTGGCCTTATCACCGAGGCAGACAATCAGCTTGCCACTCTGAGCCTGAAGAGCTTTGGCAGCGTATGATGACTCACTGTGATTGTCACAGCCTGACCAACGACGCATATCGTTGAAACGTATACCCTCGAATACAAACTCCCAACGGCGCTCATTCTGAAGAGCCTCCAGTGAATAGCTTGTTGTCAGAGGTACCTTAGCACGGGCCTGAACCTGATTCATGTACTGAACCTGGCCTGTGAGCTCAGAAAGCATCAGCAGCACATCGGCATAACGCATCAGATAGTAATCCTCGAAGTGGTCACCCTGCATGGGGTTGTCGAGTGAGCTTGAGCTGTATTCCGGAAGTGCATCCCACCAGGGACTGTCACCTGTTAAAGCATCAAGCGTGATAGAGTTGAACTTCTTAACACCATAGCCAGACTCCTCACAGTCGTCCTTTACATAAGAATAAGCAGCACACTCATGATCACAGTCAATCAAAGAACCGAGTTTACGGATATCCTTGTAACCGCCATTATTTTCTGCAATAGTCCAATCGTCCCAGATATTGCATGAAGGTGTACCCTGACCCCAACCCTGAGTGAACGGGTAGGTGCAGTCGCGGTTACCATTGTTACCGTTTACACGAAGTCCCCAGAAGGTTGACAGATAGTTACAGTACATACGAGCTGTAGAATACATACCACCATTTTCGACAGCACCATTGATACCCCACTTAGAGGCATTCATGAACTGGATCTGGAAGATCTCCTCAGTGTTTCCATTACCCATACCAGGCTGGTCAAAGCAAAGTTCACGTGGCATGTCAGCGATGAAGTCATAAGCATGGCCAACACCATCGTGAGCCTCGTCCCAAAGCAGACTGTTAGAGTACTGCCAGAGTGAACGGTAGTCCTGACAGAGCTTGTAACCACCGTTGCTGACGATGTCCTGCAGGTAAGTAACAACTTGACTCTTTGAAAGAGAACCACCGGTGCATCCCTCCTGTTCTACCAGTTCAATAGTAGCATCACCAGAAGAGAGATCTTTGACACCCTTATAGAAGCCTGCCCAGAACATATAGGCACGGGCAAGGAATGCCTCAGCAGCGAACTTGTTGGCATGACCATCTCCATGACCTCTTGTGGTACCCATCAGAGAGATACCTGATGTGAAGTCAGAAAGAATCTGGGGATAAATCACTTCCTCAGCACTCACCTGTTTCTGTATCTCAGGCGTAATCGTGGTAGAGGTGATCAGGGGCACATCGCCGAACAGCTGGGTCAGCCAAAGCGTGTAAAGGCCACGCATGAAGAAAGCCTCACCAAGGAGCTGATTGCGAAGCTCACCTTCCTTGTCACCCCAAACTACGTTGTCGATGGTCTCAATCGTGTTATTGGCGCGGGAAATACCACCATAGAGAAGAGAAAACGGCGTTTCGTACTGATTACTGTTCATCTCTACAAGATGATGCAAAGACTTTACTTTGTTGTCCTGCAAACCACCACTTCCGTAGCAGTTATCCGACATTACTTCCCACCAGAAGAAAATGTTCTGGTTGTCAGAATCGCCACCACCCATGGTATTCATGATACTGTAAACAGCGGCAAGCTCAGCTTCTACATCTCCAGACTTTCCAGGGAATGTTGCTGAAGTCATCTCTGTCGGACGCGGATTGGTATCCAGTGCATCGTTACAGGATGTAAACATTGTTGTTGCTGACAAAACAGCCAACGTTGATAAAATATATTTCTTCATAATAATTTAGTCGAATTAGAATTTAATACTTGCACCAACCAAGAAAGTACGAGACGGTGGGTACAGACCAAGGTCGATACCAGATGCCCAAGAGTCAGCACCAGCAGCATTACCAATTTCTGGATCAAGACCAGTGTAACCAGTAATAGTGAAGAGGTTCTGAGCCTGTACATAGAAGCGGAGCTGCTGCAGCGGACAAGCCTTCCAGAGATGCTTGAAGTCGTAACCAAGTGTCACGGTCTTGATCTTGAAGTAGTCGCCATTCTCCATATAGCGGGTAGATACCCACAAAGTATTCTGATGACCTGTACCAGAAATACGCGGCACATCGTTTGAGGTACCCTCACCATGCCAACGGTTGAAGATCGTGGTGTCGTAGTTGTGCCACCAAGAGTCACCGAATGAACGGTAAGAACGCATGATCTGCTGACCGAATGCACCGGCACCGTTAACAGCAAAGTCTAAGCCCTTCCAAGAGCAGCCGAGGTTCACGCCAAGCGTTACATCAGGATTAGGATTACCAATCTCATGACGGTCACAGGTATTTCCTTCTGTATAGGTAATCACACCATCATTGTTCCAGTCATCCCAAATTGCATCACCAGGCTGTGCATTGTCGAGAACGGCCTTACCTGCTGCGCGTGCAGCGTCGATCTGCTCCTGATTCTGCCAGATACCGCTGTATGACATACCATAGAAGTAGCCGATGGGCTTACCTTCCTCTGCACGGTAGATAAACTCAGTACCCTGTGACAGGACACCACCGACACCATTGATATAATGGTTCTCATTAGCGATACGAGTAACCTCATTCTTGTTGGTTGCAAAGTTCACACCAACATTATAGCTGAAGTCCTTACCGATTCTGTCGTTCCAAGTAATGGCAAGCTCAACACCGGTATTCTTCACGTCACCACCATTGATGTATGAAGGTGTAGTACCATAGATAGAAATCTGCGGACCTCTAATGAGCCAGTCCTTTGTGGTCTTCTTATACCAGTCGAAGTTAATACCCAGACGACTGTCAAGCAGGCGGGCATCGAAACCGAAGTCAAGCTGCTCAGAGGTTTCCCAAGTCAGTTCAGGATTAGGAACAATGTCTGAATAAGCACCAACAGTTGGAGTTCCTGCTACAGAAGTAACAACGTCTGAGCCGAACTTATAGCCGCTATCACCGCTACCACCTGACTGACGGATGGTAGCCAGATACTGGTACTTAGGAATACGGTTGTTACCATTCTGACCCCAAGATGCACGAATCTTTAAGAAGTCGAGCCAGCTCTTGGTCTTCTCCATGAACTTCTCGTTGGTCATTACCCAACCAGCAGATACAGAGGGGAAGAAGCCCCAACGCTTACCGTCATTAAAGATACTGGAACCATCATAACGTACGGTCACAGTAGCCATATAAGTCTCATTCCAGTCATAGTTTACACGACCGAACCAAGAAGAGAGGTATTCTTCATCGTTCGTACCACCACCCAATGAAGCATCGGTAGCAGATACGAGTTTAAAGTTAGACAGGTATGCAGTATCCCAACCTCTCAATGTTGCGAGCTGCTCTCCAAGTTTAGCTTTATTTGATCCGCTGACGTTTTCTCCCCATGCGGAACTCTGGAAGCTCTGACCGACCATGGCACTGATCTTGTGAGCGCCAAACATCGGGAGATCATAAGAAAGAGTATTCTCAATAGACCAGCTGCTGCTCAAACCTGCGCTCTGGCTTGCACTGTATGATTCTACAGTACCAGAACCTGAAGATGGTGAACGGGGCTCACCATAATTACGATAGGCATTAGAACCCCAGTAATAGTTGAACTGAGAACGGAATCTCAGACCCTTGATAGGCTGAATGGTCATGAAAGCAGTAGCACTGGTATTGATGCTACGACTTTCTGCCATAGAGTTGAAACCACCCTTCTCAAGGCCTTCCCATGGGTTGTTGAACCAATAGTCGTTCCAACCTGCACCATAATTTACATGGTTGTAAATGTCGCCATTGTCAGCATACTGTGGCACAAGCGGATTTGTCTGAAGCAGACCGTGGATATAACTCCAGTACATACCGTCCTCAGCCAGATCGTGATTCTTGCTGTAGCCGATAGAAACGTTCTCACCGATGGTGATGGCATCAAAGTCCTTCGCCTTCAGCAGCACGTGGTCGCTGTTGATACGGATGGTGTGACGCTTGTAGTAAGAAGCTCTGTCAGCACCCATGATACCCTCGTTACCAGTGAAAGTATAAGACATCATGAACTTGGAGCGGTCTGTACCACCGGTCAAGGTTACAGAATGGTTATGCTGTACGGCATTCTTGTTCTCGAATGCGCCCCACCAGTCAGTGCCAGTCCAACCACCGGCCACCTTATCAAGAATGGATTGTGGAACAACGGTACTGAAATCAAACTTATTACCAGAAGTATTAAAGTTGTACTCATCCATGATGGTCATGAACTGCTGGGCATTGAGCATCTCAGGACGCTTGGCAACGTTAGACCAACCGATAGCACCATTATAGCTGATCTCGATCTTACCTTCCTTACCCTGCTTGGTGGTCACCAGGATCACACCGTTTGCAGCACGTGAACCGTAGATGGCAGCTGAGGCAGCATCCTTCAGCACGTCGATGCTCTCGATATCGTTGGGGTTGATACCGTCGAGGTTACCGCCGGCCACACCGTCGATCACATAAAGAGGCTGAGAGTCACCGATAGTACCGATACCACGGATGTAAACCTTGTAACCCTTACCAGGCTGTGAAGAACTCTGGGTGATATTAACACCAGGGGTACTTGACTGCATGGCCTCGAGGGCATTGGTAGTGTTCAGCTTGGCGATATCATCACCCTTCACCTGAACGGTAGCACCGGTAACCAGCTTCTTCTTCATGGTACCGTAACCTACGACTACCACTTCTTCAAGAACGGCATCGTCCTCACTCAAAGTGATGTTGATGTTTGACTGATTGCCAACCTTGATTTCCTGAGTCTCATAACCGATGTACGAGATAACGATCGTTGCACCGGGATTGACATTGAGAGTGAAGTTACCGTCAAAGTCAGTAACTGTACCATTGGTGGTACCTTTCTCCATTACGCTGGCTCCGATAACGGGTCCCTGAGCGTCGACTACAGTACCTGTAATCTTTTTTGTAGCCTGTTGTACGTTCTGAACGTCACCAGCGGCATAGGCATTTGATGAATAGCCAAGGCCCAAAAGTGCCATGACACCCATTAAAAGCGCTGTCTTTCTTACTTTTTTGTTCATACTTAAGTATTTTCTATAGATTAATTGGTTTGTAATAAATACAAATTGGGTTTAGAGCGGAAGCAATGCTTCCCAAGTTGCCGAGAAGTCTGCCTGGCAGGCCTTCGGCTGGTTGTTAGGAGGAGTTGTTTTGGTTCATACGTTTTGGTTCCTATTAAGTTAATATGTTAAATAGTTGAATAAGTATATTCCGAATCGTTTGCAAAGATAAGCGTTTTTTTTCAAAACTACAAAATTTTTTTTGATAAAAGTTTTATTTTCTTCACAAAAAAGTGTATTTTTACAAGAAATCCGCAAAAAAACACAAAAAAAACCTCATTAAGTGTATTTTTTACAATATTAAAAAGCAGCAAATTGGGATTCAGGCTCCCTATTTATCTCCCTATATATGGCCCAAGGGGGATTGTCCGTGGCGGGCAGATGCCGCTGCCTAACCAAAGACAGTAACACATCTATAGAAAAAGAAGGGTATATCCCTTATTCCCTTCAGGCATGACCTGAAGGCTTTCATCTT
>Ga0256404_1011983_pt1 | contig 11412 bp, 9 predicted proteins | sample RumenRJG_01DNA_FD_185990 | JGI IMG/M metagenome (GOLD analysis project Ga0256404, IMG submission 185990) | Bovine rumen microbial communities from Lethbridge, Alberta, Canada - RJG_01 | ecosystem: Host-associated > Mammals > Digestive system > Stomach > Rumen | place: Canada: Alberta | collected... | reverse complement strand
TACGATGCCGACACGTCCGTGAAGCTGTTTGGCAGAAGGCTCTCGGTTCCCGTAATGATTGGCCCTCTGGGCGACGTGAGGCTCCACTACGGTGACAAGTGGGAGATGGAGGACTACAACTCCTGCATCCTGCACGCGGCTGCGGATGCAGGCTCGCTTGCGTGGACGGGCGACGGGAAGATTGCCTCCATTCACGAGTCCGCAGTGCATGACATACGCGACCTCGGCGGGTGCGGCGTCACCACCATCAAGCCGTGGGACCTCGAGACCGTGATGCGGAAGCTCGAACTTGCGCTCACGGCCCGTCCGGTCGCCATCGCGATGGACATAGACGCCGCGGGACTCCCGTTCCTGAAGGGCCTCCAGCCGCCCGCGGGACCGAAGTCCGTGGCGGAGCTGCGACAGGTGGCAGATGCCTGCCATGCTCACGACACGCCGTTCGTGCTGAAGGGCATTATGGGCGGGCGTGCGGCACGCAAGGCCGCGGAGGCTGGTGCGGACGCCATCGTGGTGAGCAACCACGGCGGCCGCGTGCAGGACGGTGTCCCCGCGACGGCGGAGGTGCTGCCCGCGATAGAGCGGGAGGTCGGCGGCGACCTCAAGGTCCTTGTGGACGGGGGCATCCGTTCTGGCCTCGACGTGTTCCGCGCACTGGCACTCGGCGCGGATGCATGCCTTGTGTGCAGGCCGTTTGCCGTCGTGACGTACGGTGCGGGGGCAGAGGGCGTAAAGGACTACTTCGCGCAGCTTACGCGGGAGCTAAGGGACACGATGGAGATGTGCGGCGCGCGCACGGTTGCGGACATCGGCCCGGAAATGCTTGCGTGACTCACGTGCAGCGCAAAAAGTTTTTCTGGTCAAAGGTGTGTATGGCCGCAGGTAAAGGCATGCGGGCACAAAATTCTGCAAACAATTTTGTGATTGATGGCACTTCTCGGCTTTACAAGGCGCCATGTTCTGATAGTATAGCTACCGCACTGAGGGCGATTAGCTCAGGGGTAGAGCACTTCCTTCACACGGAAGGGGTCGCTGGTTCAAATCCAGCATCGCCCACCATCGAATTCGAGGGCCGGACGGGTGATCGTTCGGCCTTTTTGCTGTGCAGCTCCTACTGCATCTACATACACGATCGCGCCCGCCTGGAGTTCCAAGCGGGCGCGTCTGTCTTCCTGCAGAATGCCTTGGGGGAGAAGGGCAAGGTCCCAGGCCGGGGGCCGCGCCGCGTGGCGTGGCCTTGAGGGCGTGGAAGCCCCCTACTTGGCGTCCAGGATCGTGACGACCTTCTTCGAGAGCACGAAGACGAGAAGTGCCATCACGACGCAGGTGGAGCCAATGAATATCTCGGCGAGGGACTTCTGGGGTGCGACGAGGATGTACGCGGCGCAGAAGAACATCACGAGCACCATTACCGAGCTCATGTTGCGAATCTGCCTGGCGTTGGAGGGCACGTTGATCTTGCGGGCGCACTGGAAGCCCATGTAGGCGCAGAGCGCGCCGTCGATCAGTCCGACGTACGCGCGCGGGTTCAGGTGGTTCACAACGATGAGGGCGATTGCGGATGCGGTCGCGAGCACACCGACGATGAGTGAGATGATGCATACGATCTTGAGCTTCTTGCACGCGTCGTTCATGTGGGTCTCCGTTTCGGGTTTGTGGGCGGTCGTCCGTGCGACCGCGCTGTGTGACGGGGGAGACGTCCCCCCTCTGTCTTGGTTCCCAATAGAGTGAAGTTTAGCGTTTTGTGGAGGAAGTTCACAACTGGGGAGCCAGTCAGGCGGTTTGAAGATTCTCGCTTGACCGGATGGATGACTTTGGTACTATATCTCTCGCACCAACGAACGGGGAATTAGCTCAGTTGGGAGAGCGCATGACTGGCAGTCATGAGGTCAGGGGTTCGAATCCCCTATTCTCCACCACGTAGATTCTGGGGCGGCGGCTGTGGTCGCCGCCCTTTCCAGTTTCCGGGCCTATGGCGCAACGGTTAGCGCAGGGGACTCATAATCCCTGGGTTGGGAGTTCGAATCTCTCTGGGCCCACCACATACTTCGGGACCCCCGCGGGGGTCCCTTTTTGTTGTCTGAAATTGGCAAAACTTTTCTGTTGACTCGCATCCTCGTTTTGGTAACATATTTCCCGCACCAACGAACGGGGAATTAGCTCAGTTGGGAGAGCGCATGACTGGCAGTCATGAGGTCAGGGGTTCGAATCCCCTATTCTCCACCACGTAGACTCTGGGGCGGCGGCTGTGGTCGCCGCCCTTTCCAGTTTCCGGGCCTATGGCGCAACGGTTAGCGCAGGGGACTCATAATCCCTGGGTTGGGAGTTCGAATCTCTCTGGGCCCACCACACGCTTCGGGACCCCCACGGGGGTCCCTTTTTGTCGCCGCCGACCAATTGCGGCACTTGCGGTACGCGGTGCCGTGGGGCGTGCCATAGACCCGTGGCATCCGCGCGGCGCGCGCGACGGAGCCGTCGGTGCAACTCAGCCCGAAACCGACCTGCAATGGTGCTTTGGTAAGTGTCGCGAGCGGCGTGCGCGGCAGGTGCCGGACCCACGTATAATCGGATGGATTGTACTTCTCGGGCAGACGCCCGTAATGTGGAACGGACAGCACTTGATAGCACTTGCAGACAAGATCACGAAGTCGTTTGGCGGCCGTGTCCTGTACACGGCCGCAACGTTGCAGTTGAACGCGGGGGAGCGCTGGGGCCTGGTCGGGCCCAACGGCGCGGGCAAGACCACGCTCCTCAAGATCATGATGGGGCTGGAGGAGCCTGACGAGGGCACCGTGTCGTTCGCGCGCGACGCGTCCATCGGCTACCTGGAGCAGGAGACTCACCTCGCGGGCGAGAAGAGCGCGCTCGGCGAGGTCGTGGACTCCGCCGTGGAGGTAAAGCGCCTCGAGGCGCGCATCAAGGAGATGGAGCGCCAGATATCCGAGATGCCGGAGGGCGACGAGCAGTACGCGCTGCTGGAGCGCTACGGCGCGGCGCAGGACCGCTACGAGCGCCTGGGCGGCTACGAGCTCGAGGCGAGGGCGAAGCAGATCCTGGGCGGCCTGGGATTTCCCGTCGAGGACTTCGACAAGCCGGCGAAGGAGTTCTCCGGCGGCTGGCAGATGCGCATCGCGCTTTCGAAGCTGCTGCTGAGGCACCCCGACCTTCTCCTTCTGGACGAGCCCACCAACCACCTGGACCTGGAGTCCGTCAAGTGGCTCGAGTCGTTTCTGGCGGGCTATGACGGCGCCGTGCTGCTGGTGAGCCACGACCGCTCGTTCATGGACGCGTGCGTGAGCCACATCGCGTCGCTCGAGAACAAGCGCCTCATGACGTACACGGGAAACTACACCAGCTATCTGCACCAGCGCGAGGACAACCTGGAGCAGCTCCGCGCGAAGCGCGCGGCGCAGGAGCGCGACATCCAGCACATGGAGGTCTTCATCGACCGCTTCCGCTACAAGCCCACGAAGGCGAAGCAGGTGCAGGAGCGCATCAAGAAGCTCGAGAAGGTGCGCGAGGAGCTGGTGGTGCTGCCGGAGTCCTCCAAGAAGGTGCACTTCAAGTTCCCGGACCCGCCGCGCACCGGCGACGAGGTCGTGAGCCTGGAGGGCATCTCGAAGCACTACGAGGACAACGACGTGTACGACGGCGTGAACCTGAAGCTGTACCGTGGCGACCACGTGGCGCTTGTGGGCCCCAACGGCGCGGGCAAGTCCACGCTCATGAAGATCATCAACGGTCACGAGGCCCCCACGGCAGGCACCGTGAAGCTTGGGCAAAACGTGACCGTGGCGTACTACGCGCAGCACCAGCTTGAGACCCTGCGCGAGTCCTACACCGTGCTGCAGGAGATGGACGAGGCCGCGCCCGGCTGGACCTCCTCCCAGGAGCGCAAGCTTCTGGGCGCGTTTCTGTTCCACGGCGACGACGTGGAGAAGAAGGTTGGCGTGCTCTCCGGAGGCGAGCGCGCGCGTTTGGCGCTCGCGCGCATGCTCGTGGCGCCGGACCCGCTGCTGTGCCTGGACGAGCCCACGAACCACCTGGACATCGACTCCGTGGACGTGCTGGAGGAGGCCCTCGTCAACTTCCCGGGCACGATTGTGCTCATCAGCCACGACGAGCACCTGGTGCGCGCGGTTGCGAACAAGGTGGTCGACGTGCGCGACCACAAGGTGACGCTGTACGACGGCGACTACGACTACTACCTGTACAAGCGCGCGGAGCTCGAGGGCCAGGCGCAGGACGCGCAGACGGGCGAGAAGGGCGCGGCGTCCCGGCAGGCGGCGGCGCCTGCCGCGGCAGGCGCCGCCTCGCCCGCACCCACGGGCCGCAACGTGAAGACGAAGGAGCAGCGTCGCGCGGAGGCGGAGGCCAGAAACGCCGCGAACAAGGCGGTCCGCGAGGAGAAGAAGCGCCTGAAGCAGGTGGAGGCCGCGCTGAAGCCGGCGCAGGCGCGCTACAAGGAGCTCGTGAACATGATGGCCGACGAGGCGCTGTACAACGACGCCGCGAAGTTCGACCAGTGCATGAAGGAGTACAACGCGCTCTCGAAGAAGATTCCGGCGCTCGAGGAGGAGTGGCTGGAGCTTACCGAGAAGATCGAGGAGAGTCTGAATGCCTAGGCATGCCGCCCCGGACTGGGACGAGAGGACGCAGGCGTATCCCGCGACGCAGACGCGCCGCCAGGCGCAGGGTGCGGCGGCGGATGCTGCAGGCGAGATGCCCGCCGACGAGGCGCGGACCAAGACATACGCGCGGCAGCCTTATGCGGGCCAGGCGTACCAGGGCCAGCAGCCGCACCGGGGCCAGCAGACGTACGCCGCGACGCCGCAGCGGCCGTACGTGGCACCGGTCGAAAGCCCGAGGCAGACGCCCTTCTCGCCCCAGGGCGCGCAGGTGCCGCCCGCGGCGCGGAGGGCTTCCGGTCGCGCGGCGTCGTGGCTGCTCAGGGTGGTCGCCCTCGTGTGCAGGCTGTACGCCATCGCGCTCGCGGCGCTCGTGGTGGCGAACGCCGTGGTGTTTGGGTCGTGGCGCATCCACGTGGTGGAGCTCACCGCGGCGTTCACGGCGTGGCTGCCGTCGTCCGTCTCCGGCACGCTCGTGTACCAGACGCCGTTTGGCGGCGTGCTGCGCGGGGACTTCGTCGCCGTGGCCATCGCGCTGTTCGTGATCGACTGGCTGCTTGTGCGCAAGGCGCGCTCGCTTGGTGCAAGGTAGGGAAGACATGCTCTCTAACCAGCGTATATTCATGATTGTGGGCTCGGTCGCCCTCGTGATGCTCTCGGCGATCGTGCACGAGGTGGCGCACGGCTGGGTCGCGTACAAGCTGGGCGACCCCACGGCGAAGCAGGCGGGCAGGCTCACGCTCAACCCGCTCGCGCACCTGGACCCGGTAGGGTCCGTGCTGCTGCCGCTTCTGATGGCGTGGATCGGCGGGCCGGTGTTCGCGTTCGCGAAGCCGGTGCCGTACAACCCGTACAACCTCAGGAACCCCCGGCGCGACGAGGTGCTGGTGGCGCTTGCGGGCCCGGCGTCCAACCTGCTGCAGGCGCTCGTGGGATCGCTGGCGTTCAGGCTGGCGTTTGCGTCGTGGTCCGGCGCGGCGGACGCCCTGTACTGGGTGCTCATGGCGCTGCAGATCTACGTGTACGTCAACCTGACGCTCATGTTCTTCAACCTCATACCGCTGCCGCCGCTCGACGGCTCCAAGATCGTGATGCCGCTTTTGCATGGCAGCGCGCGGCAGAGCTACTACAAGATCCAGCAGTACAGCATGCCCATCCTTCTGGTGGTGCTGTACGTGCTGCCGTCCGTCCTGGGCTTCGACCCGCTGGGCATGTACCTGGACGCGACCGCCGGGAACCTCGCGACGCTCATGATGGGGGCGTAGGTGTCGTACAACGTAAAGACACAGGCGTACTCCGGACCGTTCGACCTGCTGCTGCAGCTAGTCAGTCGGCAGAAGCTCGACATCGGGTCCATCTCGATCGCCGAGGTGGCCGACCAGTACATGCGCGAGGTGCAGTCCATGGGCGAGCTCGACCTGGACGTGGCGAGCGACTTCGTGCTCGTGGCGTCCACACTGCTCGACATGAAGGCGGCCGCGCTCGTGCCGGACGAGCCTCAGCGCCCGCGCCGGATGGACGACGAGGACGAAGACGAGGACGACCTCGCGAACCTCTCGCCGGACGAGGCGCGCGAGGTGCTCATCGCGCGGCTCATCGCGTACAAGCAGTTCCGCAACGCCGCCGCGGCGCTCGGCAGCCGTATGGAGGCAGAGAGCCTGATGGAGCCGCGCACGGCGGGCCCGGACCCGGAGTTCATGGGGCTCATGCCGGACTACCTCGAGGGCATCACGCTGCGCTCTCTTGCGGTTATCTGCGCGGACCTGGACAGCCGACGCCAGGGATTCCTGCTGGAGGCGGAGCACATCGCCCCAAAGCGCCTGCCCATCGCCCTTACCGTCGCGTCCGTCGACCGCGTCACGCGCGCCCACCAGCTCGTGAGCTTCTCGGAGCTGCTCGACGGTGACCTGCGCCCCGAGACGCTCGTCGCGACGTTCCTCGCGATACTGGAGCTCGAGAAGCGCGGGTCCGTCGTGCTGACGCAGGAGCAGACGTTCGGCGAGATAGACGTCGCGCGCGTCGAGGGCGCGAAGCCGTTCGAGCTCGACAACTCGGACCTCACGAGCATCGAGGAGGATGCCTGATGCAGGACCTGGAACATCTTGACCACGACTCGCTCAAGGGCGCGCTCGAGGCGCTGCTGCTCGTCTCGACGGACGCGGTCCCCGCGACGGAGCTCTCGAAGGTGCTGGGCGTCGCCCCCAGCGAGGCAGCCGGCGCCCTGGCGGAGCTCGCGGCGGAGTACTCCGACGCAAACCGAGGCTTCCAGCTGCGCGAGGTCGCGGGCGGCTGGCGGCTGTTCACGCACCCCGCGTACCACGACGTCGTGGAGCGCTACGTGCTCTCGTGGGACACGCGCCGCCTGTCGCAGGCCGCGCTGGAGACGCTGGCGGTCATCGCGTACCACCAGCCCGTCACGCGCGAGGGCGTGAAGGCCGTGCGCGGCGTCAACTCCGACGGCGTGATCGGCTCGCTCAAGGAGAAGGGTCTCGTGCGCGAGGTGGGGCGCGAGCGCGACCGCAGCCGCGCCATGCAGTACGGCACCACGCAGCGCTTCCTCGAGACGTTTGGCCTCCGCAGCCTGCGCGACCTTCCGCCGCTGGAGGACTTCGCCCCGGACGAGGAGTCGAAGCGCTTCATCCGAGAGCGGCTCTCGGGCAGCGCGATATCCTCCACGCTCGAGGAGGCCTCGGCCGACATCGAGGAGGAGCAGGAGCTGCTGGGCGACGCGTTCGCGGACGACGGCGACGCGACCCCCGAGCCGACCGCGTCCGACGAGTCCCCCTCGGGCGTGGAGGCTCCCATGGACGACGAGGGCGAGGCGGAGCGCTGATGGCCCGGGAAAGCGACGGGGCCGAGAAGAGCGGCGGCCTCGACATCGCCTACACCATGAGGCTCCAGCGCTACCTGGCCCGTGCCGGCGTCGCGAGCCGCCGCGGGTCGGAGGCGCTCATGACCGCGGGCCGCGTGCGCGTGAACGGCCAGGTCGTGACGGAGCTCGGCAGCAAGGTGACGCCGGGCGTGGACGAGGTGACGGTGGACGGGCGCGCGTGCACGCTTGCGGACGAATCCGCGTACGTGATGCTGTACAAGCCGTCCGGCTACGTCACCACCATGAGCGACCCGCAGGGCAGGCCGTGCGTCGCGGCGCTCGTGCCCACGAAGCGCTACCCGGGGCTCTTCCCCGTGGGGAGGCTCGACGCAGACACGACCGGCCTTCTCCTCTTCACCACCAACGGCGACGTGGCGAACCAGATGCTGCACCCGTCACACCACGTGTGGAAGCACTACGTGGCGCTCGTGCGCGGCGTGCCCACCCGCCACCAGCTGCAGATGCTGCGCGACGGCGTGAGGATGCCGGACGGCGTGGCGTCGCCCGCGAAGGCGCGCCTGCTTTCCGCGGACGACCCGGCGGCGCTGCCCGTGGTGGGCGAGGGCCTGCCGTACAACCACGCCGTGGTGAGCCTCTCGATCCACGAGGGCCGCAAGCACCAGGTGAAGAGGATGCTGCGCTCCATCGGCCACGAGGTGGTGCGGCTGCACCGCGACGAGTTTGGCCCGCTGACGCTCTCGGGCCTGATGCCCGGCCAGTGGCGACCCCTTTCGGACGCGGAGCGTGCGATGATAGAGGGGCTGGCATCGCAAGGCGAGGTGGCGCGCGCGACGCGAAAGGCGCCGGCAGCGCCGCAAGGGCGGGGCGCGCGTGCGCCCAGAAACGGGAGGGAGGCCCGTCGTGGCTAGGCAGAGGATACTTCTGATGCGTCACCCCGAGACGCGCGAGAACATGGCGGGCGTGCTTTCCGGCCGCATCGACGTGGACCTCACGCCCAGGGGAGAAGAGCAGATGCGCCGTGCCATAGAGGCCGTCGTGGCGTGGGGGCCAAACCGCATCTGGTGCTCCCCGCTGTCGCGCTGCCGCTCCATCGCGGAGGAGGCGGCGTTTCGCCTGGGGATAGAGTGCCGCGTGGAGCCTGGGCTCGCGGAGATAAACTTTGGTAGCATCCAAGGCATGCGGATGGACGCGGTGCACGAGCTTGGCTACGACTTCCCGTGGCCGCTGGACGCGGACGGACGCTCCATGCCGGCGCCGGGCGCGGAGAGCTTCGAGGACCTGCTGGAGCGCGCCCGCGGTGTGCTTGCGGCGCTGGAGCCGCTTGAGGGCCGCACGGCGTGCATCAGCCACGGCGGCATGTCCCGCGCCATCCTGGGCGCCGTGTTCGGGACGCCGCTCTCCACGTTCTGGCACGTGACGCTCCCCAACGTGAGCTCGCAGATCCTCACCTACGGGGGCGGGCACTTCTCGCTTGCGGCGCTTGCCCTGGCTCCGGAGGAGGTCGTCCGGCGCATGCGGGAGCCCGAGCTCATAGGAATCGACACGACGCAGAACATCTCTGGGAGGGATGCAAGATGATAGTAGCCATTGACGGACCGGCGGGATCGGGCAAGTCGACGACGGCCCACGCCATTGCGGATAGGTGCAACCTCACGTTTCTGGACACGGGCGCGATGTATCGCGCGGTCACGTGGCGCTGCCTTGACGCGGGCGTGGACGTAAGCGACGGCGACGCGGTGTCGGCCGTGGCGGAGCGCGCGAAGATCGAGTTCGGCAAGTCCGCGGACGGCCAGACCGTGAGCATCGACGGGCGGGACGTGACGCGCCAGATTCGCACGCCGGAGGTCGATCGCAACGTGTCCGTAGTTTCCGCCTACCCCAGGGTGCGCGCGGCCATGGTGGCGCGCCAGCGCGAGCTGGGATCTGCCGGCGACGTCGTGGCCGAGGGAAGGGACATCGGCACCGTCGTGTTTCCCAACGCGGAGGTGAAGGTGTTCCTGACGGCGGACGCCGCGGCGCGCGCCCACCGCAGGGCCGTGCAGCGCGAGGGCAAAGACGCCGGCCGCGACGCCAGCGCGAAGGCCGACGCGGCCGAGGAGCAGCAGATCCTTGCCGACCTGGTGCGCCGCGACAAGCTGGACAGCTCGCGCAAGGAGTCCCCGCTGAAGCCGGCGGAAGACGCGCACATGATCGACAACTCCGCGCTCACGCCGGAGCAGGTGGTGCAGCAGATCGTGGACCTGATGGACGCCGCCCGCGCGAAGGGCGAGGCGCCGAAGGCGGGCGAGGTCGCCCCTTTTGACAACGGGGGCGAGTCCTTCTCGCCCAAGACGGACGGCAATGAGGCGGCACCCGCGAAGGCGGGCGTCGCGAAGAATAGCGCAGGCGAGAAGGACGCGGGCAGGCCGGCTGCGAAGGCCGCCGCAAAGCCGAAGGCGGCGGGCCGGATGCGCGCGTTCGCGGGCAACACGTTCGACGACTACTACGACCACGGGATGAAGGAGTTTCCGCTGCCGGCGCGGGCGCTCCTGGCCGTGGCGGCCGCAATCGTGTGGGCGGTCACGAAGGTTTTGTGGCCGTGGAGGATCGAGGACGCGCGGCTGCTTCGCGACGACGCGCGCGGGCGCATGATCGTGATGAACCACACCTCGATGCTCGACCCCGTGGTAATAGTCTGCGACCTGTACTTCCACGGCATCCGTGTGAGGCCGATCTCGAAGAGCGAGTTCAACAAGACGAACTTAGTGTCGTGGCTGTTCTCGCGCGCGGGGACCATTCCCGTGAAGCGCGGCACGGCGGACCTGAAGGCGGTGCGCCGAGCCCAGGCGGCCCTCACGCGCGGCGAGTGCGTGCTGGTGTTTCCCGAGGGCACGCGCATCAAGAGCGACGACCAGCCCGTCACCATCCACGGCGGGTTTGCGCTCATGGCGCAGATGGCGAAGGCGCCCGTGCAGCCCGTCGCCATCGTGGGCGCGCGCGACATCACGCCGAAGGGCACCCACTGGAAGCGCTTTGGCCGCGTGTTCTGCAAGGCGGGGGAGTGCATCGAGTTTTCGGACCTGGGCGCGAGGGGTCGCAAGCAGCAGGCGCTCAGGATGGAGGAGGTTGCGATGGAGCGCGTGTACGCGCTGCGCGACGAGCTCCGTCACGAGCATCCGGGAAAGATGTAGGAGGAACGCATGCCGACGATAGAGGTCGCCCGGGAGGCCGGTGCCTGCTATGGGGTAAATCGCGCGCTCGACTTGGTTCGCGATGCCGCGGCGCAGGCAAAGGGGCCCATCCACACGCTCGGGCCGCTCATCCACAACCCAACCGTGGTCGCTTCCCTTGCGGATGCGGGCGTCACGGTGGCAAGCGCGCCGGACGAGTACCGCGGCGGAACGCTGGTGCTGCGCACGCACGGCGTCACGCCGGACGAGGAGGCCCGCGCGCGCGACGCCGCCGACAGCGTTTTGGACGCGACGTGCCCGTTTGTGGTGCGCGCCCACCGCGCGGCCGAGACGCTCATGCGCGAGGGCTACCAGGTGCTGGTGTTTGGCGAGGCGGGCCACCCCGAGGTCATGGGAACGCTCGGCCACGCGCCCGCAGCGACGGTGGTGGAGCGCCCGGAGGACGCGGACGAGCTCAAGCTTCGCCGCAAGGTGGGCATTGTGGTTCAGACCACGCAGTCCCGCGCGCGCCTGGCAGAGCTCGTGAGGCGCCTCTTGGGCCGCACGGACGAGGTCCGCGTAATGGACACCATCTGCGAGGCGACGTCTGCCCGGCAGGCCGCCGCGGCGGAGCTTGCCGCGCGCGTGGACGCGATGGTGGTCATCGGCGGCAGGATGTCCGCGAACACGCGCAGGCTCGCGCAGATCTGCGCGGACGCGTGCACGCGCACCCACCACATAGAGACGCCTGCGGAGCTCGACCCCGCGTGGTTTGCGGGCGCGGACGCCATCGGCGTGACGGCAG
>Ga0256404_1011982_pt1 | contig 11412 bp, 10 predicted proteins | sample RumenRJG_01DNA_FD_185990 | JGI IMG/M metagenome (GOLD analysis project Ga0256404, IMG submission 185990) | Bovine rumen microbial communities from Lethbridge, Alberta, Canada - RJG_01 | ecosystem: Host-associated > Mammals > Digestive system > Stomach > Rumen | place: Canada: Alberta | collected... | reverse complement strand
TGTGGTACTGGTTGTGGACTCAACTTCGTTGTAAAAGACGGAAAAATTGTTGGTGTAGAACCTTTAAAAAGACACCCTGTAAACGAGGGTAAAGTATGTCCAAAAGGAAACTTTGGATACCAGTTTATTAATAGGGAAGACAGATTAACTACTCCTTTAATAAAAGAAAACGGTGAATTTAGAGAAGCTTCTTGGGATGAAGCATTAGACCTTGTTGCTAACAAACTCAAAGAAGTATCTGACGAAGATCCAAACAAAGTTGGATTCTACGCATGTGCTCGTTCACCAAACGAAAACATTTACATTACTCAAAAATTAGCAAGAGTAGCTTGTGGTACTCAAAACGTAGACCACTGTGCACGTATTTGTCACGGTCCTACTGTAGCAGGTTTAGCTAACACTTTCGGATCAGGTGCTATGACCAACGGATTCGACAGTATTAAAGAAGCTGACTACATCTTCTGTATTGGATCAAACAACATGGAAGCACACCCATTGTTTGGACGTAAAATGATTCAAGCTAAACAAAACGGTGCTAAATTAGTTGTATTAGACCCAAGATTTACTCCTACTGCTAAAATCGCAGACGAATATGTTCAATTTGAAACCGGTACTGACGTAGCATTAATGAACGCTATGATTAAAGTAATCATCGACAGAGGATTACAAGATGAAGAATTCATCCACTACAGAACCAAAGGTTTCGAAGAAATGAAAGAAGTTGTTCAAAAATACACTTTAGAAAAAGCTTCCGAAATCACCGGAATCAAACCTGAAGTAATTGAACACTTAGCTATTGAATATGCATCTGCTGACAAAGCAGCTATTGTATACTCATTAGGTATTACCGAACACTCCCACGGTGCTGACAACGTTATGTCCACTGCAAACCTCGCAATGTTAACTGGTAACATTGGTAGACAAGGTACTGGTGTAAACCCATTAAGAGGACAAAACAACGTACAAGGTGCTTGTGATATGGGTGCATTACCTTCCGATTACGTAGGTTACAGAAAAGTTAAAGACCCAGAAACTACCGCATGGTTCAACGACTACTACAGTGGAGAAGGTTACGAAGTAAACTTACCAACCACTCCTGGATTAACCTTAGTAGAAATGATGAACGCTGCTCACGCTGGTGACTTAAAAGTATTATACATCCACGGGGAAGACCCTGTACTCTCCGATGCTGACGTACAACACACCAAAGAAGCACTCGCTAACTTAGAAATGTTAGTTGTCCAAGAATGTTTCTTAACCGATACCGCACAATGTGCTGATGTTGTATTACCTGCAGCAGGTTGGGGTGAACAAGAAGGTACCTTCACCAGTGGTGAAAGAAGAGTACAATGCTTACACAAAGCACAAGAACCTCCTGAAGGCGCATGGTTAGATTGGAAGATTATGGAAGAAATCGCAGTCAGAATGGGCGTACCAAGACCATTATTCCACTACGAATCTGCTGAAGAAATCTTTGAAGAAATCAGAGAATGTGCTCCTATCATGGCAGGTATGAACCGTGAAAGATTAGACACTCCTGAAGCACTCCACTGGCCTTGTCCTTCCGAAGACGACCCATGTCAACCATTAATGCACAAAGTTAAATTCGCACACCCTGACGGTTTAGGAATTTTCCAAGCATTAGAACACAAAGGACCTGTTGAAACCGTAGATGATGAATACCCATTATTATTAACTACTACAAGAATCTTGTTCCACTATCACGCTGCAATGACCAGAAGATGTGAAACCTTAAACAACGAAGTTAAAACTGGATTCATCGAAATCAACACTAAAGATGCTGAAGCAAGAGGAATCATTAACGGTGAAGTAGTAAAAGCATTCTCTAGAAGAGGAGAAATCGCAATTCCTGCTCGTGTAACTGACGACATCAGAGAAGGTATTGTAAACATCCCAATGCACTTTGTAGAATGTGCTGCAAATGTATTAACCAACTCCGACTCTTTCGACCCTAAATCCAAAATGGTTGAATTGAAAGCTTGTGCTATCCAAGTAGAAAAACTCGATGAAGTTGTCGAAATGAAAGGTGAAGTATACAAAGACGGTACTGACACCGAAATCAAAGCTGAAAACATGGCAACTACCACCGTAAAAGTAGGTAAATAAACGAGGAGTAGATTTAAATGAGCGCAAAAATTAACGATATGTACTACGCATACTCTGCTATTGAAGACATCAAACAAAAAGGTGAATACGGTGGAGTAGTTACTACTATCATGAAATACTTATTAGAAGAAGGTATCGTTGACGGTGTTGTAGGTGTAACCCAAGGTCACGATATTTATGATGGTGTACCAACTCTCATAACCGACCCTGCTGATGTAATCAAAACTGCAGGTTCCATTCACTGTGGTACCTTAAACATTGCTAAATTCGTATCAAAATACTTAGATGGTGCAAGATACATGAAACTCGCTGTTGCATGTAAACCTTGTGATGCAATGACCATCCGTGAATTAATGAAAAAAGGAAAAATCATCGAAGAAAACGTCATTATGATCGGTGTTAACTGTGGCGGAACAATGTCACCTGTTCCAACCATGAACATGATTAGAGATGTATACGATTTAGATCCTAAAGACGTTGTCAAAGAAGAAATCGCTAAAGGTAAACTCATCATGGAAACTGCTGACGGCGAAAAAGCTTTCAAAATCGATGAATTAGAAGAACAAGGTATGGGTAGAAGAGAAAACTGTCAAAGATGTAATCTCAAAATCCCTTCCAACGCTGATTTAGCTTTAGGTAACTGGGGAGTTATCGGTCCTTTAGCAGGAAAAGCTACTTTTGTTGAAGTATTCTCCGAAACTGGTGCTGAAGTTTTAGGTAAAGTAATTGACGCAGGTTTAATTGCTACCGAAGAACCAATCGAAAAAGGTATCAAAATCAGAGAAAATGTTAACAACTTCATGCTAAAAGAATCTCAAGCTAAAAAAGATATTGATTACGCAGGCACTACCGGAGACATCATCGACGTATTCTATCAATACGAAGACGAATTCTCCAAATGTATGAAATGTTACGGCTGTCGTGAAGCATGTCCATTATGTTTCTGTGAAGACTGCTGTCTTGAAGCTGAAGGTCCTGAATGGGTACCTGGTGGATACACTCCTGCTGCTCCATTCTTCCACTTAACACGTTTAGTACACATGGTTGACGCATGTACCAACTGTGGACAATGTTCCGAAGTATGTCCATGTGAAATCCCTGTAGCTAAAGTATGGAGTACTGTAAACAATAAAGTAAGAGAAACCTACGGATACATCCCAGGTATGGGCAGTGACGACCCACTTCCATTTACCGACCACGTATCCAAAGCTAAATGGTTATAGGGTTATCCCTATTACCTTTTTATTTTTTTTCGTTGGAAATTAACAATGTTATATTGGGGATACTGTGAATAAAAAGATTTTAGTGATTTTAACTTTTTTTATACTGATTGCTGGAATGTCAACAGCATGTGCATTCAATTTCAATGATTTTTCTAATGTTTTATTTGGTGCTCCAAAGGGAAATGTAACTCTCGCAGGTGTTGATTTTGCTATTCCGAACGGATTTAGTGAACTTGAAAACGAATCTGTTTATAACGAAAAGATTGACAATCCAAATCTTGATTTAAACTTTTCTTCAAAAGTATATACTAATGCTTCAGGAGATGCAATAATACTTTCTGTCAGTGCATTAAATGGTCCTGCCGATGATAATTATACAAGGGATCTCGCTGGTGATGGAGCAAACAAAACAACAATCAACGGTGTCGAAGGATATGAATTCTCTGATCCTGCTTTCGACGGATTCAGTTATGCCAAGAATGGCAGATTGGTAGTCATATCATCAACAGACAAAGAGCTGTTTAAAGATGTTATTGTAGCTTAATTTTAAGCTGTTATTCTTTTTTTTAAGAGTTGAATGGTTCACGGTTGTTTATTCCATTTATGAATATTTCTTCAAGCCTTTCTTCGCTTTCGCCATTTCTCACATATGAAATCAGCTCGACCAGATTATCATTTCTTAACAGGCATGGCTTGATTTTACCGTCAGGTGTTATCCTCAATCTGGAGCATTTTGCGCAAAAGCTAGCGTTATCAACAGGCTTGACTACCTCGATTTCTCCACCGTCTATGTAATATTTTTTACGGCCCTGCATAAATTTACGTTCATGCACCTCATCAGCTATATCAGCCAGTTCACTTTCAATGTCATCGAGCTTGTAGTGGTAGTCCGCACTGAACTTGTCGTCATCACAGTTTTCGCTTTCGATAAGTTCTATGAGCTGAAGCACTATGTCATGCTCCTTGCAGAACTCGAACATGTCATCGATTTCATTCTGGTTGATGTCCTTCATGATGACCATATTGATCTTAACCGGATACAGTCCGACTTCCACCGCCTTGATGATTCCCCTTTTGGCATCCTCAAGATAGTCCTTTTTGGTGATGAACTCGAATGTCTTTCTGTCAAGGGTATCGAGGCTTACGTTGACACGGTCAAGACCGGCATCCTTCAAATCCTGTGCATACTTTTCAAGAAGGATTCCGTTTGTTGTCATTGATATGTCCTTAAAATCAAGGCTTGCAATCTTTTCAACGATTTCAACGATGTCCTTTTTTAAAAGAGGCTCTCCGCCTGAAAGCCTGATTTTCTTAACTCCAAGTTTCTTGGCGATTTTGCAGATGGTATAAAGCTCGTCTGCTGTCATCTCATCTCGGGACTTTACCATTCCGTCGTGGTGGCAGTACAAACAGTTCACGTTGCATCTGTTTGTCAGTGTGATTCTTAAAGAAACTATTGGCCTTTCGTATTTGTCCAGAGTGAAATCCTCAAGCATTGTCGCTCACCCTGACTGTTATTTTGGAAATTTCCTCATCGATTCTCAATGAACTGACGGTTGCATATACTGTTTCCTTTAGAATTCCCTGTGTGAATGCGTTGAGCTCCACATCATGGCCGTTTGTCTTGAGGGTTATATCGGCATCTTTCAATTCATCTGCAATGCCTGATATTTCAATATCTATTGTCCTGACATTGTCTTCGGTCTTGATAGAGTTAATCATGCCCTTTATTGAATTTGAAACGATGGTTGTTGTGAATTCATTGATTTCAAGGGGCTTGTCATTGATTAGGATTGTGCATTCGGCATCAATCGGATTTTTCGAAAGGTTTTCATTTGGAATGACGAGTTCGACTTTTCCGATGTCCTCAACGTCATAGTCCCTGAGGTTCAATGTGTTTATGACACCCATAACGCTTTGCTTTAAGTAGTCGCTTACGAAATGATTCAGTCCGACAACATGTCCGTCGATTGACAGGTAGCTCAAGGTTTCATCCAAGTCAGTGACACTTAAGTTGCCTTGGCGGATTTCGGCCGCAATTGCCTCACCGTTGTTGAATCCGCAGTTGTTTGCAAACAGTGTGTCTACAATGTCATGGCCTCTCTGCTCTATGAGGTCGGCCAGTTCTTTGACGCCATCATCGTCAATCGTAAAGGAATCTACTTCCTTTATAGTGTATTCATCGCGAACATCGGGGGATGTGATGATTTTAGGGTAATTGTAGCTTTTGTATCCTTCAATTATTACAAAATCAAATTCGTCAAAGTGCTTTAATAAAAAGAGTATCCTGTTCAGGTCCATTTCCTGGCGGGCATTGAAGAATGTGGTTAATCCGACACCAACTACAAGGTTTGCGCCTGCCTGCTTGTGCTTCCAGGTGTCCGTATTTTCCTTGTCCATTTCGATGGAATGGTGTGAATGCTTGATGGAAGCTACATTGTAGCCCCTTCTTGTTAGCTCTTCAATGACTTTCACTGTCAGTGAAGTCTTTCCCGTATTTTTCTTGCCGACTATAGATACTATTTTCATTTTATAATCCCCTTATAATATAATAGGTTTTTGTATTAATTATATCTTTTTGATGATGTGCATTTGTTCCACAATTTTTCTAAACATCGCATTGTTTTAACACATATGTGTAGTTACTACACGTAAAATCGCATTTTTTTCTCGTCAGATATCTGATGTTTTCTTTAAATAAGCTGCATTGTTTCTTAATTTTGTTTATATTGAATTTTCAATATGAATTAAACATTGATAACTATCAAACTTTTTTTGATTAATATTAAATTTCATTGATACTTATAAATTACTTAAAGCATTCTTTAAAGTTATTAATTTTTAAAATGATTATATTTAAATTTGAATTAGGTAATCCTAAATTGGAAATATTATTGTTTTTTGAAAATAATGAAAAAATAATCGATATGTTTATATGTACAGTTCGATAAAATTCTAATTGACATAATTATGTTAATATTTTGAGAGGTATTATTATGGCAGTAAAAATAGATCCAGAGGCTTGCGGACATATAGAAAATTGTCCGGTACAGGGATTATGTGTTAAAATTTGTGAACAAGGAGCACTTGTTGAAGAAAACGGCGATGTAGCCATTATTGCTGAAAAATGTGATGATTGTGACTTATGCATTCAGAATTGTCCTAATCAAGCAATATCAAAAGCATAAAAGGAGATTTGCATGTTTAATATAGAAAGAAAAGGTAGTGAACACAGAGTGCTGTCCTACAAGGACCAAAATTGTGTGGGCTGCGGAATATGTTGCGAAGTATGTCCTACAGATTCATTGAGACTTGGACCTACCGTTCCCATTGCACGCGGACTTATAGAGATGGACCTTGTTTCAGTGAACGGTGACTCCTGTGCATTCTGCGGATTATGCTCTTCTGCATGTCCATTCGGCGCTTTAGACCTGACTATCGATAATGTCAGCATCAATGAATTGAATGTCTATCCTAAATGGGACGTTGAGTGCAGCGTCAATGACGATGACTGCATATACTGCGGCAGATGCAATGATGTATGTCCTCAGGATTCAATCATATTCAAAAGGGTGCTTCCTGACCGTTCCGCACTGGTAAGGGGAGAAATCGACATAGATGATGAAAAATGTATCTTCTGTTCATTCTGTGCTGATCTGTGTCCTGCTGAAGCGATAACAGTCAAAAATGTTCCTACAGCAACCAATGATGTTGTGGGCAATTCAATTGAAGTGGACGTGTCAAAATGTATTTTTTGTGGAGTCTGCAAAAGGATATGTCCTGAAAATGCAATCATGGAAGTCTGTTCAACATGCATGTACTCTGATGAAATCGATGTTCCTGAAGTCACCGGTGAAACATTCATTGCTGAGGGCAGCTGTGTGAGCTGTTCATGGTGCAGTGAAATATGCCCTAAGGATGCCATTACAATCACAAAACCATTTGAAGGCAAGCTTGAGCTAATTGAAGAAGAAGAGAAAATCTGTAAGGGAGAATCCTGCCATGCATGTCAGGACGTATGTCCATGCAATGCAGTTGAAATCGTTGACGGCAAATCCTTTACCAACCTGGACTTCTGTAACTTGTGCGGGACCTGCGTAACAGCATGTCCACAGGATATCAGAGTCCTTTCAAGAACAGCAATGAAGCTGGAAAACATCAACTCCAAGTCATGGAGCGAAATTCTGGACACATTGCTTGCGGGCAAATAAAGTTCATAGATATCTATACACCCAAAACCATCACCTATCTAACCCTTTTTTTTTGAGTTGATTTATTACATATGATTATGTGTAGTTACTACACATTTTTGTCCGATGACTTGTTTTCTTTACATTTTGTGCATGGTTTCCGGATGCGAAATTCAATGAATTTCTGATGAAATCATGGAAAAAATATCATTTTTCATCATCCGGTAAAAAACCGAAATACGCTCTCATATGTCTTCAATTTCAATGATTTCAATGATTTGCGATTTTGATGTGTAGTTACTACACATTTTAGGTCAACCTAAAACTTTTTTTCAGATTTTCATGATTTTGTAATACTTTTTGGCTAAATTGTTATTACAAATTTCAAGTAATTTTCTAGTTTTTCACATCAAAATATGATGCATATCATCTTGTTTTACATTATATTTATTGATATTGTCTTTTAATAATAGAAAAATAAGAATATTGCTATACTTTCCGTTTTAACTCTTCTAAACCAATATACTAAACTTGAAATGTGTAGTATTCACACAGTAATATATAAGGATTTCCATTTAATTCTAGTAGGCAACTATATTTATATAGGTAAATATATTTTATATCATTACACATTGGTGGTTCAAAATGCCGAAACATATTGCATCTGGTTTAAAGTATTTGGCTGCGGTCAAGTTGAAAGATGCTGGTAAAAGTCATCAAGCAATTGCTGATGAGTTGGGCGTTGACCGGTCTACCATTTCACATTACCTGAATGGCAGAAACCTTTCTTGGAACTCAATCGACGTTGCAAGAACAATAATCGACCTGACTCCCAGGGATTTTTTGCGAATGACCGAGGCAATATTTGAAGAACCGGAACAGAGTCGTAAAATTGTGAATATTTGCCGAGAAAGAAATTTCGAAGTAATTATAGAAGATTCTTGTATTGGTTGCGGCTTATGTGTAAATGCATGCACTATGCAGGCTATCAGCTTAAAATCATTGCAGGCGCATGCAGACTCCATACAATGTTGTGGTTGTGAACTTTGTAGTGAAGACTGCCCAACTAATTCAATAAAAATTTTGGAGATTGAAAATGATTAGAAATTTAAAAGAGGTTAAAGACAACAACTTTGACATCACAAGAGATGCTGAAGAAGTTAGAAACTTGTCTTTCAATGACTCTACCTGTTTAGGTTGTGGGATTTGTGAATCAACCTGTCCTGTTGAAGCAATTACCTTAAACGCAATTGCTGTGGACGCACGTCACAGAACCTTTAACGACGTTTACTTCAGTGGTCATGAAAAGATTGCTCAAAACTTCAAAGAAGAATTTGATGTTCAAAGAATAAGCATTGACGAAAGTAAATGTGTATTATGTGGTATGTGCAGCGGCCTATGTCCTGTTGATGCATTAGTATTAACTATTGACGGCACTCCAATCAAAGAAATTGACGCATATCCTCATTATAACGCTTTCTCAGAAATTGATGATGATGAATGTATTTACTGTAAAAGATGTGAAATCGCATGTCCTCGTGATGCAATCGTTATCGAAAGGATTTTACCAAACCGTGCTGACTTAGTGACTGGTGAAATCGAAGTGGATGATGATGAATGTATTTACTGTGGTGTATGTGAAGAATTATGTCCTGCAGAAGCAATCGTCGTTGATAAAGAAACTGGAAAAGAATCCATTGTCATTGACAAAGACAAATGTGTCTACTGTTTAGTATGTAAAAAAGCTTGTCCTACTACCGCTATCAAAGCAGTATGTAGATCTTGCAGCTACGGAGAATACGACTTAGATCCTGCTAACGCTGTAGTTAAAGGAAACTCCGTCATCGACTCAGAACTCTGTGTATTCTGTGGATGGTGTGAAGGCGTATGTCCAACTGACGCTGCTAAACACAAAAAACCATTTGAAGGTTCTATTGAAATCGACGATGAAAAATGTCAAGCTTGTGGAGCTTGTGTAGATATTTGTGGATGTAACGCTTTAGCATTCCCTGTATCCTCCGGTCCTGGTTCAAGAATGGAACATGTCATTGCTAACGGTGACTACTGTGTAAAATGTAAAGCATGTGCAAAAGCATGTCCTAACGGTGCAATCACTGTAAAGAGAACCGAAATTGACCACACACCTATTAGCTCAACTACTTGGAAAGAAGCTTTAGATGCAATTAAAGACTAGGTGATTATATGGAACTTAAAGTAGAACAAGATAATTGTTTAGGATGCGGGATTTGTGTAATCGCTTGTCCTGTAAATGCTGCTATCAGTCCAGAAAACGCTGGTGGTAATGGTGCTAAGACTGAAGAAGTTGTTATGATGGTAGAAAACGGTTTTATCAAACTTTTCAGTCCTGAAAAATGTGAAGAATGTGGAACATGCCAAATGTTCTGCCCAGTAAATGCTATATGGTTAGAATAGGGGGAGAATCTTATGCATTATGCTAATACTTATTTAGAAAAACCTGTAGTACCTGATGTAAAAATTACTGGTGAAGGAACTACCGATGTTTTAAAATGTATGTTAAACACCGGTTCTGATATCTACCAAGGTGCTTGTAAAAAAAGAGGATCCACATTAAAAGAAGAATACAAAAACGCTTCCGGTACTTGCTACATGGATCCAAGAGATATGGCAAAATTAGGTGTAAACAACTGGGATACCGTGCTTGTAAAAACCGATTTCGGTGAAGTAGTATTAAACTGCGCAGTATCAAGAGATGCACCTCACGAAGGAACTGTATTCGTTTGTAAAGGACCATGGGCTAACACCATTGTAAGTCACGACACTTACTGCTGTTCTGACCCTACCTACAAAGGAATTAGATGCACTGTCGAAAAAACCGACAGAAAAGTATTACTCATGGCTGACTTAATGAGATGGGTATACAAAAAATACGTTGATGAAGAAGATGACGATGTTGTTGAAAACATGGATTCTTTAGGTGAATTGCCTGTTTATCACGGACGTAAATGGGAGGAGTTGATTGACCATGACTTATGAACCACCTGTAACTGATTATGATCACATTGTTGAAAACTGTACCTGTGCATTCTGTGGTTGTAACTGTGACGATTTAGACTACTTAGTAAAAGATGGTCATGTAGTTGCTGTAAGACACGCATGCAGATTAGGTGCAAGTAAAATTATGGAAGATATGGATCAAAGATTAATTGTTCCAATGATTAGGGATGAAAACGGAGAACTCAAAGAAGTTGACTGGGATACCGCTTTAGACAAAGCTGCAGAATACATTGCTAATTCCATCAGACCAGTATTCTACGGATGGTCTGAAACTTCCACCGAAACCATGAAAGAAGGTGTAGCATTAGGTGAATACATCGGTGCTGTATTAGATAACCAAGCTACCATCTGTCACGGACCTTCTCTCCAAGCTGTGCAAAACGCAGGTTACCCTATTCAAACCTTAGGAGAAGTTCAAAACAGAGCTGACATGATTGCTTACTCTGGAAGTAACGCTATGAACTCTCACCCAAGACACATGGCAAGATACGCTGTGTTCTGTAGAGGATACTTCAGACAAAGAGGAAGATTCGACAGAACCGTTGTTACCATGGACCCAAAATTCTCCGATACTGCTAAATGTTCAGACAAATGGATTGGATTTGAACAAAACGGAGACTACGGTTTCTACAACGCTATCAGAGCTGTTCTCAGAGGAAAAGAATTATACCAAGACGTAATTTCCGGTATTCCTAAAGAAGACATTTACGAATTAGCAGAAGAAATGAAAAACGCTGAATTTGGTGTTCTCTTCTTCGGTTTAGGTTTAACCCACACATTATCAAAACAAAGAAACATTGATATTGCAATTAAAATGGTACAAGACCTAAACAAAT
>Ga0256404_1011980_pt1 | contig 11413 bp, 6 predicted proteins | sample RumenRJG_01DNA_FD_185990 | JGI IMG/M metagenome (GOLD analysis project Ga0256404, IMG submission 185990) | Bovine rumen microbial communities from Lethbridge, Alberta, Canada - RJG_01 | ecosystem: Host-associated > Mammals > Digestive system > Stomach > Rumen | place: Canada: Alberta | collected... | reverse complement strand
ATTTCTGATAATCCTCCATTCGTTCGGCAGAAATCTGCCTGACGGAGATGGCTTTGCATTGCATAAACTGTTGCAACGAGCGGAATGCAGTGCCATAATTGCGAGCCGTACTGAAACATTTGTTGTTATTGGCTCGCCCAATCTCAGCTACAGCCAATTCTGTAAAGTCTGATTTGTTTTCCACTCTTGCAATTTGCTTTTTCTCCTTTGCTAAAGGGCTTTTTGAACGATAAATGCAGATGTTCAATTCGAATTTAATTTTAATCATAGCATTTAAAATTGATTTTGGCAAATATAGCACAAATCCTGTTGAGCGCTTCCTTTTTCAGAAAAGAAGTTTTAAAAATGCAACCACCTTTCCCCGGAAGGTAGTTGCTGTTCAAGTGGGAGGATGCCGGATTACTAATACAACGAGAGATATAATTATTTATTATTCATTTATTAATTTTAAAAAGGAGAGTTTATGGTAAAGAAACTAACAATGATTCTCGCCGGTCTGTTCCTCAGTATAGGAATAGCAACGGCACAGACGCAAATCAGCGGTACCGTAGTTAGCGAAGAAGATGGCGAACCCATCATCGGTGCATCGGTGCTTGTGATTGGTACCAATGATGGTGCAGTAACCGACATTGACGGTAAGTTTACGTTGACATTGCCGCATGGTAAGAATGCACTTCGTGTTTCATACATCGGTATGGAGACACAGGAAGTGATTGCTCGCAATGGTATGACTATTCGCTTGGCGAGCGATTCAAAGACACTGGAAGACGTCGTGGTTGTCGGCTACGGTTCTGGACGTAAAGTCGGAACGGTTGTCGGTAGTGTGGTAACGGTAAGTTCGGAAAAATTGAACACGGCGCCGTCATCTTCAGCACTTGACGCTTTGCAGGGACAGGTCGCAGGTATGTCAGTCTTGACATCTTCCGGTGAAGCAGGCGACAATGCTGTAAGTATGGCTATTCATGGTGTCGGTTCGCTCGGTGCAAGCTCTACTCCGCTGTATGTGATTGACGGTATTCCGTCTTCTTCACGTACCATTATGGCGATGAACCCAAACGACATTAAGAGCATCAGCGTTTTGAAAGATGCTTCGGCAACGTCAATTTACGGTTCACGTGCAGCCAATGGTGTCGTCTATGTAACTACCAAATCAGGTAGTTTCGGATCTGATGCAAGAATTACCTATCGTACACAAATTGGTTGGAATACTTTGGCAAATGAAGGATTTTACAAAAACCAATTCATGAACGCTGCAGAGTTGAAGCAATTCTGGATTGACTGCTATGGTCCTGTAGGTCTTGATGAAGCTTGGATTGACCGTAATTACACTCAGAGAGGTTTTGACGCCGACACAAAATGGTATGATGTGTTCCAGCAGTGGTGGACACCTCAGACTCAGAACGATATTGCCATCGAAGGTGGTGGTGACAAAGTAAGTTACATGATAGGTGCTTCCCAGTTCCATCAGAAGGGTACAACTATCGGTAACTACTACGACCGCTACACTGGTCGCGTGAATGTGGATGCTCGCCCAAACAAATGGCTGAAAGCTGGTATCAATGTTAACCTTTCTTATGACAAACGTCAGCGTAATAATAACTGGGGTAACAGTTCTTCAGGTAATGCTAACTATCTGGCAGGTGGTTTGTCAATGATTCTGAACCCATTGCATCCTCAATACAAAGAAGATGGTACAGAGTACGACCGTTATCCTAACAACCAGTGGAATCCTCGTTATTATATGGAGACCCATCCAAACGAGTATCTCCGTTATGGCTTGATTGGTAACGCATATATTGAGATTTCCCCGATTCAGGGATTGAAGATTACTTCACGCATTGGATCCGACATGTACTTCGTTCGTAACAACAGGAAAACCCTTCCTTCTTTTGCGGGATCTGGTGGCAGTGGAACAAGAAGAAAATCATTAGACTTTGACTACAGCAACACTATTACGAATACAATTGAGTATAAGTTCAATCTCGGTGAAAATCATGCATTCACGGTATTGGCAGGTCACGAAGGTGTAGAGAATGATTATGACTATTTCTATGCTCAGAGTACAGGTCAGACTGATGATCGAATGATGCGTTTGCAAGACGGAAAGCAGAGCGCTTATACCATGTCTGAAGATCCGACAAGAAGCAAGTTCCTCTCGTTCTTTGGTCGCATTGATTACGCCTTGATGGACAAATACTTCTTCGATGCTTCTATCCGTAACGATGCTTGCTCGCGATTTGGTATCAACAACCGTAACGCTACTTTCTGGTCTGTAGGCGCTATGTGGAAAATCAGCAGAGAGGTGTTCATGAAACCGGTAAAGTGGGTGAACGATTTGAACTTTAAAATAAGCTATGGAACACAGGGTAATGCCGCTATTGGTGACTACGCAGCTATCGGTCGCATCGGAACATTGTCAGATTACAATGAAAACGCTTCTTGGGCTTACACCACACCAGGTAATCCGAACCTGACTTGGGAGACTCAGAAATTGTTGACCATCGGTTTGAGCGGACGTTTATTCAACCGCTTGGACTTTGACATATCTTATTACAATCGCAAAACTTCCGACATGTTGATGGGTGTTCCTTATCCCTATACCAGCGGTTTCGAAGAAATCACCAGCAATGTGGGAACACTGCAGAATGCTGGTATTGACATCGAACTCGGTGTGAACATCTTGCGTGGAAAAGACTACTATCTGAACTTCCGCACAACTTTCAACTACAACAACCAGAAAGTGACAGAGCTCTTCCAGGGTCGTCAGCGGTGGGAAATCGCAAATACAGGTTTGGCATATGTTGTGGGTAGTCCTGTTATGTTCTACTATCCTATCTATGCAGGCATTGACCCTGCTGACGGACAGATGATGTGGTATCTGCCAGGAGACGATGTGGACAAGACTACGAAAGGTGAAACAACGAAGGAATTCAGTGAGGCGTTGCAGCAGAACACAGGCAAGAAGCGTTACGCACCAGTTAATGGTGGTTTCGGCATCAGCGGTGGATGGAAAGGAATCTCTATTCAGGCAGACTTCACCTATGTGCTGGGTAAATATCTTATCAACAACGATAGGTTCTTCTATGAGAATCCTGATTTCTTCTTCGGATATAACTCCAGCAAGAAAGTACGTGACTTCTGGACACCGGAAAATCCAAATGCACAATATCCTAACTGGGCAGATGGCTCCATGATGCAGTTCGACACCCACTTATTGGAGAACGCTTCCTTTATGCGTTTGAAGAACCTGCAGATTGGTTACGACTTCCCGAAGACTCTTCTTGGTTTCCAGAATGTTGTGAAAGGTCTTAAACTGACTCTGACAGGTCGAAACCTGTTTACAATTACAGACTATAATGGTATTGATCCAGAGGTTAACAGTAACCTGACACTCGGTAAGATTGGTAACTCTAAGCAATTCCTTATCGGTGCGGAGATTACTTTCTAACGAAGTAAATGTGTTCATCTAACAACTTAAGTATTTTAAAGAAAGAAGAATATGAAAAAATATAGTAAATTTTTAATGATTCTTGGATTTGGCGTTTTTGCGTTAACTTCATGTAATTTGGATGAATTCCCCGCAGGCTCTATTTCCTATCAAGAAGGCGAAGACATGATTACCAGTATCGGAGATTTGAAAAAACTCCAAAATGGTATGTATCAGTCTTATCGTCTTACGCATTACGGACAGCTTTCTGAAGCAGGAGAGTTCATGTGTGACGGATTCAATGCAACAAGAGCATACGGTAACAACTATGGAGCAATCCACCGTACGGACCCCTCATTCACCTCTGGTAACTATGACACCCGTGACTTCTGGGCAATCAACTATTTCGCAATCAAGAATTACAACCTCTTCATTCAGCATATTGTTAACTTCGAACCGGAAAATGACAGTGAAGCAAAAGTTGCGAAAGTAGCAGAGGGTGAAGCACACTTCTTCCGTGCTGTAGCCTATCTTCAATTAGTACGTCACTACGGAAAATTGTGGGAACAGGGTTCTCCTGGGGATTTAGCAGTGCCTCTGATACTGAAATACGATCAAGAAGAGAAACCTGCACGTGCTACCGTTCATGATGTCTATAATCAAATCAAAGCTGATTTAGATATAGCAGCTGAGAAACTTGCTGGTGTTGCTGGAAAAGTTGGTTCACCTACCCCAACTATCGATGCTGTGAATGCAGTCTATGCACGTTATTATCTTGATACAAGAGACTGGCAAAAAGCAGCAGAATACGCAGAGAAGGTTATCAATTCTACTGCAGGCTATGCATTATCTGACGATGCTGAAGCTATGGAGAAAGAATACATTAATGACAAAGGAAAAGAACCTATCATGCAGCTGCCAGCAACATTGGCAGAAAGCGGAGCATCTACACCGTTTGACAATGTTACCAATGAAATAAGAAACATTTCTTATACATACGCAACAAAAACAGATGAAGACGGTCTCTATTTTGCGCCATACTACATTCCTTCTCAAAAGTTGATAAATCTCTATGAAGCCAATGACTTGAGATTGAAACAGTGGTTCGACAAAACCGTAAAAGTTAAAATCGATGGTGGTATTTTCCAGAATCAGTTCTACATTTTCACCAAGTATCTTGGTAATCCTGAACTGCGCAGCGATGACATTCCGAATGCACGTCAGAAAGTTAAGCCATTCCTTATCAGCGAGATGTATTTGATTGCCGCAGAAGCTTACTGGAATAATAGAAACTTAGACAAATCCAAAGAAAAGCTGAATGCACTGCAAACAAAACGTGGAGCGACGGCGTCAGAAGCTACTCCAGACAACATCAAGAACGAATGGTTCAAAGAAACTGTCGGTGAAGGTCTTCGTGTGAGCTGTCTGAAACGTTGGAAAGATGGTTTCCAAGGACGTCAAAGCCAGCCAGGAGCAGCAGATGCAGTGATGAGCGGTTCGGAATATGCACAGAAAGTATTGCCTAGTACTTCTAACTTCTGGGTATGGCCGATTCCGATTTATGAAATTCAAATCAATCCTAACCTCGAACAGAACCCAGGTTATTAATACCTATCAGCAATAGATGCAAATAAATAATCTCCATTGAAAAGCATCAATTGTTAGATTACTGAAAGAGGTGGACCCGAAAAGTCCGCCTCTTTCTTTGTTCTGCCGGATTCGTTTATGCGCCTTTCTGCTGGAATTACTTGTGCGCAACGTATTTGAATTAAGAATTATAATTAGGGTTGTCTGCCCCACGTAGGGGCGGATCGGTGTATCCGCTCGGATGAAGAGACCCCACCCCTACCCCTCCCCTAAGAAGGGAGGGGAGCGCCTAATGGGAGTGTGCAACTGACCCGTTCTGTCGGATTTGCAATCCGACAGCAAATAAGATATCAGGATTTACAATCCGCTTAATATGATTCCCGCTTTATCGGATTACAAATCCTTATAATAGTTGCGTCTGGATTGCAAATCCAGACGAACTGGGAGTACCTGACAGGAGTGTGCAACTGACTTCATTCCCCTCCCTTCTTAGGGGAGGGGCAGGGGTGGGGTATCCTTGCATAAACATACGGAAAAGGGCGTATAAATATACGGTTGAACTTTCGCTTTCCAAAAGTTCAACTTTTAGCTTGCAAAAGTTCCCCTTTCACCTCCTGAAAGTTCCCCTTTTGGAGTGCGAAAGTGGCACTTTTGGAAAGCACTCCTTAAACCTTTGATTATCAATGGGATGCAAAACGGCAAACAAAACCCCATCCCATGCATAAATATGCAATGTCGGCGGTGGGCGAAAATGCGTTTTCCCCTCAGTCGGAGTAAAATTTTTCCAAACCGAGCAGCCCATTTTCCCGAACGCGCAAGAAGGCTGAAAACGCACGCCAAATAAGAAAAAAGGCGAAAAACTTGTGGGAATGCAGGTTTTTTCGTACTTTTGCACCGTTCAGAGGAATGAGGGGCTCCGCGAGAGTTCCTCATTCCGTTTTAAATAAGCAATTATGATAGACAAGAACATCGTAAAAGGATTGGTAGAAGAATGGCTCAAAAATGAGGACTATTTCCTCGTTGACGTGGAGGTGGACAGCAGCAATCGCATTGTTGTGGAAATCGACCATGCCGACGGTGTGTGGATTGAAGACTGCGTGGCTCTGAGCCGCTTCATCGAGGAACATCTGAACCGCGACGAAGAGGACTTCGAACTGGAAGTGGGCTCGGCAGGACTGGGACAACCGTTCAAGGTGGCTCAGCAATACGTGAACCACATCGGCAAGGAGGTGGAGGTGCTGACAAAGGACGGCAAGAAGCTGCACGGGACACTGACGGCAGCCGACGACACCTCATTTACGGTGACCGTGCAAGAGAAACAGAAGCAGGAAGGCAAGAAGCGCCCCTTCATGGTGGACGTGGAACAGACGTTCGGGATGGGCGACGTGAAATACTGCAAGTATCTCATCAGCTTCAAATAGGGCTGCACGGCATCTTGCACACTGGAAAGAGAAAGTAAAAATAAAAACATAATAAACATGGCAACAAGAACATCGACCACGAAGACAATCAACATGATTGATGTCTTCAAGGATTTCAAAGAGACTAAAAACATCGACCGCCCCACCCTGCAAAGCGTATTGGAAGAGAGCTTCCGCAACGTGATTGCCAAGATTTTCGGCAGCGACGAGAACTTCACCGTCATCGTCAATCCCGACAAGGGCGACTTGGAAATCTATCGCAACCGCGTGGTTGTAGCCGACGGAGCAGTGAAAGACGAGAACAAGGAAATCTCTCTGACAGAGGCACAAAAGATTGAGCCCGACTATGAAGAGGGCGAAGACGTTTCGGAACCTGTAGAGTTCGCCAAGTTCGGACGTCGCGCCATCCTCAACCTGCGCCAGACTCTGGCTTCGAAAATCCTCGAACTGGAGCACGACAACCTGTATAATAAGTACAAGGACCGTGTGGGACAAATCATCTCGGGCGAGGTTTACCAGACCTGGAAGCGCGAAGTGCTGCTCATCGACGACGAGGGCAACGAACTCATCCTGCCCAAAGCAGAGCAGATTCCGTCAGACAACTACCGCAAGGGAGAAACCATCCGCGCCATCATCCTGCGCGTGGACAACGAGAACAACAACCCGAAGATTATCCTCTCACGCACAAGTCCCACCTTCCTGCACCGCATGCTGGAAGCAGAAGTGCCCGAAATCAATGACGGACTCATCTCCGTGAAGCGCATTGCCCGCATGCCGGGAGAGCGCGCCAAGGTGGCTGTGGAGAGCTATGACGACCGCATCGACCCCGTGGGAGCCTGCGTCGGCGTGAAAGGTAGTCGCGTGCACGGCATCGTGCGCGAACTCGGCAACGAGAATATCGACGTCATCAACTATACATCGAACACCAAACTGTTCATACAGCGTGCACTCAGCCCTGCCAAAATCTCGAACATCATCATCGATGAGACCACCAAGAAGGCAGAAGTCTATCTCAAACCCGAAGAGGTGAGCCTGGCTATCGGACGCAACGGTCTGAACATCAAACTGGCTTCGATGCTGACTGAATACACCATCGACGTGTTCCGTGAAATCAATGCCGACGAGGCTGAGGAGGACATCTATCTCGATGAGTTCACCGATGAGATTGATGAGTGGATCATCGCTGCCATCAAGAACATCGGACTCGACACCGCCAAGGCTGTGCTGAAAGCCCCGCGCGAGATACTGATAGAGAAAGCCGACCTTGAGGAAGAAACCGTTGACCACCTGCTGGAGGTACTGCAGGCTGAGTTTGAATAGGCTTCAAGTCTCGGGAAAACGGCATTTCGTGATAACGTAATAACGTGATAACGCCATAGTGCGGCATTATATTTCGGCAAATTGAAAAATCGTAAAATCGTAAAAATAAATAAATGAGCATCAGATTAAGCAAAGCAATAGGTGAACTGAACATCGGACTCCAGACGGCAGTGGAGTTCCTCGAGAAGAACAGCAGCTTGGGCGAAGTGAAACCCATCCCCTCTTTCAAGCTGAACGATAAGCAATATGCTGCACTCGTTGAAGAGTTCAAAGGCGACAAAGAAACCAAGAAAGAGGCAGCCAGCATCTTCCCTAAGCACCAGAAAGAAAAGAAACGCCACGAACCTGCTGTGATAGAGACCGTGACTGAAAAGCCACAGGTGAAAACCGTAGGAAAAATCGACCTTGACAACCTGAACAAAAAACCGGCTGCCAAGAAATCTGCCGCTACGGAGAAAAAAGAGGAACCGAAGCAACAGGCACCTGCCGAAAATCTGCCGAAAAAGGAGGAAACAAAGCCTGTACAAAAAGAGGAACCCAAGAAAGAAACGGCACCCGTTGCCAAGAAAGAAGAGCCGGTAACGGCGCAAACGGCAACGGAAAAACCAGCTCCCGAAACACCGAAACAGGAAACGCACGAGCAGAAAGTGTTCACACTGAAGAGCGAGCAGAAAGCCGCTCCGCAGGTGAACGTGCTGGGCAAAATCGACCTCGACTCGCTCAACCAGAGCACACGTCCGAAGAAAAAGAGTAAAGAGGAACGCCGTAAAGAGCGCGAGGAGAAGGCACTGCAACGGGGCGAAAAGAAAAAGCGCGTGCGCATCAACAAAGAGCGTGTGGACATCAACGCTGCTGCCAACCAGGCAGAAAAACAGGCGCAGAACCCGAAAAACAAGGAGAAGAAACCCAAAAATAAAAAGCGCAACCAGCGCATGCTGGAGGTGAACGAGGAAGACGTGGCACGCCAGGTAAAAGAAACACTGGCACGGCTCACCTCGAAAGGGCAAAACAAGAAAGGCGCAAAATACCGCAAAGAGAAACGCGAAGCCGTACAGGAGCGCATACACGAGGAAATGGCAGCACAGTCGGCAGAAAGCAAGGTGCTGAAACTGACCGAGTTTGTGACCGTCAGCGAACTGGCAACGATGATGAACGTCGGTGTCAACCAAGTCATCGGAACATGTATGAGCATCGGCATCATGGTATCTATCAACCAGCGCCTTGATGCAGAAACCATCAACATCGTGGCGGACGAGTTCGGCTATTCCACCGAGTATGTCAGCGCAGAGGTGCAGAATGCCATCACCGAAGAGGAAGACCAAGAGGAAGACCTCATCCCACGCGCCCCAATCGTCACCGTCATGGGACACGTGGACCATGGTAAGACCTCGCTGCTCGACTATATCCGCAAGACCAACGTCATCGCCGGAGAGGCAGGAGGAATCACTCAGCACATCGGTGCCTACAACGTGGAACTGCCCGACGGCAGACAGATTACCTTCCTCGACACACCGGGACACGAAGCATTTACCGCCATGCGTGCCCGTGGTGCACAGGTTACCGACATCGCCATCATCATCGTGGCTGCCGACGACAGCGTCATGCCTACCACCAAGGAGGCTATCGCACATGCACAGGCTGCCAACGTGCCGATGGTGTTCGCCATCAACAAGATAGACAAACAGGGAGCCAACCCTGAAAAGATACGCGAAGACCTCGCCAACATGAACCTTCTCGTCGAGGACTGGGGTGGTAAATATCAGTGCCAGGAAATCTCTGCCAAGAAGGGAATCGGCGTAGAAGAACTGCTTGAGAAAGTGCTTCTCGAAGCAGAAATGCTCGAACTCAAGGCGAATCCGAACCGCAAGGCTACGGGAAGCATCATCGAGTCGTCGCTCGACAAGGGACGCGGATATGTTTCTACCGTGCTCGTTGCCAACGGAACGCTGAAAGTGGGCGACGTGGTCGTTGCCGGAACCAGCTACGGACGCATCAAGGCGATGTTCAACGAGCGTAACCAGCGCATTGACAGCGCAGGACCGGCTGAGCCCTGTATCATCCTCGGACTGAACGGAGCGCCGACTGCCGGCGACTCTTTCCATGTGATGGAAACCGAGCAAGAGGCACGGGAAATCACCAACAAACGCGTGCAACTGCAACGCGAACAGTCGCTCCGCACGACCAAGACCATCGGTCTGGACGACATCTCGCACCGCATCGCACTCGGTGAATTCCACGAACTGAACATCATCGTCAAGGGCGATACCGACGGAAGTATCGAGGCACTCTCTGACTCGTTCATCAAACTTTCTACGGAAAAGGTGCAAGTCAATGTCATCAACAAGGCTGTCGGACAGATTTCCGAGAACGACGTGATGCTCGCCAGTGCATCTGACGCCATCATCGTGGGCTTCCAAGTGCGCCCATCGGCAGAGGCACGCAAACTGGCAGAGCGAGAGGGCGTATCCATCAACACCTATTCTATCATATACGATGCCATCGACGACATCAAGTCAACGATGGAAGGCATGCTGGACAAGGTGAAGAAGGAAATCGTGACGGGCGAAATCGAGGTGAAGCAAGTATTCAAAATCTCGAAGGTGGGCACCGTTGCCGGCGGACTGGTCATCGACGGAAAGGTCCACAACAAGGACAAGGCACGCGTTGTGCGTGACGGAATTGTGGTGCATACCGCACCTATCGACGCCCTGAAACGCTATAAGGACGACGCCAAAGAGGTGGCAACGGGTCTGGAATGCGGTATCTCACTGGTGAACTTCAACGACATCCAGGTGGGCGACATCATCGAAACGTTCACCGAAGTGGAGGTTGAACAGAAACTCTAATGACAATTTAGGGCTGATATACAGCATAGAAAAAGGAGAGGCTCACTTCAACACGGAAGCGAGCCTCTCCTTTTGTCGTTTTGCTTGTCTATCAAACAAACATATCCGTCTTTACGCCAACAGCCTCTTCACGATTTCCGATATGAGCCGTCCGTCGGCACGACCAGCCATTTGTTTGCTTGCCGCCCCCATTACACGCCCCATGTCTTTCATCGAGCTGGCACCCGTCTCGGCAATAATATTGCGCACTTCCGCCTCGATTTCAGCCTCGCTCAGCGCCTTCGGGAGATATTCTTCGAGCACGGCAACCTGTGCCAACTCACCGTCGGCAAGGTCTTGCCGATTGTTTGCAACGTATGTCTGCGCCGTCTCACGTCCTTGCTTAGCCAATTTCTGAATGATTTTCAGGGCATCGGCGTCCTCAAGCGTATCATTGGCTCCAGGAGCCGTTTTTGCCTCGAGGAACACTTTCTTGATGTTGCGCAACGTGTCAAGGCGCACTTTGTCGCGGGCTTTCATCGCCGCCTTGATGTCTTCACTGATTTGATCGAATATATTCATCGTTTCTTATCTGCTTATGAGTGATAATACGCATGTTTACTCGAAATTGATTACACCGGCAACGGGCTGGGAGGGCGTTTCGTTCTTGTCGGCAACGACATCTCCATTGGCTTGTTTCCGTATGTCTTCCATCATCTGACGGGTGCGGCGGAACGTCGGTGTGTTCTCGACAGCAAGAATAATATCCTCGTTGTCAAGGTCTTCCGGACGGAAAAGGAAGATGTGCGGACGACGCTTATACTGTGTCGTGC
>Ga0256404_1011979_pt1 | contig 11416 bp, 8 predicted proteins | sample RumenRJG_01DNA_FD_185990 | JGI IMG/M metagenome (GOLD analysis project Ga0256404, IMG submission 185990) | Bovine rumen microbial communities from Lethbridge, Alberta, Canada - RJG_01 | ecosystem: Host-associated > Mammals > Digestive system > Stomach > Rumen | place: Canada: Alberta | collected... | reverse complement strand
AAGGCCACGGCCACGCCCATGGCGTTCCGCTTGATGCAGGGCACCTCCGTGGCGGGAACCGGCGGGTCACAGCTTAAGCCCAGCACGTTCTTCAGGGCGATCACCGCCGCCTGGACCGCCTCTTCCCCGGTGGCCCCGGCCATCCAGGCCACGCCCGCGGCCCCCATGGCGGCGCCGATGCCCACCTCGCTCTGGCAGCCGCCCACGGTGCCGGAGAAGGAGGCCTTGGCCCCGATCAGCACGCCGGTGAGGCCGGCGGCGAGAAAGGCCTTTGCCAGGGTCTCATCGTCCGCGCCGTAGCGCTCCGCCGCCGTTAAGAGCACCGCGGGAAGCGTTCCGGCGGAGCCCCCGGTGGGACAGGCCACGATCCGGTTGGTGCCGGAGGCGTTCATGCCCGCCAGGGTCACCGCGCGGGCCAGGGCCTTGGTGAAGCCGGGGCTCACGGACCATTTTTCCGATTCCGCGAAGCGGTAGAGCTTCTTCCCGTCCCCGGGGTCCGCGAAGCCGCCGATAAACTCCATGCTGCTGCTCTCCCCGCGCTTTAAGGAGTCCCGGATCACGGACACCAGGAAGCGTCCCTGCTCCAGCACCTCCTCCGCGGTCACGCCGCTCCGCTGCATCTCGTAGCGCACCGCGATCTCCGCGTAGTCCTCCCCCCTGCCGAGGAGCTCCAGGAGCCCCGCGAAATCGGAGACGAGGGGTTCCTCGCCAGTGTCCTCAAAGCGGTAGATGGGAGGCACCAGCCGGGTCTTCAAACGTCCCTTTCCGAGCGCCTCGCGAATCGGCTCCGGCAGGTCCTGGAGGGCCTGCTCCGCCTGTTCCAGGTTCTTCACGCAGAAGAACAGGCAGTGCCGCCCGTCGCTCCCACACCCCGAAAAGACGCTTCCGGTGAGGAGTCCCCGGGAGACCAGGGCGGACCGCACCGCCGCCTCCGTCTGTGCAGCAAGCTCTGACCGGGCCGTTGCCTCCGCGGCCGCCTCTGACTGGTCTCCTGCCTCCGCAGCCAGCTCTGACCGGGCATCCGCCTCTCCCCCTTCTGTGAAGAGCAGCAGCACCTTCTCGTTTCCGGTGAGGTACACCGGGATCCCGTTGACCGCATCCACCACGATACTGCCGCCGCCCACGGAGTCCCCGTTGACGGACCAGCACGCCCCGCCGGGGAAGTACCCCGTGACCCGCATGGTGTTGCGGCTCACCTGGTCAGACTCCACCGGGGAAGCCTCCCAGGCCATGCCGGCATCCGCCGCCTTTTCCAGGGATATGGGGAAGTCCACGTCGTACTCCCTGATGCCGAGGCACCCGGCGATGAGGCCGATGTGGCTGTGCTGGGCGCTGTAGGATTTCATGTAGTCCGGGTGGAAGCCCAGGACCACCCGGTCCGGCTGCCCGCCCATAATCAGTCTCGCGAGATACCCGATCCGCCCCGCACCTCCGGTATGGTTGCTGGACGGCCCGTGCATCACGGGCCCGAGGACGTCAAACAGTCCCAGCGCCATGTCATTCCACCGGGTAGGCGGGCGGATCCACCGCCGCCGCCATCATCTGAACCAACAGGTTCACGCCGAAGACCGGAACCTTCGCGATGTCGTGAACCAGTTTTGTGAATGGACCGAAATTGGTGCACTCGAACACGATGGCACCCACGTCGGGGTGCTCCCGCATGCAGCGCTCCGTAATCTCCCGCATGCAGTCCTGGAGCACCTCCAGGTCCTCCTCGATGCCCCCGTCAATAAAGAGGGCCGGGAAGCGGGAGCCCTCCAGCATGCCCACCACCACGATGCCGGCCTCCTCGCTGGTGAAGCCGAGGGAGGTGAAGTGCTCCTCCGTGATGTTCCAGGCCCGCTCCGTGAAGACCGCCACCTTTTTGCCGGGGCCGATCATCTGCTTCGCCAGGTGGGCCAGCATGATCCCGGAGCTGAACACCGGGATGTTCACCGCCGCCGCCAGTTCCTTCTGGAACTTGGCGAGAAAGCCGCAGCTGGTGGTGATGGCACGGCAGCCCTCGGCCTCAAGTTCCCTCGCAGCCTCGATAAAGGGCTCTAAAAGCTCCGGGTCCGGGCTCTGGCCCATGATGCGGCTGGCCTGGGCGTTCTTCACAAACTTGTACCGGACCCCGATCCCCGGATAGGTTTTGGCGTTTCCGATGTCCCCGGGAATCCTGGGAAACCTGGTGTCCAGCATCAGGATCCCGATGGGCTGGCCGTAGGTGGTGTAGCCCCCGTAGAGATGTGTCATGCGGCTCTCCTTTCCTCATCGCGCTGCAGATGAAACAAGAAACAAAAACAAAAAACCTGCGGATCTGTTGGGTTTAACCTAACATATCCGCAGGACTCTTTCAACCTCGCACTTCAGCCTCGCTACTTCCGCCACGCCTTCACCGCGTTTTCCCCGGCGATGAGAATGGGGTCGTAGACCGGAGCCACCGGCGGCGCGTACACCAGGTCCAGCTCGGAGAGTTCCTGCACTGTCATCTCCGCGGTCACTGCCACCGCCAGGGCGTTGATCCGCCCCGCCACGGAGCTTCCGCCGATGCCCTGGGCTCCCAGGACCCGGCCGGTCTCCCGGTGAAAGACGACACAGAGCTCGTTGTCGGAGCCCCCGGGGTAGTAAGACGCCCGGTCCCGCTTGGTGATCAGGGAGGAGCCTGCCGGAATGCCCGCATTCTCCGCCTGCTGCTCCGAGAGCCCGGTGGAGGCGCAGTAGAGGTCGAACACCTTGGTGACCTGGGAGGGCAGAACGCCGGGGAAGGAGACGTCTTTTCCGCAGATGTCCGCGCCGGCCACCCGCCCCTGCTTGTTGGCGTTGGTGCCGAGGGGCGCGTAGCAGCGCTCCCCCGAGACCCGGTTAAAGGTGGACGCGCAGTCCCCGCAGGCCCAGATCCCTGGGACCGTGGTCCGCTGGTGCCGGTCCACGGAGATGGCGCCGTTCGGCTCTGTGGCGGCTCCTGCCACCGCAGCGAGCTCCGAGTTGGGGCGCACGCCGATGCACACCAGCACCGCGTCCGTCTCCCGGATGGTCTCCCCCGCCCTGACCGCCGTGACTCTGCCGCCGGAGACCAGGAGCTCATCCACCTGGGTGCCGAGGTGCACCTCCACCCCGTTTTTCAGGAGTTCCTTGAGAACCGCCTCAGAGAAGACCTGCGGCATGCCGGGCAGCAGCCGGTCCTGGGCCTCGTAGAGGGTGGTCCGGATCCCGCGGGACACAAAGGCCTCGCACATCTCCAGGCCGATAAATCCACCCCCGATCACGCTCACCCGTCCCATGTCCCCGGCGCGCTGCCGGATGGCGATCCCATCCTCCACGCTCCGCAGGGTGAACAGGTTGTCCGCCTCCTTCCTGAGGGTAGCCGGCACCGCAGCCCGGGCCCCGGTGGCGATGACCAGGGCGTCGTAGTCCAGAGTGCTGACGACCCCGGTGTCCAGGTTTTTCACCTCCACCGTCTTTGCCGCCGGGTCCACGGACAGGGCCTCGTGGTGCATGAGTACCTTCATGTCCCGCTTCTCCGCGAGCTGTTCCGGCGTGAAGGAGACCAGATCCCCCGGCTCCCCGATCAGGCCGCTGACAAAGTAGGGCAGGCCGCAGGAGCCGTAGCTCACGTAGCCCGTCCGCTCGACCACAGTGATGTCTGCGTCCGGAAGAAACTTCCTGACTCTTGAGGCGGCGCTTAAGCCCGCCGCGGTTCCCCCGATGGCCACCAGTTTCATGCAGGCACCTCCATTATGTATCAGATGATTTAAGCCTCCCGTCGCTTATTCTGGGTCCTCTCCCCGAAGCTCCCGGAACTCCATCTCGTCCAGGATCTCGTCAAAGGCGTCGCAGACGATCTCGTACTCGTCGTCGTCCTCGATGCTGGTGAGGTCCGGGTCTCCCTCCGGAGTCTCGGCATAGCGGTACAGGTACACGGTTCCCCCGTCCTCATCTTCGCTCTCCGGCATGACGGCGATGTACTCCCGGTCCTCCGGTCCCGCGGTAAAGATGGTCAGAACCACGCACTCCAGGAAGCTTCCATCATCCAGGGTGAGGGTGACCGTGGTGTCACCGCCCTGAAAAAGTCCCTCGTGCTTAATGGCCTCGCGGTCTGTTTCCTGATTCTTCAAATAGCACACTCCTTTCTTCTGTCCCCGGCGGAAGCGCCAGGGGTGCTGTTAGTTATGGCTGGTTATTTGGTTTGTTATTTGTCTTGTTATTATAGCTGCTGAACAGGTCCACTGCTCATGGTTTCCTGTCATGGTTTTTTTCGCGCCGGGTTACGCCCGGTTTTCAAACTCCCTGATAAAGGGCGATTCCTCCGCCTTCCGCCGGAACCGGTTCTTTAAGGTGCAGACCGTCAGCCGGTCCTTCGCCCGGGTCATGGCCACGTAGAACATGCGGCGCTCCTCCTCGGTCTCCTCCCGGTTCGACGCCTTCCGGTGGGGGACAATGCCGTCGTTCACGTCGATTAAGTACACCGCCGGGAACTCCAGTCCCTTGGAGGCGTGGAAGGTCATGAGCCGGATCTGGTTCCGGTCCTCCTGCTCCCCCTCCTGCCTGCTCTCCGCGGCCCGCTTTTTCTTCAGCTCCTCCCGGAAGTCGATCATGTGCCGCTGCCACTCTGCCGCGGTGCGGAAGGGCTCTCCCCCCGGGGCCCGGCAGGTCTCGGCCACCTCGTTCAGGATCTCCAGGAGCTCCTCGGGGTCCATGTCCCGATCCTCCGCCCAGCTCTTTAAGAATTCGTCGTAGCCCGTCTCCTCCCGGAGCCGCGCCACGGCGTCCTCCACATTGAGCCTTCCCAGAATCTTCAGCTCCGACTCCAGCTCGTTGATCCGGTCCATCATCCAGAACTGCTTCAGGCCCCGGTAGTAGCTCCGGATTCCCTGGAGGCTCTCCCCCTTCTCCCGGAGGGCGTCGCGGTGGATGTACCGGTTGGGCCGGTTCATGATCCGGGCCAGGTCCCCGGGCTCCGGAATGCCCTCAGCAAGCCTGAGGTAGGCCAGGATGTCCCGGGTGATCCAGTGGTCCATGAGGTCCGGCAGCTGCTCCTGCATGCGGAAGGGCAGGTTGTACTGCAGAAGCTTCGCCGCCAGGAGCCGGGGCTGCAGGTTGGTGCGGTACAGCACGGCCATGTCGGACCACTGCATGCCCCCCGCCGCCAGGTCCCGGAGCTCCTTCACCAGCCACTCCGCCTCATCGCCCGCCTCGGGAAACACCACGGTCCGCACCGGCAGCCCGGAGGGGCGCACCGCCGTGATCTCCTTCGGGAACCGCTCCCGGTTGTGGCGGATCAGCCTCCCGGCAGCCCCCACGATTTCCGGGGTGGAGCGGAAGTTCCGGTCCAGCAGCACCATCCCGGCCCCGGGCAGGTCCTTCTTAAAGCCCAGCATGATCTCCGGCTTGGCCCCCCGGAAGCGGTAGATGGACTGGTCGTCATCCCCCACGATGGTCAGGTTGTTTTCCGGCGCCGCCAGGAGCTTCACCACCTCGTACTGCAGGCGGTTGATGTCCTGGAACTCGTCCACCAGGATCCACTTGAAGCGGCTCCGGACCGCCCCCAGGATGTCCGGCCGGCCCTTTAAGAGCTCATAGGTCATGAGGAGCATGTCCTCGTAGTCGATCTTCTTCAGCTGCCCCAGGGCCCGCTCGTAGCCCGCGAACAGGTCCCGGAACTGGCCGGCCCCGCAGGACTTGGCGTAGTAGTGCTCCAGGGCCACCCGCTCCTCCTTCACCAGGGCGATCTCTGACAGGAGGTTCCTCGACAGGGTCTTCATGTCCTCCCCCTCGATGCCCACCCGCCGGATCTCGCTCATGACGATCGAGGCGCGCTCCTCATCTCCCGCCACCTGCTCCGCGCTGTAGCCGTAGGCGGTGCGCAGCAGGCTGAAAAAGAAGGAGTGAAAGGTGCCGAAGGTCACCCGCCCGGAGGCCCTGACGCCGAAGGAGCGGTAGCGGCTCTCCATCTCCCGGGCCGCAGCCCTGGAGAAGGTCACCACCAGGATTTCCCCGGGCTTTGCTTTTCCCTGCTCCACCAGGTAGCGCACCCGCTCGGTGATCACGAAGGTCTTTCCGGAGCCGGGCCCCGCAAGCACAAGAAGCGGCCCCCTTCCCCAGGTGACCGCCTCCCTCTGTGCCTCTGTAAAGCCTGATGCCTTCTCTCCCATCACTTGCCGGAGAGCTTCTCAATGCCCCTGCGGATCCGCTTCAGGCTCTCTTCCTTCCCGAGAACCTCGGCGATGTCCGTGGCGCCCGCGGGCGTCATCTGCTTGCCGGACAGGGCGGTGCGGAGGGGCCAAGTGACCGTTCCCACCTTCAGGCCCTTCTCCTCCATGTAGGGCTTCAGCGCCGCGAAGAGCGCCGCGCCGGACCAGTCCTCCTGCTTCTCGAAGATGGGCAGCAGGTCCGAGAGAATCTGGAGGGAATTCTCCGGGTTCGTCTTGGACTTCTTGTTGGTGTACATGCTGATGTCGTACTCCGGCAGCTCGTTGAAGAAGTCCACCATCTCCTCGATGTCCGGGAAGACCTCGATGCGGGTGCGGACCATCTCCGCGATCTTCTTCAGGTCCAGGGGGGCCTTCACGTACTTCTTCAGGTAGGGCTCAGCCAGGCCGTAGAATTTCTCCGGATCCATGGCCTTCAGGTACTCGCCGTTCATCCACTTCAGCTTCACCATGTCGAAGACCGCCGGGGACTTGGAGATCCTGTGGTAATCAAAGGCCTTCACCAGGCCCGGCAAATCGAAGATCTCCTGGTCGCTGTCCGGGGACCAGCCCAGAAGGGCCACGAAGTTCACCACCGCCTCGGTCACGAAGCCCTGGTCGATCAGGTCCTCGAAGGAGGAGTGGCCGCTGCGCTTGGAGAGCTTCTGGTGCTGCTCGTTGGTGATGGTGGGGCAGTGGATGTAGGCGGGAATCTCCCAGCCGAAGGCGTCGTAGAGACGGTTGTACTTCGGGGAGGAGGACAGGTACTCCTGGCCGCGGACCACGTGGGTGATGCCCATCAGGTGGTCATCCACCACGTTGGCGAAGTTGTAGGTGGGATAGCCGTCGGACTTGATTAACACCATGTCGTCCAGCTCCGCGTTCGGCACGGTGATATCCCCGTAGATCTCGTCGTGGAAGGTGGTGGTTCCCTCGGTGGGGTTGTTCTGCCGGATGACAAAGGGCATGCCGGCGTCAAGCTTCGCCTGCACCTCTTCCTCGGAGAGTCCCAGGCAGTGCTTGTCGTAGCGGGTGATGATCTCGCCGTTCACCTCGGTCTTCAGGGTGTCCAGACGCTCCTGGGTGCAGAAGCAGTAATAGGCCTCCTTCTTCTCCACCAGCTTCTTGGCGTACTCCATGTAGATGCCGGCTTTCATGCGCTCGCTCTGCACATAGGGTCCCACGCCGCCGTCCTTGTCCGGTCCCTCGTCGTGGACGAGGCCCGTCTTCTCCAGGGTGCGGTAGATGATCTCCTCGGCGCCCTCCACCTGGCGCTCCTGATCGGTGTCCTCGATGCGGAGCAGGAAGTCTCCGCCCTCGTGCTTCGCGATCAGGTAGGCGTAAAGCGCGGTTCTCAAATTGCCCACGTGCATCCGGCCCGTGGGGCTCGGCGCATATCTGGTTCTGATCTTCATAGTGCCATCACTCCTTCTGTTTTCATGCCCCTGTAGAACGGGGTGTAGTTTGCTAAAGATATTTGTTCAGCATCCAGAATGCAGCGCATTCTAAGACTTGCGTGCTGAATAAAAAACTTAAAACACGGACGCAAACTCGCCTCTCAGCGCTCCTCCCGGAAGTACGAAAGCCCCAGGCTCGCCGGCGGCTGGTCCTCCGGCCGGTTCTTCCGGCTGGTGAAAATCAGCACCAGGATGGTGACGATGTACGGCATCATCTTGAAGATCTCCTGGGCCGCCCGGGACAGGCCCGGAATGTAGAGATAGAGAATATAGAGGCCGCCAAAGAGGATGGATCCCCAGATGGCGTTGTCCGCGTTCCAGATGGACAGGATCACCAGGGCCACGGCGAGCCATCCGCGGTCGCCGAAGCTGTTGTTGCCCCAGGTGCCCCCCAGGTACTCCATGACGAAGTAGAGGCCGCCGAGTCCCGCGATCCCCGCCCCGATGACGGTGGCGGCGTACTTGAAGAGGGACACGTCGATGCCGGCGGCATCGGCCGTGGCGGGGTCCTCTCCCACTGCCCGCAGGTTCAGGCCCTGACGGGTCTTCAAGAGGAACCAGGTCAGCGCCACCGCGATGACAATGGAGAGATAGGTGAGGAATCCGTAGGAGAACAGGAGCTTTCCGATCACCGGGATCTCAGAGAGGCCCGGGATCGAGGCCCGGTAGGCGGCCGCGGTGGTCTTCACGGAGATCTGGCCCACGCCGCCCGCCATCTGGGACAGGGAGCCGCCGAAGAAATTGCCGAAGCCCACGCCGAAGGTGGTGAGGGAGAGGCCGACCACGTTCTGGTTCGCCCTGAGGGTCACCGTCAGGAAGCTGTAGAGCAGGCCTCCCAGCATGGCAACCGCCAGCGCCGCGAGAAGGGACAAAAGAAGCCCCACGGCCCCGGAGGCGCTCTCTCCCGCGCTCCGCTCGTAGAGGAAGGCCGCGATCAGGCCGGAGATGCCGCCCATGTACATGATGCCGGGAATTCCAAGGTTCAGGTTTCCGGATTTCTCGGTGAGGATCTCGCCGGAGGCTCCGTAGAGAATCGGGATGCCCTGGATAATGGCTCTCTGGAGAAAGGTCAAAAGAACGGTCATTTCTGCTCGCCTCCTTCCCGCTTTCTCAGGCTGATCCGGTAGCGCACAAAGAACTCGCAGCCGATCAGGAAGAACAGGATCACGCCGGTGATGATGTCGGAAAAGTTCTCGTTCAGCTTGTACTGGGACGCGATCTGGATGGCGCCCTGCTGCATGAAGATCAGGAGTCCCGAGATCAGCAGCATGAACAGGGGGTTGAAGTTGGCCATCCAGGCCACGATGATGGCGGTGAAGCCGCGGCCGTTGGCCGTGCTGGTTGAGAGGGTGTGGCTGGAGCCGCCCACGATCACCGAGCCCGCCAGTCCGCAGATCGCCCCCGAGATCAGCATGGTGCGGAGGATGACCCGCTTCACGCTGATGCCGGCGTACCGGGCCGTGTTCTGGCTGGAGCCCACCACCGCGATCTCAAAGCCCTGCTTGGACTTGCTGAGGTAGAGGAACATGGCCAGGGTCACAAACAGCACGATCATGCAGCTGAAGAGGTACTGGTTTCCGGCGAATTCCTTTGGCCCGATGGCGGGGAACCACCCGGCGTGGGTCTTCTGGTTGATGGTGCCCACGGTATTGGAGCCCTTGGGGTTCTCCCAGAAGCAGATGCAGAAGGTCACGACCTGCATGGCCACGTAGTTCATCATCAGGGTGAAGAGGGTCTCGTTGGTGTTGTACTTCGCCTTGAAATAGGCCGGGATCAGGCCCCAGACCATGCCCGCCAGAATGCTGGCGAGAATCATGCACAGCACCAGGAGGAAGCCCGGGATTTTCCCGCCCAGGTAGATCATCAGGGCCGCGGAGACCATGCCGCCCATGAGGATCTGCCCCTCTGCGCCCACGTTCCAGAAGCGCATGCGGAAGGCGGGCGTGAGCCCCACCGCGATGAGGAGGAGGATGACCGTCTCCCGGACAGTCACCCAGAAGCGCCGGGCATTGCCCGCGGCGCCTGCGTAGAGGGCGCCGTAGACGCCCAGGGGGTTCACCCCCGTAACAGCCACAATAATCACAGCGCAGACCACGAGGGCAAGCAGGAGGGCTGCCAGGTGAATCAGCGCAATCCGGGCAAAGCTGATCTGCCCCCGGCGGCTCATCTGAAACAGCGGTTCCTTATTCTGCATTCTGCTCTCCCTCTGCTGCCGTATTCTTCAGGTCTCCCGTCATCATGAGGCCCAGCTCCTCCTTGGTGGCGGTTCTCGCCTCCACGATTCCGGCCGCCCGGCCGCCCTGCAGCACCAGGATCCGGTCGCAGAGCGCCAGGAGCACGTCCAGGTCCTCTCCCACGCAGATCACGGCGGAGCCGTTCTCCTTCTGGCTGCTGAGCAGGTTGTAGATCACGTAGGAGGAGTTGATGTCCAGCCCCCGCACGGGGTAGGCCGCCATCAGGACCTTCGGCTTCCCGGAGATTTCCCGGCCCACCAGCACCTTCTGCACGTTTCCGCCGGACAGGTTGCCCACCGGGGTGCTCACGCCGGGGGTGGCCACCTCCAGGTCCCGCACGATCTCCTGGGCCAGCTTCTTCGGCGCCTTCCGGTCCGCCGCGAAGGAGCGCCCGTCCCGGTAGGACCGGAGCATCACGTTGTCGGTCAGGTCCATGGTGCCCACCAGGCCCATGCCAAGCCGGTCCTCGGGCACGAAGGCGAGCCGGACCCCCAGGGCCTCGATCTCCTTCGGGTGCATGCCCTCCAGGTCCTTCCTGCTGCCGTCATCGTCCACGTACCAGATTTTCCCGGTGTAGGGGTAGAGCCCGGCGATGCTCTCCAAGAGCTCCTTCTGGCCGTTTCCGGAGATGCCCGCAATGCCGAGGATCTCGCCGCTCCGCAGGGTGAAGCCCACGTTCTTCAGCACCTGGGTGCCCTCGGCGTTCACGGCCGAGACCCGCTCCACCACCAGGCGGTCCTGCCCCTCTCCGGGCTCGGTGCGGTGGATGTTCAGGTCCACCTTCTGTCCCACCATCATCTCGGTGAGGGAGTCCGGGTCCGCGTCCTTCGTCTCCACGGTGCCGATGTACTGCCCCTTCCGGAGCACCGCCACCCGGTCCGAGATTTCCATCACCTCGTTCAGCTTGTGGGTGATGATAATGATGGACTTGCCGTCCTTCCGCATGTTCCGGAGCACGTCAAAGAGGCGCTCCGTCTCCTGGGGCGTGAGCACCGCCGTGGGCTCGTCCAGGATCAGGATATCGGCCCCCCGGTACAGCACCTTCACAATCTCCACCGTCTGCTTCTGGGAGACGGACATGCTGTAAACCTTCTCGGAGGGGTCCAGCTGGAAGCCATACCGCTTCACCAGCTCCCCGATCTCCTGCTCCAGCTTCTTCCGGTTCAGCGCCGTCTTTCCCGGCAGTCCCAGGACAATGTTCTCCGCCGCCGTCAGCACGGGGATCAGCTTGAAGTGCTGGTGGATCATGCCGATCTTCAGGGCGAAGGCGTCCTTCGGGGAGCGGATGGTCACTTCCTTCCCGTTCACCAGGATGTGCCCCTCGTCCGGGAAATAGATCCCGGAGATCATGTTCATCAGCGTGGTCTTGCCGCTGCCGTTCTCTCCCAGGATGGAGAGAATCTCTCCCTGGCGGAGGGTCAGGTTGATGTGGTCGTTGGCCACAACGCTGCCGAAGCGCTTGCTGACATTCCGGAACTCAATCGCGTTTTTTACTTCCATTTTTCCTCATTTCCCGCGGAGTTTCCCCCGCAGAACCTGCGGTGTGATGCCAGGG